>Ga0114958_10001335_pt1 | contig 19597 bp, 16 predicted proteins | sample C_130208_EF_Meta_FD_89577 | JGI IMG/M metagenome (GOLD analysis project Ga0114958, IMG submission 89577) | Freshwater microbial communities from Lake Croche, Canada to study carbon cycling - C_130208_EF_MetaG | ecosystem: Environmental > Aquatic > Freshwater > Lake | place: Lake Croche, Canada...
AGTAGTATTTTTCAATGTAGCGCTGAAAGCACTTTTTATGTAATTGCAGTTTACTTTGGTTCGGTTAATATAAAAAACACCCGTTACGCATTAGGAACTATGCTTATAGTAGATTTAATTTGTGTAATCACTGCGATTTTTGTGGCGAGTTGGTTTTTTTAATCTTTTACTGCGAGGGTTTCATATCATTATGGGTGTTTCTGAATTGCCATACTTATTAGGTTTTGGAAACCTTGTAGGTTATGCTTAACTTTACACTTCAAAAATATTTACAATGGACTTTATATACCAAGACCCGTATCCGATTGTTAAAGACGATACTCAATACAAAAAACTAACTTCTGACTTTGTAAAAGTTGAACAATTTGGAGACAGAGAGATTCTAACTGTTGACCCAAAAGGGTTAGAATTGTTGGCGCAAGAAGCCATGAACGATGTTTCATTTATGTTACGAACAACGCATTTACAAAAGCTAAACAATATTTTGAACGATCCTGAGGCAACCGATAATGACCGATTTGTGGCGTACAATTTATTGCAAAATGCAACTGTAGCCGTTGAAGGTCAGTTACCATCTTGTCAAGATACAGGAACCGCAATTGTTATGGCAAAAAAAGGCGAAAGTGTTTTTACAGGAGTTGATGATGCCGAATGGTTGTCAAAAGGAATTTTCAATACGTTTCAAAATAAAAACCTTCGTTACTCACAAATTGTTCCAATTTCCATGTTTGAAGAGAAAAATTCAGGTTCAAATTTGCCAGCACAAATTGATATTTATTCCAAAAAAGGAGTTTCTTATGAGTTTTTATTTTTAACGAAAGGTGGAGGTTCTGCTAATAAAACTTTCTTGTACCAAAAAACAAAATCGCTGCTGAATGAAAAATCGATGGAAGAATTTGTTCGTGAAAAAATTAAAGATTTAGGAACTTCTGCTTGTCCGCCCTACCATTTAGCTTTAGTTATTGGAGGCACTTCTGCTGAAGCCAATTTATCGGCAGTTAAAAAAGCTTCTGCGGGTTATTTTGATAATCTTCCCACTTCTGGAAATATGGCAGGTCAAGCTTTTCGCGATTTAGAATGGGAGCAAAAAGTACTGCTATACTGTCAAGAAAGTGCTATTGGTGCACAATTTGGCGGAAAATATTTTGCGCATGATGTTCGTGTAATTCGTTTGCCACGCCATGCTGCTTCTTGTCCCGTTGGATTGGGAGTTTCTTGTTCTGCCGATAGAAATATAAAAGGGAAAATTACAAAAGATGGGATTTTCTTAGAACAATTGGAAGTAAATCCACAGCAATTTTTACCAGCTGTTCCGCCACATTTGGAAGCTGCAGTTGAGGTAGATTTGAATCGACCAATGAAAGATATATTGGTAGAATTGTCTAAATATCCAATTAAGACACGTTTAAAATTAAACGGAACCTTAATTGTTGCTCGTGATATTGCTCACGCAAAAATCGCAGCATTATTGGAAGCTGGAAAACCAATGCCGGAGTATTTCAAAAACCATCCGGTGTATTATGCAGGACCTGCAAAAACTCCTGAAGGAATGCCATCAGGAAGTTTTGGTCCCACAACAGCAGGAAGAATGGATGTATATGTTGAAGAATTTCAAAAAGCGGGAGGAAGTATGATTATGCTTGCTAAAGGGAATCGGACTAAAGAAGTTATGGAAGCTTGTAAAACGTATGGTGGATTCTATTTAGGATCAATTGGAGGACCAGCAGCTATTTTAGCTCAAGATAATATCCTAAAAGTTGAGGTTGTTGATTTTGAAGAACTCGGAATGGAAGCTGTTCGTAAAATTACCGTTAAAGATTTTCCAGCGTTTATTATTACTGATAATAAAGGAAACGATTTTTTTGCTAATTTATAAAAATAATTAGCTACAGATTCACAGATTACTATAATTAATCCATGAATCTTTGGCTTTCAAAATCAACCAAATGCCTTTTAAAGAAACCTTTTCAGAATTTTACACCAAAGTTAATGCTAGTTTAGAAGAAGGAACTTTTGCTAAATTAACCTTAGCAAAAACTATCGGAAATACGGAATTGATTAATATATATGTACGTCCGATAATGGATGAAGATATTTTGAAAATGGAATTAAAATTTAAATTTCAAAAAGAAGAAATTATTGAAATTCACGAAATAGATTTATCATTAAATCGATTATTAGAATTTATAAATAATCCTTTTTTAAGCGCAATTTTGTTTACTACAGAATTTGATTTGACTTATAAATTGAATAAAAAACGAGCGGTTAGTATTATAGAACAATTTCCAAGTTTTACACATGCCTCACCAGTAATCTTAGAGTATTTGCAAACTAAGAAATAAATTAACAGCAAAAATAAAAGCCGCAAAATTTAATTGAATTTTGTGGCTTTTATTAATAATATTTATGTATTACCAAATTCTTACTCTTTTATCACGAGCGATATACATACCATCTCCTTCTTTAATGTCGAATGCTTCTACAAATGTATCTAAATTTAATAATGGCACATAAGCTCTATAATTAGCCGGCGAATGCGGATCGGTTTTTACTTGATTTTTTAATGCTTCATCACGAATTTTCCCTCTCCAAACTGTTGCCCAAGACATGAATAAACGTTGTTCTGGAGTATATCCGTCAATCAACCCAGGGTTCCCGTTTTCTTTTAGGTACAATTGTAAACCGTCATAAGCAGCGTTAATTCCGCCTAAATCACCAATGTTTTCACCTAATGTAAATTTTCCATCAACATGAATTCCTGGAAGTGGTTCTAGCGCAGAATATTGATCTGCTAATGACCCTCCAAGCGCAGTAAACTTAGTTAAATCGTCAGCCGTCCACCAATCAACAAGATTTCCTTCAGCGTTATAACTTGCTCCTTGATCGTCAAATCCGTGAGAAATTTCATGTCCTATCACTGCTCCAATTCCACCATAATTTACTGCTTCATCCGCTTTATAATCGTAAAATGGTGGTTGTAAAATGGCTGCAGGAAAAACAATTTCATTATAAGATGGATTGTAATAAGCATTTACCGTTTGTGGCGACATGCCCCATTCAGTTTTATCAACAGGTTTACTTAATTTATCTAAATCTTTTTTCCATTGCCACATTGAAACATTTTTCAAATTTTCATAGTAGCTTCCGCCTTCTTCAGGACTTTTTACTAACAATGCAGAGTAATCTTCCCATTTGTCTGGGTATCCAATTTTGATTGTTAATTTATCTAATTTTTCAATGGCTTTAACTTTAGTTTCTGGCGACATCCATGTTAAATTGTTGATTCTGTTTTTATAAGCACGAATAAGATTTTGAATCATATTAGCTGCTTTAGTTTTAGCTTCTTCTGGAAACATTTTCTCAACATAGAGTTTTCCTAAAGCTTCTCCAACGGTTCCATTAACTACTTGAAGTGCTTTTTCGTGTCTTGGTCTTTGTTTCAAAGCACCGGTTAATGTTTTTCCGTAAAACTCCCAATTTGCAGTTTCTAAGTTTGTAGATAATTGTCCAGAAGCACCTCTCAATAACATCCAGCGCATGTATGCTTTCCAATCTTCCACTTTATTTTCGGTGAATATGGTTTGTAATGCAGCCATATATCTTGGTTGCGTAACAATTATAGTATCTTTTTTTGCTATTCCAATTCCTTTTACATAACCATTCCAATCTATAATTGGAACCAATTTTTGCAAATCAGCTAAAGAAATTGGATTGTACTGTTTTTTAGAATCACGTCGTTCAACTCTATCCAATCTTGGTTTAGACATTTGAATTTCTAATGCTAATATTTTATTGGCATCTGCTTTTGCAGTCTCTTGACTTTCTCCTAAAAATTGGAGCATCTTAGCAACATGAAGTACATATTTTTCACGTTTTTCTTTAGAATCTTTATCTTCTGAAACATAATAATCTCTATCTGGTAAACCTAAACTACCAACACTAAGACTAACAACATTTCGGTTGCTGTTTTTTTCATCAGCACCAATCCCAAATCCAAAAAACCCTGCTCCACCACCTTTTGCTTCGGTTTCCATCATTAATTTTTGCAAATCTTTGATGTTTTTAACCGCATCAATTTTAGCTAAATCTACTTTAATTGGAGCAATTCCTTGTTTGTTTCTCGCTAAGGTATCCATTGCGGCTTTGTACATATTGATTGCTTTCCCTTGATCTGTACTAGATTTGTACTTTGGATTTTTGGCAGCATCTTTTAAAATTGCCAAAGCATCTTTATCGGTGTTTTGACGTAATTCATCAAAACTTCCCCAACGTGTTTTGTCTGCTGGAATTTCGGTGTTTTTCAACCATGTCCCGTTTACAAATTTAAAAAAGTCATCATTTGGTCTAACCGATTTATCCATTAAATCTAGATTTAATCCCGGTTTTTTTTGTTGTGCATTACCTTGGTTCAAAGCAAAAAGACTTGCCGCCAAGAAGCCAAACTTAATTGTAGTTTGTAGTTTCATTTTATTTTCTTGATTGTTTCCACAAATCTATTAATTTTTATTTTACAAAATGTTAAAAAAGGCATAATGCATTTGCTTTACTATTTTGAAATTCATTATTCCGAAAGTAGTTTTGTAGATTTGCAAAAAAAAGATGCTTCTCAAATTAAAACAGTACAGAATTTTTATTGGTTTTTTTGTCCTTTTTTCAATAGTTACAATAACTGCTTTTTATACTGTTTTAAAACCAAAAAAAACATTGCAGGTCTACAATCCAAGCGATGTAAATCCAGAATTAGTAGATTCTACCGTTCAATATATTTCACTTGACCATACTATAGCCAATTTTGCTTTTACTAATCAAAATGGAAAAACAATTACCCAAAAAGATTATGCAGATAAAATTTATGTAGCAGATTTCTTCTTTACAACTTGTCAATCAATTTGTCCGAAAATGACTAACAATATGGTTTGGTTGCAAAACAAAATTAAGAACAATCCTAAAGTGCTATTGCTTTCTCATTCGGTTACACCAGATATTGATTCCGTTTCTGTTTTAAAGAAATATGCCATCGAAAAAGGAGTAATTGACAGCAAATGGAATTTAGTTACTGGAAACAAGAAAGATATTTATTACATCGCTAGAAAATCCTATTTAGCGGTAAAAACAGGAAAACCATCTGAAATGTATGATATGGTTCATACCGAAAACTTTGTTTTGGTTGATTCTAAAAGACGAATACGCGGATTTTATGACGGAACCAATCTTGATGGCCCAACAGAACCAGGAATTAAAAATGTAAATCAACTTTTAGAAGATATTAATTTTCTTTGTGAGGAAGAGAAATAAATAGTGAAGTTTATTATGATAAACATTTCTTAAACTTAATAATTATCATGATTTTTAGACTCTAAATATGTATTTTTGTATTTTAATTCAATCTAAATAAAGACGTGCAAACTTCAATTGCGGAACTTAAAATTGGTCAAAAGGGAATTATTTGTGATTTCAATATAGAGGAAATTCCACTAAAACTACTCGAAATGGGTTGTTTGCCTGGTAATTCTATTCAGTTAATTCAAGTTGCTCCTTTTGGTTGCCCATTATATTTTGTAGTTAATGATTCTCATGTGGCTATTAGACTAGAAACTGCAAAAGAAATATCAGTTGTTATTGAAACTGCAAATTAATGGCAAAAGACATTATAAAAGTAGCACTAATAGGAAATCCGAATACTGGAAAAACTTCTGTTTTCAATCAGCTCACGGGTTTGCATCAACAAGTTGGAAATTATCCAGGAATTACTGTTGAAAAGAAAATAGGTTATTGTAAGCTATCAGAAAAAACAAAAGCTATTATTCTGGACCTACCCGGAACCTATAGTTTAAATGCTAGTTCAATAGACGAAAATGTTGTTATTGAATTATTGATGAACAAAAAAGACGATAACTTTCCAGATGTAGTTGTTGTTGTTACTGAAGTGGAAAATCTAAAACGGAATTTATTACTTTTCACTCAAATTAAAGATTTAGAAATTCCAACCATTTTGGTGATTAACATGAGCGACCGAATGAAATTGAAAGGAATTGAATTGGATATTCCTTTTTTGGAAAACCAATTGAAAACCAAAATTGCATTAGTAAGCTCTAGAAAAAACATTGGAAATAATAAAATAAAAGAATTGATTCTTAATTATGAAACTTTATCAACAGAACCGTGTCTAAATGCCTCCTCAATTGATTCAGACTATTTTGATAAATTAAGAAAAACATTTCCAAATCAATTGGTTTACAAACTTTGGTTAGTGATAACTCAGGATGTGAATTTCCTAAATTTAGATAGAAACGAAATGAAAAGTTCGTTTACAAAATCACATGCTGATTTAAAACGGCTACAACAAAAAGAGACCATAAAACGGTATCAATTTATAAACGACACTTTAAAAATTGGGCAAAAAATTGATCAATCCAAAGCATCTGATATTCGAGCTAAGTTAGACCGAGTTTTAACGCACAGAATCTTTGGCTATGTTATATTTTTTCTAATTTTATTTGGAATTTTTCAATCGATTTTTGTTTGGTCAAGTTATCCGATGGATTTAATTGATAGCTGTTTTGCTAATTTAGCATCCTATACAAAAAAACATCTTCCAGCTGGAGAATTCACTAATTTAATAAGTGAAGGTATCATTCCTGGAATTGGTGGCATTCTAATTTTTATTCCTCAAATTGCCTTCCTATTTCTATTTATTTCTATACTTGAAGAAAGTGGCTACATGAGTCGTGTGGTTTTTTTAATGGATAAAATAATGCGCCGATATGGACTTTCAGGTAAAAGTGTTGTGCCACTAATATCGGGAACAGCTTGTGCCATTCCTGCCATTATGGGAGCAAGAAATATTGAAAATTGGAAAGAGCGATTAATCACAATTTTGGTAACGCCTTTCATTACTTGTTCAGCAAGATTACCGGTTTATGCAATATTAATTGCGCTAATAATCCCGCAAAAAAAAGTGTTGGGATTCATTAGTTTACAAGGATTAACATTGATGGTATTGTATCTTTTAGGATTCGGAATGGCTTTTTTCTCTGCCTATATTTTAAATAAAATTCTAAAAATCAGTTCCAAATCTTACTTTGTGGTTGAAATGCCGAGTTATAAAATTCCTTTATTTAAAAATTTAGCCATCAATGTTTTAGAAAAAACTAAAGCGTTCGTTTTTGGAGCTGGAAAAATCATTTTAGCCTTATCAATTATTTTGTGGTTTTTGGGTTCGCATGGACCAGATAAAGATTTTAAAAATGCTGAAAAAATAGTAGAACAAGAAGTTTACTCAAGTCTGACACCAATAAATCCATCAGTAATTTCTGATAGAGTTTCCGAATATAAATTGGAACATTCATATATAGGATATATCGGTAAATCTATTGAACCCGTAATAAAACCTTTAGGATACGATTGGAAAATTGGAATTGCTGTTGTAAGTTCTTTTGCTGCACGTGAAGTTTTTGTTGGAACGCTTGCTACAATCTATAGCGTAGGAAGTCATAGCGATGAAGAAGCTACCATAAAAAACAGAATGGAAGCCGAAATTAATCCTGTTGGAATAAAAATTTTCAACTTTGCCACAGGAATTTCATTACTTCTTTTTTATGCTTTTGCCATGCAATGTGTTAGTACTTTAGCCATTGTAAAAAAAGAAACTAACTCATGGAAATGGCCTATAATTCAATTGGTTTTCATGAGCGGATTTGCATATTTAACGGCCCTTTTAGCTTATCAATTTTTAAAATAATTAAGATGCAAGAAATACTAGTTTACTTTGCTTTAGGAATTGCATTAGCTTATTTGTACAATAAGTTTTTTGGCAAAAAGAAATCAAAAAAAAATTGTAGAGACAATGATGATTGTGGATGTCACTAATCTACAAAAACAATGCTGACATACTGCTTTTTGGGGTTTACTTCTACGCCCTCTTTGGGATAAGGCATCACGCCAATTCCTTTAATTTTTTTGGGTAGATAATTTTCAAACCATTTAATATTTTCTTCACGATTTTTTGAATTAAAAATAATGGTTTTTTCTTCTAATAATTGTTTGTCATTATAAAGCGCTACTAGAACTGAAACTTCTCCTGCCCTGATGCATTGAACATTTTCAGGACAACGTGAATCATCAAAAACCGATTTTAATCGTAAATAAAATCCTTTTTTAGAAATACATTTCTTGGTTGTGATTTTAATGGTGCTTTGAGCATGAAAAGAAATGCTAAAAAATAAAAATAAAATCGGTATAATCTTTTTCATTATTTATTTTTTACTATGAATAACGGAATCGAAATCTTATGACGGAGTTTATCAACTGTTGTGCCAAATAGAATATCTTTTAAACCCGAATGCCCGTGTGTTCCCATTACTAAGATGTCAAAAACTCCTTGATTCACAATTTTAGGTATTGCTTCATTTGGTTTTCCAAATCCTAATTGAATGTCTATATTGAATCCTTTGGACGTCAAAATTTCTTTATATTCAATTAATAGTTTTTCATCAATTGTGGTCTCGTAGTCTTTTATATTATCACCATAAAAAATGGCTCCAATAGTTTCTACAACATGTATTAAAGTATAATGGGCTTCTTTACCTCCCAACTCAAAAGCACTATTGATAGCAATTTGATCCGCGTTTGAAAAATCGACAGAAATAGCAATATTCTTTTTGTTATAAGTGGCAACTTTAGAAAAATTCAATTCAAAATTATGAGGTAAATGATTTTGAATTTCCTGTTTTGCTTTATTAATAAAGGGTTTGAAAACAATATAAAGTAGTAAAATTGAAAATCCGACAGCCAATGGAACAATAGTTAACCAAAGAAATGTTGGGTTATCTGAAATTTGTAACCAACCACTTATTTCATCAAAAACCAATTTGGCGTTCAACGAAACGATTATCAAAGCTACAATCCAAGAGGTAATTTGAGTAACTTTACTAATATGGAATCCTTTCATTTTTGATTTATCTGAAACAAAATGGATCAACGGAATTATAGCAAAACCCAATTGTAAACTTAATATTACCTGACTAAAAATTAACATTTTTCCAATAGCGCTCTCGCCATTAACTAAAATCACTATTACCGCTGGAACAATAGCAATTAAACGCGTAATAATTCGTCTAACCCAGGGCTGAATTCTAAAATTCAAATATCCTTCCATTATGATCTGTCCGGCCAAAGTTCCTGTTATTGTTGAACTTTGTCCAGCAGCAATTAAGGCAACTGCAAATAAAATCGGCGCCCATTTATTTCCTATAATCGGAGCTAATAATTGATGTGCGTCTTGAATTTCGGCCACATGAAATAATCCATTTTTATAGAATGTAGCTGCTGCTAAAATCAAAATTGCAGCATTCACAAAAAATGCTAAATTTAAAGCAATCGTAGCATCAATAAAATTGTATTTCAACGCTTGTTTTATTCCGGCTTTGCTTCTATCAAATTTTCGTGTTTGAACTAAAGACGAGTGCAGGTACAAATTATGGGGCATCACTGTAGCTCCAATAATTCCGATGGCAACATATAAAGCGGCTTTATTTGGTAATGTTGGAATTAATCCAGTCAACACTTTTCCCATTTCCGGCTCGGCAAAAATTATTTCAAAAATGAACGAAAATCCAATAATCAAAACCAATGCAATGATGAAAGCTTCCATTTTTCGCATTCCTTTATTGATTAAAAAAAGAAGTAAAAATGTATCTAAAACAGTAATCAAAACACCATAAATTAAAGGCAATCCGGTGAGTAAATTAATTCCGATTGCCATACCGAGAACTTCAGCTAAATCGCAGGCCGCAATAGCAATTTCTGCCAGAAAATAAAGAATATAATTGATAAATGACGAATACGTTTCACGAGATGCTTGTGCTAAATCGCGTTGTGTAACAATTCCCAATCGCGCACTCAAATTTTGCAAAAGTAATGCCATTAAATTACTCATCAACAAAACCCAAAGTAAAGAATACCCAAACTGACTTCCCCCAGCCAAATCGGTGGCCCAATTACCAGGATCCATATAGCCAACACTAATCAAGTAGGCCGGTCCAAGAAAAGCCAAGATTTTTCTAAATCCAGTTTTCTTTCCCTCTGTAGTAATCGATTGATTTACTTCTTCTAATGAATTGCCCATAATCTTTTCTTATTCAGTTCAAAAATAACGATTAAAATTTAAAGAATATATATATTTGAAACATGAAACACTATCATTACATTTTCACAGGTTCAGGATTATCGGCTTTGATGACGGTTTATGAAATGATATTGTCTAGAAAATTTAAGGATAAAACCATTTTATTATTGGATGAACATTCGAAAAAAAGCAACGATAGAACGTGGTGTTTTTGGGATAATTCTTCGCTTTTTGATGAAATTGTCTCTAAAAAATGGGGCGAGGCACTTTTTGTGGATGAAAACTACTTAAGAAATCTAAATTTGAAACCGAACCAATATAAAATGATTCGCGGATTGGATTTTTACAATCTAGTTTTCTATTTAATTTCTAAACAAGATAACATTCATATTGTCAATCAAAAAGTCATCGGTTTTCAAGAATTAGAAAATCATTGCTATGTTAAAACTGAAACTGAAAGTTATACTAGTAATAAAATTTTCAATTCCATTTACGACCCTAATCTTATAAAAAATCAAGCAAAATATCCTTTATTGCAACAACATTTTATAGGTTGGTTTATAAAATCGAAACAAGAAGTATTTGATAAAAACACGGCAACCTTTATGGATTTTTCTATTGAGCAGAAAGGAAATACACGATTCATGTATGTACTTCCAACATCTTCTACCGAAGCATTATTAGAATATACGTTGTTTTCAAAAGAGTTACTCCCAAAATCGGAATACGAATATGAAATTGTAAAATACATTGAAAAACTAGGAATTTCCGAATATGAAATTGTAGAAAAAGAACAAGGAAATATCCCGATGACGAGCTATAAATTTTGGAAACACAACACCAAAAACATTTTGCATATTGGTTCTGCCGGAGGATGGACCAAAGCCAGCACGGGTTATACTTTTAAAAATACCACAAAAAAAGTAAAGAAGTTGGTTTCATTTTTACAGGGCAACTCCGATTTTAGAAAATTTCACAAAAAAGATAAATTTTGGTTCTACGATTTGTTGTTTATTGATGTTTTATTCAGAAGAAATGATTTGGGTTCTAAAGTTTTTTCATCATTATTTAAAAAAGGGAATCCATCTATAGTTTTTAAATTCTTAGATGAAGAAACTACGTTTTGGGAAGATTTGAAAATTATTTGGAAATGTCCCAAAGACCTTTTTGTTAGAGCATTATTTGAAAGATTTTTTTAATTTTATTCTTCTATCAAAAAATAACAAAACTTTATAATCTAAATTATTATAAAATTATAATAGTCATTACCTTTGTAATGATTTTATAATCGAAATTCGAGAATCCTTAATCTTAAATCACAACTAATATGTATCCAGAGGAAATGGTAAAACCAATGAGAGCAGAACTTTCTGACGCTGGTTTTCAAGATTTATACAATGCTGAAGCAGTAGAAAATGCCATAAAAGCTGAAGGAACAACCCTTGTAGTTGTAAATTCAGTTTGTGGTTGTGCTGCTCGTAATGCGCGTCCGGGAGCCAAAATGAGTTTAGACGGAGCTAAAAAACCAAACCATTTAGTAACCGTTTTTGCAGGAGTTGATAAAGATGCGGTTGATGCTGCTCGTCAACATATGTTTCCGTTTCCGCCATCGTCGCCAAGTATGGCGTTATTCAAAAATGGCGAATTAGTTCACATGTTAGAGCGCCATCACATTGAAGGCCGCCCAGCCGAAATGATTGCAGAAAACTTGAAAGACGCCTACGCAGAATTTTGTTAATCTAGAGCAAATCAGTATTAAAACCTTTTGGAAAGCAATTTCTAAAAGGTTTTTTCATTTTCAAATTAGCTCATTTTCAAATTTTCAAATTATCTTTGTACCGAATTCTTCCATTTAGAGTTCAAAACCTATTTCTCACTTAAACGTTTATAGCATGCAACTGTATAACACCTTAAGCGCAGAAGAACGTGCCGAGCTTATTGATCAAGCAGGTAAACAACGCTTTACGTTGTCGTTTTATGCGTATGCCAAAATTGAAGATCCTAAAAAATTTCGCGACGATTTATTTATTCAATGGAACCAACTCGACGCTTTGGGTCGAACCTATGTAGCAAAAGAAGGAATTAATGCTCAAATGAGTGTTCCAGCCGAGAATTTTGAGGCCTTTCGTGAAACACTTGAAGCTTATGATTTCATGAAAAATATCCGCTTGAATGTGGCTGTGGAACACGATGATCATTCGTTTTTGAAATTGACCGTAAAAGTCCGTGACAAAATTGTAGCCGACGGATTGAATGACGAAACTTTTGATGTAACCAATATTGGGGTTCATTTAAAAGCGAAGGAATTCAATCAAATAGTAGAAGATCCAAACACTATTGTAGTAGATTTCAGAAATCATTACGAAAGCGAAATTGGTCATTTCAAAGGAGCAATTACTCCAGATGTAGAAACATTTAGAGAAAGTTTGCCAATTATCAATGAACAATTAAAAGATTTTAAAGAAAATAAAAACTTGGTGATGTATTGCACTGGAGGAATTCGCTGCGAAAAAGCTTCGGCGTATTTTAAACATCAAGGATTTAAAAATGTTTTTCAATTGGAAGGCGGCATTATTAATTATGCTAAACAAATCAAAGAAGAAAATTTAGAAAGCAAATTTATTGGCAAGAACTTTGTTTTTGACCATCGACTTGGCGAACGGATTACCGAAGATATCATTTCACAATGCCACCAATGCGGAAAACCATGCGATAATCACACTAATTGTGTGAATGATGGTTGTCATTTATTATTCATTCAATGTGATGATTGTAAGGCTATTATGGAAAATTTTTGCTCTTCAGAATGTTTGGAAATAAGCCATTTGCCTTTAGTAGAACAAGTACAATTGAGAAGAGGGAAACAAGTAGGTAATAAAGTTTTTCGTAAAGGAAAATCGGATAAATTGTTGTTCAAACATTCAGGAGAACTTTCAGATAAATCATTGGCTGTAGCTCAAACCCAAGACAAAAGCGAAATAAGCGTAGCTACACTAAAAGACATTCGCCAAAAAATAAAAGTAAAAAAAGTAATGCTTGGTAAAATTGAACATTATTATGTGAAAGCACAAGTAGGGCTTTTTATTATTCAAAATAATGAATTAAAAGTTGGTGATACCCTCCTAATTTCTGGACCAACAACTGGAACTGAAGAATTATTTTTAAAAAAAATGTTGGTAAACGGAACTGAAAATGCTAGTGCTACGATTGGCGATAAAGTAACATTTGAAGTGCCTTTTAGAGTAAGATTATCGGATAAATTATTTAAGATTTTTGAGTAAATATCTTAAAAATCAACTTTTAAAAATCCCAAATACTATCTGTTAATTCAAACTTGGAATTTGGAATTTATTTTATTGGAATTTATTTTTTAAAAATACTATCTTTACCAATTAATCGTTTTATGAACTTAAGTCGTTTTTTTGCGACACTACCTATATAATTATGGCATGTACAAGTTGTTCAACTTCTGATGGTGGCGCACCAAAGGGTTGTAAAAATAATGGGACTTGCGGCACCGATAGCTGCAATAAATTAACCGTTTTTGACTGGTTGGGGAATATGAATTTACCCAACGGTGAAACGCCCTTTGATTGTGTTGAAATCCGGTTTAAAAATGGACGAAAAGAATTTTACAGAAACACCGAAAAACTTACTTTAAGTATTGGTGATGTTGTGGCTACAGAAGCATCTCCTGGACACGACGTTGGAATTGTAACTCTTACGGGGGAATTGGTTAGAATTCAAATGAAGAAAAAGGGAGTAAGTTTAACTAGCCCAGAAATATTGAAAATTTACAGAAAAGCATCTCAAAGAGATATTGACATTTGGAGTGAATCTCGCGATAAAGAAGAGCCAATGAAGGTTAAAGCACGTGAAATTGCTATTGCTTTAAAGTTACAAATGAAAATTTCTGATATTGAATTTCAAGGGGATGGTTCTAAAGCCATTTTTTATTATACCGCCGATGATAGAGTTGATTTTCGTCAATTGATTAAAGAATTTGCACAAGTTTTTAAATCTAGAATCGAAATGAAACAAGTAGGTCTTCGTCAAGAAGCTGCTCGTTTGGGCGGAATCGGTTCATGTGGAAGAGAATTGTGTTGTTCGACTTGGTTAACCGACTTTAGAAGTGTCAATACTGCTGCTGCGCGTTACCAACAATTATCATTAAATCCTCAAAAATTAGCTGGACAATGTGGAAAATTAAAATGTTGTTTGAATTATGAATTAGATACTTATCTCGATGCTTTAAAAGATTTCCCAGATTTTGACACCAAATTGCACACCGAAAAAGGCGATGCTATTTGTCAGAAACAAGACATTTTTAAAGGATTAATGTGGTTTGCTTATACTGATAATTTTGCAAATTGGCATGTTCTTAAAATTGAACAAGTCAGAGAAATAGTAGCTCAAAATAAAGAGAAAAAAAGAGTTTCTTCGTTAGAAGATTTTGCAATAGAAATTGTCGTTGAACAAGAAGCTAACTTTAATAACGCTATGGGTCAAGAAAGTTTAACTCGTTTTGATCAACCTAAAAAGAGTAAACACAAAAATAAAAACAGAAACAAGATTCAAAATTCTAATCCAACCCAAGATAGGAACCCAGGACAAAACCCACAAGAGCGAAAGCAAGCTGATGAAGTAAATCCACATACCCAAAATAGAAGACCAATAATTATTAAAAAGAATGAAGATAAAAAATAACTTATGGTTTATTTTTATAGCACTTGTAATTATTTCTTGTGATAAAAAAAGTGTTTTTGACGAATATAAATCTGTTGGAAGTGCGTGGCACAAAGACAGTATTATTACCTTCAAATTACCTAAATTAGAAAGTGAAAAGAGCTACAATTTGTTCGTAAATGTCCGCGATAATAACGATTATCCTTTTGATAATTTGTTTTTGATTGTTTCATTAGAACAACCGAATAAAAAAGTAATTATTGACACTTTAGAATATAAAATGGCTAATCCTGATGGAACTCTAATGGGAGAAGGATTTACTGATATCAAAGAAAGTAAGTTGTTCTACAAAGAAAAAGCAGCATTTAAATTGAAAGGTGATTATAAAGTTCACATTCAACAAGCGGTAAGACAAACAGGTAAAATTCACGGAGTAGATGATTTAAAAGGAATTACGGAAATAGGTTTTAGAGTAGAATCTATATAATAAAAATTATGGCACAAAAAAACAATTTTCAAACTAAAAAAGCAACACCACTAAAAGATATAAATTACTACCAAAAGAAATTTTGGAAGATATTTTTCTATGGTTTTGGAGGTATAATCTTGTTTTTCATATTTGCTTCTTGGGGACTTTTTGGAAAGATGCCTTCTTTTGAAGATTTAGAAAATCCGAATTCCAATTTAGCCACTGAAATTATTTCTTCTGATGGAGTAACTTTGGGTAAATTTTATAATGAAAATCGAACGGCAATCAAATACAAAGATTTACCAAAATCACTAGTAGATGCTTTAGTGTCTACAGAAGATGAGCGTTTCTATGAACATTCAGGAATTGATGCTAGAAGAACATTTGGAGCCGCAGCAAAATTAGGGTCAAATGGAGGCGCAAGTACCATCACACAACAATTAGCAAAACTTTTATTCCATGGTGAAGGATCGAAATTCCTTCCGTTTAGAATGATTCAAAAAGCAAAAGAATGGATTATTGCAGTTCGATTGGAAAGACAATATACTAAAAATGAAATCATTGCATTGTATTTCAATCAAGTTGATTTTGTTAATGGTGCTGTAGGAATTCGCTCTGCGGCCAAAGTATATTTCAATAAAGAACCTCGAGATTTAAAAGTAGAAGAAAGTGCTTTGTTGGTTGGAATGCTAACAAATCCATCTCTATTCAATCCTGTTCGTCGTCCCGAAAAAGCTATTAAAAGAAGGAATGTGGTTTTAGGACAATTGGTTAGAAATAATCATTTGGAAGAAGCAGCCAAAAACATTTTAGAGAAAAAACCAATCATTTTAGATTTTCATCCGGAAAGCCATCTTGACGGAACTGCTACTTATTTCAGAGAGTATCTTCGCGATTATATGAAAAATTGGGTTAAAGAAAACAAAAAACCCGATGGGGAAGAATACGATATTTATGGTGATGGATTAAAAATTTATACAACTATTGATTCTAAAATTCAAGAACATGCTGAAGAAGCAGTTTTGGCTCACATGAAAAATCTTCAAGAAGAGTTTTGGATTCAACAAAAGCAAAATAAAAATGCTCCCTTTGTAAATATTTCCGAAGCTGAAACAGATAAAATCATAAAGCAGGCAATGAAGAGTTCGGAAAGATGGAGAATTCTAAAAGCCGATGATAAAAATGACGAAGAAATTATTGCTTCGTTTTCCAAAAAAACAAATATGACTGTATTTACTTGGAAAGGCGAACGCGATACAATAATGACTCCTTTGGATTCAATTCGTTATTACAAACATTTCCTCCAAGCTGGATTAATGTCAATGGAACCGCAAACTGGCCAAATAAAAGCATGGGTTGGCGGAATCAATTATAAATATTTTCAATACGATCACGTAGGTCAAGGAGCTCGTCAAGTAGGTTCTACTTTCAAGCCGTTTGTTTATGCAACCGCAATCGAACAACTTGGAATGTCGCCATGTGATACTTTGTTAGATGCCCCTTTTATGATTCACAAAGGCCGTCACCACGTTACCGAAGATTGGGAACCACGAAATTCGGACCAAAAGTACAGAGGCATGATGACGTTAAAAAGAGCATTAGCAAATTCGGTAAACGTCATTTCTGCCAAATTAATTGATCGAACTGGACCCGAAGCCGTAGTGGAATTAACCCACAAATTGGGTGTTACTTCAGAAATTCCAGTACAACCCTCAATTGCGCTTGGAGCTGTCGATATTACTGTGGAAGACATGGTAGCTGCTTACAGTACGTTTGCTAATCAAGGAGTGTACATTAAACCACAATTTATATCAAGAATTGAAGACAAAAATGGAGCAGTTGTATATGAACCAGTTCCAGAAACGCACGATGTTTTAAATAAAGATGTGTCTTTTGCCGTTATTAAACTACTTGAAGGGGTAACCGAAGGCGGTTCTGGAGAGCGACTTAGAACTGAAGGGGGTGGTTCTGGAGATAATCGTTGGACGGGTTACCCTTATGTTTTTAAAAATCCTATTGCTGGAAAAACAGGAACTTCACAAAATCAATCTGATGGCTGGTTTATTGGAATGGTTCCCAATCTTGTAACCGGTGTTTGGGTTGGTTGTGAAGATCGTTCGGCACATTTTAAAAGTATAACTTATGGTCAAGGTGCAACCGCGGCTTTACCAATTTGGGGATATTTTATGAAAAAATGTTATGAAGATTCTGATTTACAAATTTCGAAAGATGAATTTGAAAGACCGGATGGATTTAATATTAAGGTTGATTGTTGGACACCATCAAAAAATGTAGAAAAAGATTCAACAAATACTGAAGAACAAAATACAGATGAATTTGGTCTTTAAAATAAAAAATACATAAATTCATAGCGTTTATGATAAATAAAAAAGTAATTTCAGTTCAAGAAGCACTCCAAGGTATTGAAGATAATATGACTATCATGTTGGGTGGTTTTGGCCTTTGTGGAATTCCAGAAAATTCAATCGCCGAATTAGTCGCAAAAGGAACTAAAAGTCTAACCTGTATTTCCAACAATGCTGGAGTTGATGATTTTGGTTTGGGATTATTATTACAACAAAAGCAAATCAAAAAAATGATTTCATCTTATGTTGGAGAAAATGCCGAATTTGAACGACAAATGCTTTCAGGAGAATTGGATGTGGAATTGATTCCGCAGGGAACTTTAGCAGAACGATGCCGTGCAGCTCAAGCAGGAATCCCTGCATTTTTTACTCCAGCCGGCTTCGGAACAGAAGTTGCCATTGGAAAAGAAACACGCGAATTTAATGGAAAAATGCACGTCATGGAACACGCTTTCAAAGCAGATTTTGCCATTGTAAAAGCATGGAAAGGTGATGAAGCCGGTAACCTAATATTTAAAGGAACGGCACGAAATTTTAATCCGTGTATGTGTGGCGCTGCAAAAATAACCATTGCCGAAGTGGAAGAATTGGTTCCTGTTGGAAGTTTAAATCCAAATGAAATTCACATCCCAGGAATATTAATTCAAAGAATTTTTCAAGGAGAAAATTTTGAAAAAAGAATTGAGCAACGAACTGTAAGACAAAAATAATTTGAAGATTCATCAATCTATAAATTTGATAATTTCTAAAATTATATCTTTTTCAAAAAAGGGTTAATTATCAATCATCAAATTTTCAAATCACCAAATAATCTATGGCATTAGATAAAAACGATATAGCAAAAAGAATAGCCAAAGAAGTAAAAGACGGTTATTATGTAAACTTAGGAATTGGTATTCCAACATTGGTAGCTAATTATGTTCGCACCGATATTTCTGTTGAATTTCAGAGTGAAAACGGAGTTCTAGGAATGGGTCCTTTCCCTTTTGAAGGCGAAGAAGATGCTGATTTGATCAACGCAGGAAAACAAACAATTACTACTTTACCAGGAGCCAGTTTCTTTGATTCTGCTTTTAGTTTCGGAATGATTCGCGGACAACATGTCGATTTAACTATTCTAGGCGCCATGGAAGTTTCAGAAAACGGCGATATAGCCAATTGGAAAATTCCAGGTAAAATGGTAAAAGGAATGGGCGGCGCAATGGATTTGGTGGCTTCTGCCGATAATATTATTGTTGCTATGATGCACGTTAATAAAGCAGGAGAAAGTAAAATTCTCAAAAAATGTTCCTTGCCCTTAACCGGTGTGGGCTGCGTAAAAAAAGTAGTTACCGAATTAGCCGTTTTAGAAATCACGCCAAAAGGGTTCAAACTCGTAGAAAGAGCCCCAGGAGTTTCTGTGGAACATATTATTGCAGCTACAGAAGCAGACTTAATTATTGAAGGTGAGGTTCTTGAAATGGTAATTGATTAGAAGAGTTCTCGTTTTATATTAGAATCACAATTATTGCAGTAAATAACTGCAAAAACGAATTACATCCGCTCCATCAACTCCAATGCCTTATTAATAGATTTTACATTTTCAAATGTCAATAACAAACGCAGGCCGTTTTTGGTTTCTTTTTCTTTCATTTTACACAAGTTGTTGTTCATTTGAACAAACTGCACCATTTTCATAAAACGATTCGATTGGTAGAAATCACTTTGTTGATCGCTCACAAAATAGCCCACCATTTTGCCTTGCTTCATTACCAGTTTTTCAATACCAATGCTGGTTGCTTTCCACTTAATTCGGATGCTGTTGAGCAAAGCCAGAGCTTCTTTAGGTAACGCACCAAAACGGTCGGTGAGTTTTTGTTCGTATTTCAGTAAGTTTTCTTCGTCTTTAATGAGCGCCAATTCGTTGTACAACGTCAAACGTTCCGTAATGCTATTGATGTATTCATCTGG
>Ga0114958_10001339_pt1 | contig 19577 bp, 18 predicted proteins | sample C_130208_EF_Meta_FD_89577 | JGI IMG/M metagenome (GOLD analysis project Ga0114958, IMG submission 89577) | Freshwater microbial communities from Lake Croche, Canada to study carbon cycling - C_130208_EF_MetaG | ecosystem: Environmental > Aquatic > Freshwater > Lake | place: Lake Croche, Canada...
ATATATATGACTGAAACTAGAACATTTGCAGTTATCACTTTTGTATTATTAGAACATAATTATATAAATTTTTTTGTAGAATATCATTTAAAATTAGGGTTCAATAAAATATATGTATTAGTTGATAACATTGATTATGAACAAGAAGAATATATTATTGAAAATAAAGAATATAGAGAAAAAGTTGTATTTTTCAATTCTAACAATTACATAACAAATGAACAAAAATTAAATTGGTCTAAATTATATTGTCATAAAAGTGGTCTCATACAATTTATAACACAAATTATATATAAAGATGTTAAAGAAGATTATACTATATTATTAGGAGTAGATTCTTTTTTATTTTTAAATAATTTAACAATTCAAGAATACTTTGTAAAATTTAATATAACAGATGATATTTCTCAAATATTTTTTAAATGGGTAAATTTATATAATAAAACATCAAAACTAGAATATAATTTATTAAAAAATATAAATAATAATTGTTGTAAAAAAGAATATAATCATCATTTTTTTACATTAGGAAATAGAAAATTAGTAAAACATCCTAGTGGTGATTCACATCATTATGAACTAATTAATGAAGAATGTAAAGGATTTTTTAATAATAATATATATACTATAACAAATACTGACAATTTTTATACAATTTTAGATAAAACTACACATATTACAAATTATGAAAATACTAAAGATGGGTGTATATATCATTTTTATATTAGAGATTGTATTGACCCATTCATAAAAACATATTATTATTGGTCAGGAAGTACTGATAAAAATATTTTAAAAGAACAAATATATAGTTTTATAAATTTAGATTGTAAAACGTATGGTAATAGATTAGACTATTTTTTAAAAAATTATTATTTCGAAATATGTAAAATTTCTATGGATATAGAAAATAATAGTTATATATTCAATAATAAATATTTAAATTTACTATTAAATGAATGTAATATTACAAAAGAACAATTTTCTACATTCTTAGCTAAAATAGACACTGATTTTAATTATAAATCTTATATTGAAAGATATTCTGACTTAATAAATATAAGTGAATCAGAAGCTTTATATCATTGGTATAATCATGGTTTTAAAGAAGGAAGAATATGTAAATATTAGCTAAATGCTTTAAAAATAAATAAAGTATTATTTATATATGAATTTTAATTATAATTTTTATATAAATAAATATTCTGATTTAAAAAATATGAGTGAATCTGAAGCTTTATATCATTGGAAAAATCATGGTATAAAAGAAGGAAGACTTTGTAATCATCCAGTAATAAATTTTGAAACAAATATTACTATAATCATTCACTTATTTCATGAAAAATTATTTGATGAATTTTTGAAATATATAAATAATGTTAAAACAATTTTTAATTTAGTTTCTGTACTAATAACTATTCCATTAAATAGTAGTCTTAATTTAATAATCAATAAAAAAAACCCAGATTTTGTAATTTTAAAAGTAGAAAATAAAGGTACTGATAATTATCCATTTATTGAATGTATTAAATATATTAGAAAAAATAATATTAAAACAGATTATATTTTAAAATTACATACTAAATTATCATCTAATCCATCAGAAAATTATTTAAATTGGAGACAAGAATTAATTAATCCTATAACAAATATTAATAATCTATATGTATTACAACATTATTTTAAAAATATTAAGAATATAGGATTTGTTGGTGCTCAAAAATGTATTTTACCAAAAAATTATGATTTAGATTTTCCACAAAATATAACAGGTTTAAATGAATTATGTATAAAATTCCCTCATTTAGAAAAAGAATGGACAGATTTTGTTGGAGGTAATATATTTTGGATTAATAATGATGTATTAAATGAATATCTTACTAATGATTTAATAAAATATATAGAAGATAATGTGTCATATGGTAAACCACCAGAAAATTTAACAGATAAAGGTATATATTTAGAATATTTATTAGAAAGGTTATTTACAGGTATATTTTGTTATAATAAAACAAATATATTAGTAAATGAATATAAAGGTACACAAAGAGGTATAGGTGCAGATAACGGCATTATTAATAATAAATATTTTTATCAGCCTTCTGTATTTAGTATGTATAATCCAAAAAATATTTAAGTATTATTATTAACATATTGTTCAATAATATTAAAATTTACTTTTTCTGAATCTTTCCAATACCATTTATGGAAGATAACTTCATATGGATTAATTGATTTTCCATAAAAACTATTATTTCTTGATGGATGAATATTATTATTTAAATTATAATTATTTTCATCTTTCCAATCAATATTTTGATATTTTCTTAACATACAATCTAATGAATAACCATTATTTAATATACATTTTGAAAGTCCATATTCACCATTGACAATAGCACTATGTTTATTAGGATGATTACAAAAAATATTTTTTTGATTTTTCAATAAATTCAAACCAATATTATCAGTCATAAAAAAAAATCCTTCAACTTTAGGACCATATCCTCCAGCATCAGAACTTGGTAAACAAACTATAGTAGTACCTACTAATTTTACACTATCATTTATTTTTTTTATAAAAATATTTGACCAATGATGTTCGTTGAAGTAATGTGGTAATATAGGTCCAAATACTCCACTATTTATAAAAAAATAATAATCATATATTTTTTTATTATTATCAATAAATTCTAAAGCAGCATTATAACCTCCAAAATCAACACCTATATTCTCTCTTTTAATTACAGTTAAATTATTCAATTCAGGTAATATAATATTTGTATTCATTTCAAATCCATTAATTACAATTATATAGTCTATATTAGTTCTAAATTGTATTTCTTTTTCATTAAAATATTTTAAATTATAATCTGCAACATCTGATTTGTAATAAACATAAATTATTACTGATTTCATTATATTATATAATTACATAAATTAATTTTTAAAATATAAACGATAAATATTATCAATAAATTATATTCAAACGCATATAATTAATAAATATTTATAATTTTACTTGTTTGAATTAAATTTTATAAAATAAACAAAATATTATATAATATAATATATATGGAAAAAATTTCTAATCTCGATATAGAAAAATGTAATGTTAATATTTTTGGTGATTGGATAAATAAAGAATATAAATGTGAACAATACCCCATAAAACATATTATAATTAATAATTTTTTAAGTGATAGTATGTATGATTTAATAAAAAAAGAATATCCAGAAAATATAGATGAATCTTGGTGGAAATATGAAAATCCATTAGAAGTTAAATTTACAAATGATAAAATTAATAATTATTCTGCTAATATTAAAAATTTATTTCATAGTTTATCAAATGATAAAGTAATTAATAAAATTGGAAAAATATTTAATATCGATAATCTAGAATACGATCCTTATTGTCATGGTGCTGGATTACATATGATGCCTAGAAATGGAAGACTTAATATGCATTTAGATTATGAAAAACATCCAATTATGAATAAACAAAGAAGATTAAATATAATAATGTATTTAAATGATGATTGGAATGAAGAATGGAATGGTGCTACCGAATTATGGGATGAAAATTTAGAAAAATGTGTAATTAAATCATTCCCCCAAAAAAATACTGCTATATTGTTTGTTACTACTGAAAAAAGTTGGCATGGTGTACCTGAAAAAATTTTATGTCCAGAAAATATTAATAGAAAAACAATTGCTTTTTATTATATAAGTGATATAATAAATAAATCATCTACTTTAAAATTAGGTAGTAATGATACTGGATATAGAGAAAAAGCTGTTTTTGTCAGAAGACCTCAAGAACCATACGATGAAAAAATGGAAAAACTATATAAAATTAGACCTTATCGTTTGATAACAAAAAGTGATTTAGATGAAATATATCCAGACTGGAATTATGAAAAATAGTAAATAGATGTACCGTCTAGTGCTTAAGTACTCCATACTTAACTTTTAAAGCACCGATAGTCGCGTTTTGGCACAAAATGGTATCTACACTTTTATAACGCTTGGTGTTAGTGTTTTATTCAAACGGTAATATATTTTTAATTACTAACTTTATTTTAAAGATTAAAATCTCTACTATTATAATGGAATTAAACGTTGAATCAATTCCCATTATTAAGAACATAATAAAAAATCAAAAAAAATTTAATTATGATTCTTTACCAAATATTTCTCATTTTGTTGATATATGTGATCAATATCAAATTACACCATTAGAATTCTATTGTCGTAAAAAAAATAAGTCTAAAATTATTGAAATTCTTGATACAAAAAAATTTTTAATGTATGAATTCGATGATTTCCATCCATTTGTAACTTGTTGTGAAAAGTCTATGTTTGATATTTGCATAAAGATGGCAAATATGAATATACTTCCTAAGCTTCCCGAAAATATTATAGAGTCTTTACCATATTGTATGAATTCTAATATGGAACCAATATTTGTAAATTTAATTCAAAATATAGATATGCATACTATTAATCCTATTTATGTTAAACAAAATAGGATTAACCCAATGCATTATGCTATTAAATACAATTTAAAATTAATTATAAATAAACTGTTTGATTATTATGATATATTTGATTACGACGAAGTAATAAATTTAAATACTTTTGCAATCGCTTGTATTAACAATGACATAAAATTAATTAATAAAATTATCGAGTTAAAAAAAGATAAAATAAATGTTTGTATTAAAAATTTTAAACCGATTGTTTGTTTACTATTTTTTAGAAATGAAGATATAATTATTCAGATATTTAATATAATTAACGACGAAGATAAAAAAAAGTTATATAAATATTTATTTGAGAATCCTCATTATTTAATTACTCATAAATTGGATAAACTGGATAAATTCATCCAGGAAATTAAACATTAAATAATCTTTAACTATCATCATAAAAAATGCAAATGAAAGGATAATCATTATTAGATGCCATTTTTCTCTATTCTTTGTTTTAGTAATATATGCATCAACCATTTTATTATTAAACTCGTAGTTCTTATTTACAGTAATATTAATTTTAGCTAATTCTTGATTATAAAATGCTTTTACAGAAGAATCTGACAATGAATTTAAATCAGTAATTAATTTATTTATTTGTGTATTATATTTATCAAACTCTTTTTGAAGAAAAAAGATTTTTGAATTCATATTAGCAATATTTAAATCTTCATTTATTAAATAATGACCATTTACCTTTAATGGTTCGTTTTTACTCAATTCGATTACTTCACTAATAATTTTTGATTGTAATACATAATCAGATATGATTTTTTGTAAATTTGTATTCTCCTCTTTCAACTTACTATTCTCTAAAATTAAATTCGATAATTCTAAAGTTTTGAAATAGTTTTTCTCTTCCAATTTATCAATTGTAGATTCTTTTTTGAAAATATCAATGGCATTTTTATTTATTTTAGTTTTATATTTTGTTTTTGACCGGGATGACGAGGATGAAGATGATGAAGAATCAGATGAAGATGATTCATAATCAGAATCAGTATCAGAATCATAAGCCATCTTTGGTTTTAATAAAGAGGGGTTATTTTTAATTTGTTGTGTTAATTTTTCTAATTCTTTTCTGGTCGTTTCTTCCATTTCTTTCTTGGCTTCTTCTTGTGTTTTTATTGTACAAAATTGTTCAGACATTAAATTAATAACTAATTAAAAATAAAATAATAATTTATCAATTTTTTAAACGCTAATAACAACTCTTTAACCACTTAAAATTATAGTTGGCTCTTCTAAAGCGATTAATCCAGGCATATCTAAATATACATCTTTTTCAGATGTAAATATATCTTCTTTATTAAGTAGTACTTTTGTTGTTTCCTCAATAATTGATTGTATTTCATCTGGTTGAGAAAATTGTTTTTCAACAATTGGTTGAGAAACTGGATTTTCAATAACTGCTTGAACTTCTAATGGTTTTTCAACAACTGGTTTAACTTCTTCTAGTGTCTCGATAATTAGTTGAACTTCTTTTGGTTTCTCAGCTATAAATTGTATTTCTACAGTTTGTTCAATAATTGGTTCAACTATCTTATCAAGAATATCAAAAATGGTTTTTGGAATGTAAATCCATAATTTGGTAAATTTATTTAATGTTTCGTCATAAGTAAATAGAGTATTACTTGTTGGAGTTACAATATTATCTTTATTTTTAAGATTAAACATTTGATTATAAATAATTTTAGAGTTCATTATAATTTTAATCATAAATGATACAACTTTTGAATCAATAGAAAGATTATTGATTAAAAATTTGTATTTATCAACAGAATTACATATATCTTTAGCAATATTATTATCACTTACGATATAGTCTGTTATTTCTTTTTCTATACAAGTATTATCTGTATTTATAATTGTAAAATAAATATTTGTTTGATTGTTCATTAATATAAATTATTTAATGTAATAAATTTATTTAACAATTTTTTTAATCATTATCGCCGTAATATCTATTTGTTGCATAACTTTGTGCATAACTTGATGGACTACCAATACTAGTAAGTGCACCAACTGCACTATCCATCCAACCTAATATACAAGATAAAATAAATAATACTATTGCTCCTACTTTATCAGACGGTCTACCAAAATTTGGTAAATTACAATAGTTACCTAAATCAATACCATTAATCATATTAATAACTATATATGTACCCGCATATATTACTGACCATATAACTTGATCAACTATACCACCCAATAAAGGTATGTATTCAATTATTGAGAATAGAGTTCCTATTAAGGGAACATATTTAATACCAACTACTGCAATATCAGCAACTCCGTTTTCTATAATTGCATCTGATATAGATTTTGTAAGTGTATTTAGTTGAACTTTGCCGCATAAAGTATAAGATCTAATATAATGTGGTAATGTTGTTGCAGCTAATTGTAAAATAAATGGTAAAATAAATCCTAAAATACCAATGTCTTCAAAATAAGTTTCTACAATCCAACCAACTAATGTTTTCATAATAATTGGTATCCACATCCAATAATCGTAAGGTGGTCCTTTTCCACCGCCACCGGGTGCAACTTTATTCAGATACATCATTACTGCAGGTACTACACTTAAAGGGAACATCCAAAAAACAGGAATTAATAACCACCATTTATCTAATGAACCATCTAACCAAAATACTCTTGCCCATAATTGAGCCATTGGTACAAAAATTAAAACAAGTAATCCAATGATTGATATTGACATATTAAATATTTATAGATTTTATTTATTGATTAAAATAATAGATTATGTAATTCTTGACATAATTCTAAAGATTTATTATTATGTATTACCCAAGACAAAGTCATATCATTTGATGAGTACGATGTTAAAATTATATTATATTTTTGTGCAATTTCGAATAGTTGACCTATATTTTTATATTTTCTAATATCTTCGCTTATCACTGATACAATTGTATTATCTACTAATAATTCAACATTATATTTGGTAGACAATTGTTGCATAATACTCGTAATATTTTCCATTTGAGATTCATCTGTAGTTGTTGTAATATTAAATTGTGATGTATTTATAATATTTACATTAACGTTATATTTTTTAAATGTGGAGAATATATCGTATACGAAACCATAATTATTCCACATATTTTCTGATGTAATTTTAAATACTTTTACATTTTCTTGAACAGTAATTGCATATATACCATTATTAACAATTTTGTCACCTATAGTTGTAGGAGTTGCTTCTCTATTAAAAGTATTTTTAATTACTATTGGTATTTTTTTATTTGCACAAGGTAAAATACAATATGGATGTATTACTTTTGCACCCATCGCTGCAATTTCCTGAGAAGCATTATATCCAATATTTTCAATCAAACGAGCTGACTTTATTTTCCTTGGGTCAAAAGAATAAATACCATCTACATCTGTCCATATTTGATATTCAATTGCATTAATTGCTGCAGCAATAATACTACCGCTTGTATCACTACCACCTCTACCGAGCAAACAAGGTTTATTATCACTACTTGAACCACTAAATCCTGGTATTATAACAACTTGATTATGTTTTAATTTATTTAAAATTAATTCAGGATTTACTGTGAATTCTCCATTGTTATACATCAATATATTTGGTTTATTACTTTTAATAACATCAAATGATGAGATGAATTCTGATTTAATATCAAAGTTACCATTTAAATAATCATTTAAAATATTAGTTGTAAAAAATTCACCCATTGCAACTATTTCTATTTTATCATTATCTAAATCCCATAATTTATTTTCCATTGAAGAAATAAATTCATTATTATTATTGTTATTAATTTTTTTATTAATTTGTATTACTTCATTCCAATGTGCAAAATTTTTAGTGGAAACAAAATCTAGTAACATATTTGTACATCCTTTAGCTGCAGATAAAACTATTACTGTTTTCTGTTTTGATTGAATTACTATATCTGCTATCATTTCATATGTTGACATTTTTTGCGATGTTCCTCCGAATTTTAATACTCTTATTTCATCCATTAAATATATGGTTTAATAATTAAATTTTATTTATTCAATTTCTTTAGTTTTTTTTATATCCTTTTTAATAATGGATATAAATATAGCAAAAAATAAATATCATAAATATAAAATGAAGTATTTAAACTTGAAAAAAATTGAAAAAATAATAAATTTCGACAATACTAAAACAAGTATGGAACAAATAGGAGGCAAAGTAGAAAATATTATTTATTTTCATTATCCGTGTAATGATGGTTTAGCTGCAGCTTGGGTTGCACAAAAAAAACTTAAAGAAGATAATGTTCAATTTGAACTAAGAAATTATAGTCACGGTGATAAAATTGATGTTACTATGAAAAATGTAAATATATATTTTTTAGATATGGCACCATCTATTGACATATATCAAGAATTAAAAGAAAATAATAATGTTTATGTTTTAGATCATCATAAATCTAATGTCCGAGATTACGCTGGATTACCAGATAAAAATGTTCGTTTTGATATGAATTTATCTGGAGTTGGATTAGCTTGGGAATGGTTTTATCCAAATGAAGAAATGCCATTATTCGTAAAGATGATTCAAGGTAGAGACTTATTTAAATTTGATTATGAAAATATTAATGAATTTAGTGAAACATTAAATTTAGAAATGGATACCAGAAGAAATATTAAAGAGCAACTTAAAATATTTGATGATCTATTTTATAACAAACACAAATTAATGGAGTACATTGAATTTGGCGAACCTTTGTTAAGAAAGAAAATGATAAAGGTAGAATCGCTTGCTGAAAAGAATATTAAAAATATTTACATTTATGAAGGACATAAATTATGTATGGTAAATTGTGATTCAGATTTAGGTTCTGATTTAGGTAGCAATCTTACACAAAGACCTGAATGTGATTTTGCAATATTATGGAATTATGACCATGTTTATGAGAAATATAATATTTCAATGAGATCTTCAGATAAGGTAGATGTTTCAGTTATATGTAAAAAATTTGGCGGTGGAGGACATCCAAATGCATCTGGATGTAAACTAAATGTACATCCTGTAGAAGTTTTTGGCAAAGAAAAACTATAATCTAAGTTTCTTATAATGGATTTTTATGAAAAATATTTAAAGTATAAAAATAAATACGCACAATTAAAAGAATTAGTGGGAAATGGTAAAGGTCAAATGGGTAAAAAAGAAACAATCGAGGGAAAAGAGGTAGCCAAAGCAGAAAGAGCTGCTGCAATGGAAAAAGTTCAAAAAGATAAATTAGCTAAATTAAAAAAAATGAAAACTGAAGTCAGTGAACACGAGCAAATATTAGAAGAGGTTGTATCTAAAGAAACTAAATTAATGGAATACATTAAAAAAGGTAATGTAGATATTTTAACTTTATCTAGAGATTATGGTGAATATGAAGAAGATAGAAATACTATGGATAGCGAACATAATTATCCATTATATGTTTATATTAATTTATCTAAATCTATTGATATGGATATTATTTCATTTTTATTACCCGATGAAGAATTATTTAAAAATAAAAATAAAGAAGGTGATACTATAATGCACTTAGTTGTAAATAAAAATGATGTAAATTTATTAGAATATTTATGGTCTAAAGGAGGTAGAAATGCTAAATTAGTTGTTAACAAAGCTGGTTTAAATTTAGTTAAATTAGCTGAAAGATTATTATCTGCAGATAAAGATAAATATGTAAATATAACTAATTTTTTAAGATTTGTTTATAATGATTCAAATGATGAAACTGTTGATAGTATGTTATCAGATAGAGAACATAGAAGAAAAATGATTGAATTATCTGGATTTAAAGTAAGTAGTCCTAAAGCAACTAGCCCTAAAGCAGAAAGTCCTATTCAATCATCAACACCAAAAAATAAAGTATCTTCACAATCTATAATTGAATCGATGATTAACTTTGATGAAGATTTTTCTAAAAATACAACATATTTTGTTTTTGGTAAAAAAGATATTGAAAAATATATTAGTTTAGGTATTGTATTTGAAACTTTATATATTGATACATCAACAAATGCACCAAAATCTACATCTATTATTGAAATAAAAAAAATAGATATGAATAATGGTATTGCTAACAAAGAATTACTTTTAACAATATTAACAAAATTCGATGGTATTATTGGTTTAGTTGCTAAACAATCAAGAGAATTCTATGATACACAAGCTTAAACAGTTTCTAAAAAATTATAAAATAATTTTTTATTAATATTTTGTAATTCTACTAAAGGTAATCTAACCTTTGGTAAAATTTCTTTATTTATTTCACTTAATAAAAATTTTAATGGTACAGGATTTGTTTCAATAAAACATATTTTCATTAATTTATATAATTCATAAAATATTTTTCTTGCTTCACTATGATTACCTTCTTTAAAATGTTCTACCATTAGTAACATTTCTTCTGGTACAATATTTGAAACAACACTAATTACACCAATAGCTCCAACTGCCATAAAAGGTAATATTAATTCATCATCGCCTGATAAAATATTAACATTACATAATGATTTTGTTTTTATTAATTGTTGAATTGAACCACTTGCTTCTTTTATGCCAATTATTTCATTTTTAAAGTTTTCATAAAGATTAGCAATTGTTTCTGGCTCAATATTTACTCCTGTTCTAGATGGAACATTATAAAGTATAATAGGTCTTCTAATAGTTGAAATAATAAGTGAAAAATGTTGAACTAATCCTTCTTGAGTTGGTTTATTATAATATGGTGCAGATATCATTAAAGCGTGATATAAACCATTATATGATTTTATTTCATCTATTATCGATTTAGTATCAAATCCACCTACACCAACTATAATTGATACTTTATCTTTAAACTCATCATAAATATTATTTATAATCATTAATTTTTCTTCTAATGTCAATGTTGGTGCTTCTGAAGTTGTACCAAGAATAACTATTGTTTGTATACCAGAATTAATTTGAATATTGATATGTTTTTTTATTTGTATTATATCAATATTATTTTCTTTATCAAAAAATGTAGGTATTACTGTTATTACGTTTAGTTGCATTAATAATGAAGTTATATTATTTATAAATTAAATGAACAATTTTTTATACCATCTAGTGAGTCGTATGTCTATAAAAGAACTGGTTTATATGATACAAAATATTTATCACTTTTATAAAATATCCTTACAATATCATCATTTAATAAAATGGTAATATCTAATGGATTATCATATGATAAGTCATTGATTGTTGCAAAATAATCAAATATGGCAATACAAGCATATGAATTACCATTTGTTTCTTTTTCTTTTGTTAAATCATAATATTTTGCACGAATTATTTCACTTCCAAGTATGTTAATAAAACTAATATTATATAATTCTTCATTCTCGCCATCACCATTAATAATACTACTTATAGTTGATATGATTTCAGTATCAAATTCAAATAAATCTTCTTTAATTTCAATAATTAAATGTTTACTACCAACAACATATTTACTAATACCATTCATATTTAATCCAGTTAATTGATTTATTAATTGAGATAAATTAGTTGAATAGTCTTCTTTGATTATATATTCATTGGGTTGAATGGTTTGAAAGTAATATTTATTGTTTTCATATTTAAATAAGTGGTCGCATTCATTAACCTTTCCTTCTTTAATATTATAGAAATCATCTAAAAATTTTGAAACTACTAATAAATCATTACCGTTTGTAATAGCTGTCATACCAGTTTTATCATAAATATTCCAATCGTAATTTCCATCTTTTAAATTTAATACTATTAAATAATCTGATTGTTTATCTTCTTTAATAAAATAGTCTAAATATGTATTTTTAATAGTTATCATAAATATATCACCCAATGATTTATATATTTTAAAATCATTTTGAACTGTATCAAAATTATAATATAATCCAGCAGGTTTCTTTAAAAATTGAGGTATAAATTTAATACAACCATCAGCAAAAATATTTCTTGATTTTGCATTATGAGATATTATTATTTCTTCATTTGTTGATTCCAATTTAATTTGATGATAACCAATAATATCATCTTCTCTTATTGATTCAATAGGACAAATACGTGTCATTTCATTTACAAGAGTTTTAGCTGTACCACTTGGACTATCTTTTTTATTAAGATGATGTTTTTCAATCATACTAAATTTCCAAGAACTATCTAATGAATTTAAATCATTAACCATTTTTTTCATTTTAGTTATACCTTCAGAAAAATTAGAAATTATTGCTACCGGATTTGTAATAGAATATATTCTTAATAAATCTATTGTTCTAGAGGATAATCCTGTTGTACCAATAATAATTGGTTTATTGATTTTATTCTCTATTAAATAACTGATTAAATTAGATGTTCCATTATCAGATGATACATCAATAATGATATTTGTAATGGGATTTACTTTAATATTTCTTTTAATATTATCAAAAAATAAAAAATCATTATTTAATTCAATATTAGTTTTAATTAATGTTCCCAGTTTTCCAGATACTCCACAAACTGATATTTTAATTTTTTTGTACATTTTATATGCTTCAATTAATCTAGACACACCCGTTATTAAATCATCAACATCATAATATGAAAAACTTAATCGAATAAATTTAGAACAAGAATCACCAAATTTTATACCTGGATGAAATCTAACTTTATATTGAATAGCAAAATCTAAAAATTTTGTACCATCTATACCTAATTGTAACCATAGAAAATAACCTCCTTTAGGAATAATTATTTTAATATCATTTAATTCTTTGTCTTCTAATTGTGGTTGTAAATATTCAATTATATTTTGACATTTTGTTTTTAATGAAGATATATTATTTTTTATAATGTCATTTAAACTTCCATCTAAAATTGCAGATTCTATTAACATAAATCCCAAAGGATTTACTCCACCGCTTGAATCTAATGAACCAGATTTTTTTATTGATTCAATTATAGATTTTTCTTTACCAACGTTTTGATACATCCAACCTACTCGTAATCCTGGTGAAACTAATTTAGAAAAAGAACCTAATGAAATAATTTTATGATTATAATCTGCTAAAGGGTAATATGATTCATTTTCATTAAAATTTAGAAAATGATACACTTCATCTGCAATAATATGAAATTTTGGGTATTTTTGACATAATTTTGCTAAGCGTAATCTTTTAGAATGAGACAACGTAATTGACGTTGGATTATGATGAATTGGTATAGTATATAAAAATATCTTATTTTGTAAATCTCTTTTATCATTATCCATAATTTGAAGAATCGTTGTTTCTAATAATTCTATATTAATACCATCATCTTCCATTTTGACAGAATTAACATTCAACCCATATTCTTCAAAAATATTTTTTGCAATGAAATAAGTTGGGTCTTCTATAATTATTTCATCACCTGTTTCCATTATAGTTGACATAATTAATCCAAGTGCACCAGTATTACCATTTGTCATAAAAATTTGGTCTTTATTAATTAAATGGTCTACTTTTAAACTCAATTTAGTATTTGAATAATATTTTTGTGTAAGCCATTCGGCTAATATCTCTCTTAATGAATCATATCCTGGAATAGACCCATATTGTAAACATTCTGGGGTTTCTAAAGATATTGAAAGATTATGTAAGGTTTTTTTAAACCATTCTAATGGTAATTCTGAAGTAGACGGCTGACCAACTCCTAAATTAACCATTTTTTCTGAATTAGGAACATCATATTGTGAATATTTAGGCATAAATTAGATTTATATTAAAATAATATATTTTTAGTTCAACTTTTTCATATGTCATAAATTAAATATTATTTCTTATTGCATCTAATATTAAAAATGCATTATATGCAGCACCTCTTAATAATTGATCTCCACTAATCCAAAAATTCCAACCAAATCCATTTTTAATACTGGAATCTTTTCTAATATGTCCAACTTGTACTTTTACATTATTAGTTGATGTAATACTTTCTGGAAATATTTTTTCATTTTTATTATCTAATATTTCAAGATAATTACATCCTTTTAATATTTGTATTATTTCTTCATATGTTGTTTCTTTTTCTAATTCAATATTAACACTTTCGCAATGTGATCTTAAAACTGGAATACGAATACAAGTTGCTGTAATTGGAATATTACCATAATCTTTGAATATTTTATTTGTTTCATTTATTATTTTACATTCTTCTTCATTATAATTATTATCTGAAATAGCACTATTGTGAACAAATGCATTATGAATATATTGTTTCTTCCAAAATTTAGTAGTTAATTCATTACTATTAGTAATTTCTTTTGTTTGTGTTAATAATTCTTCAAGACCTTCTTTACCTGCACCAGAAGCTGCTTGATATGTTGAAACAATTACTCTTTTAATTCCAAAATTATCAATAAATGGTTTCATTAATAAATTTAGAATAATTGTAGAACAATTCGGATTTGCATAAATACGATGTAATTCTTTTGGAAAATTAATTTCAGGAATAACTAATGGAACATTTTCATTTAATCTAAAAAATGATGAATTATCAATTAATATACTTTTATCAGACATTTTTTCAGATATTACTTTTGCTTGCTCAGAATCAGCACAATTTATATAAATATAGTTATTTTTATAATTAATATCATCTAATGTTATAATATTATTTGTAATATTATTAAATTTAATGATTAAATTTTTTGATTTGTAACTTCCTACAAATATTAAAGATATATTATCAATACCGTAATTTTCTAATAGTTTAATAAATTCTGTTCCTACAAGACCTGTTGAACCTATAATTACAATTTGCATTATGAGAGAAATAATTAGTATAAAAACTTATAAAAACAATTTTTTCATTTTAAAAAAATATTTTCCTAACTATTGTATATATGAGTACAGTAACATTTCGTCATGAACGTAATGAATCCTATAAACTTAAGGGAGTAAAACACACCATCAAAGAAAGTATCATTGATGGCGAAAAAGGTCTCAGTTTTATGTTCTTAAAGAAAGTAGGTGAAAATGACTTTTATAAAGTATACGCACAAGAAAAGGAAGGTGGTAAGTTTACCGTCCAAGAAAAGAAAAATGACAAAGAATCTGAATCTGAAATGTCAGAAGCTGATGTAAAAAAGATGATTAAAGGTAATAAAGATTTTGCTTTCGTTGCAACTTGGTGGGACGAAAAAAGAGGTTCATACAAGGGAAAGACAAAGGCAATGAAAGGAGGCAATCCTATACACAGCGAAAACAACCAAAATAACCAAAACAACCAAAATAATCAAAATAACCAAAATAACCAAAATAACCAAAATAATCAAAATAACCAAAATAATCAAAACAATGTAAACAGCACAAATCCTCAAGCAAATAACCAAGAAAATCAAAACGCTGAACAAGCTGGTGGTGCTAAAAGAAGAGGTAAAAAAGGTTCCAAGAAAGCCTCTAAGAAAGGTTCCAAAAAGGCATCTAAGAAAGGTTCCAAAAAGATGAGTGGTGGTGCTAAGAAGAGATCCAAGAAGGCTTCTAAGAAATCATCAAAGAAAGCTTCCAAGAAAGCATCTAAGAAAGCTTCCAAGAAAGCATCCAAAAAGATGAGTGGTGGTGCTAAGAGATCCAAGAAGGCTTCTAAGAAATCATCCAAAAAAGGTTCTAAGAAATCATCAAAGAAAGCTTCCAAGAAAGCTTCTAAGAAAGCCTCCAAAAAGATGAGCGGTGGTGCCAAGAAGAGATCCAAAAAGGCTTCTAAGAAATCATCCAAAAAAGGTTCTAAGAAATCATCCAAAAAAGGTTCTAAGAAATCATCCAAAAAAGGTTCTAAGAAATCATCCAAGAAAGCCTCCAAAAAAGCCTCTAAGAAAATGAGCGGTGGTGCCAAGAAAAGATCCAAGAAGGCTTCCAAGAAGGCTTCTAAGAAGGCTTCCAAGAAAGCTTCTAAAAAGGGTTCTAAAAAAATGAGCGGTGGTGCTAAGAAGAGATCCAAGAAGGCTTCCAAGAAGGCTTCCAAAAAGGCCTCCAAAAAAGCTTCTAAAAAAGGCTCCAAATCCAGAAAATAAATAAATGTTACTAACTAATATATTAAATTATAGTCACAAAGACTATAATTTAAATTTGTTTAAAACTCCAATGGTCTGATTTATGAGCGTGTGCAGTAGCTATTTCTTCATTTAAAAATTTTTCATTACAAGTTGTGCATTGTAATGAAACCATTTTACTAAGGTCAACAAAATCACCATTTTCTGTAAATTTTTTAGAGTGATTCTTAAATAGTTCAAAAACGTCATTGTCTTTTGAATTAAAAATAGTTATATCAGTATCTATATCAGCTGATTCATCAAAATTCATTACTAATGGGTCATAATGAATACCATTATATAAAATGAATATTCTATTTGTATATGCTTTATCTTGACCAAACAAATCAATACGATTTGTTTGAACATCTACAACTGCTATTTGTAATTTTAAAATTTCTGTAAATATTTTAATTTCAATGCCTCCACCCCATTTAGATGGATCAGCTATTGCATTAATATATTCATTTTTGGGTAAATCTAATAAAGATTCATCAAATTCATTATTACATAAATGTTCAACTATCATATTTCTATAAATATGTTGACTACTTTCATTAAAAGTAGCTCTATCATATAAATAAGCAATAGATGAAAATAAACACGAATTATTTGCATCTACGTATCTTCGAATAGGTATTCCTAAATCCATATATATTTTTAAATATATTTATAAAATAATCATTTTTCATCTTTTTTTAAAGATCAATAGAGATAAATCCATCTTTAGTAGGAATATAAACAGATTTATCATTATTCTGAATACACTTTGAGTAATTTCTGTATTCATTCAAAGTAATGTTACCTTTATCATTAGTATAGTTAATAATACTATCCATTACATAATTACGCAAATCTGTAGATTCATTCTTATTATTACTTTTATACTTATCAGTATGATCGCCATACTGATCATTTGTGATAATATGTGCATTAGAGTCAAGAAACGCAATTAGAATGAACAAGTCATCGCTTTCGTGTAACGGTGAAGCATAATAATTAGTTCCTGTCAACATATTTTTAATTGCTGGATTTTGTAGATGACGCTTATAAATAATAATTAAAGGATTCTTAGTTATAGAAATAACATTCTTCAAGTCATCAATATTCAATGTACCATCTCGTGAATGCAAAACATTACCAGCATCAATAATAGTATCATACTTAATAGTCTTTAAATAATTAGTAAACAATTCAAGTTCATTTTTGTTATTAATATCTTGATTAATTGAATAAATATAATTACTCGCGTTTTTAAGCTTATACTTACGCAAGTTTTTAGATTCATAATTAATATTATGAATATTAAGTTCAATAAATTTACCATCTAGAAATGGAAGCAAATATGTTAGATTATTTTCAATCATAAAAATAATGTCTTTCGATTGAATCAAATCAGTATTAATATACTTTGTAAATAGTATTGTATTATACTCGACACTATTATAATGAATCATTAGATCAAAGAAATCTCGCTTCATTGTAAGTTTATCAAAAACTGAACGAATAATATCTTCATTATTTGTTTTAATTCCAAAACGAAGCATCAATGTAATAATACCTTGGTCCGCCGAATTTTTAAGTAATTCCCCATAAGGATCCATAATGTTAGTCTTGATATAATCAAAACTACAGTCCGATAAAGATTTGTGAAAATCTCGGCAAAGTTGTTTGGGAAGACCAGACAAATTAGTTAGATTTTTAGTTAGAGGCAGTGCAGTGTGCATAATATAATATAAGTTTATTAAAAGAATAATTATTCAATTTTTTTATTTTTTAATTTATTTAAAAAATAAATAAATTGCTGCAATTATCTATTTGATGCCAATTTTTTTATTTTTTAATTTATTTAAAAAATAAATAAATTTAAAAAATAAAATAAATAAATGAAGAAACTAATTTTTTAGTTTTATTTTTAGAACTTCTTGATTATTGGGATTAAAAAATGATACATTGCCGTATTGTATCAATACAAAATGATTTGGAAGAACATTTAACATATTATACTTCATAAAATTGTCAAAGTTCTTCTTCTTAACAACACTTGGAATATTCTTCAAAAGTGATTCAGAATACTCTGCGACAGGAATCCTGATATTGTTATCAATCATACGTGAAATTGAAGATGTTTGAATGCTAATCATATCCTTAACAGTTTCAGTAACAATTTCGCCAAGCTCGTTACTATAATGGACGCGTCTGATACCCGTTGACTTCATCATATTTAAACAATGGCTACACGGGCGAGAATTATGCATTCTTCCAACACCATTTACCCTAATAACAATAATATCCAACTTCTTTAACTTTTGAACCTTTCCCTTTGGATGATAGATAGCATCGCCCTGTTGAATCTGCGAACGACAGGTCGCTACCACACAAATGCATCAAAGCATGAGCCTCTGCGTGCTGACTACCACAAGGATAGCCCATAATCATATTACGATCAACATTTGCACAAGGTGGTGTAAACATCTTATTACCCTTGATAACTGCAGCAGCATGTTGATTATTAATTGTACTTTGAAGAGCCTTTGTAATGAGCGAAGGAATTATAGAAGCAAACTTATTTGACTGTGACATACCAAAATTAAGATAGCATAAACAATAAATAATTCAATTTTTTCTTTTAAATAAAAGAAATATGATTAATTTATATTTTAACTGGTTTTTTTAGTTAAATGAATTTACCAGATTATTTCACTGGTTTATTTTTTGGATTTACTTCTTACCCTTTTGGATTTACTTCTTACCCTTCTTGTTCATAGCCTTCTTGTCCGACTTGTCCGACTTATTGACTGCATCACGCATCTCGTCGTTCATCCAGCTCTCCGTGACACGTGCAAGGCCCTTAGGAGCACCGATGATGACCTCGTCGTCAGAGTCAGATTCCGGCTCAGAGTCCGACTCAACGGAGTCAGAGTCAGAGTCAGAGTCAGAGTCAGAGTCA
>Ga0114958_10001340_pt1 | contig 19576 bp, 15 predicted proteins | sample C_130208_EF_Meta_FD_89577 | JGI IMG/M metagenome (GOLD analysis project Ga0114958, IMG submission 89577) | Freshwater microbial communities from Lake Croche, Canada to study carbon cycling - C_130208_EF_MetaG | ecosystem: Environmental > Aquatic > Freshwater > Lake | place: Lake Croche, Canada...
GTATTACTTTGCTCCACTCCCATAAATTTGGAAGTTTTATATTCTTTATCTTCGAGTTTTTCTCCTTTATGAAACTTAACTTTAGATTCTGTTTTCTCTCTGGAATTTACAATTTTATCAAATAATAATTTTCTAAAATCCTCCTGATGAAGCGCATCTACAAGATAACCTGCTTGACCACCCATTTTTACGGGAGCAATTATTGTATTGGTATCCAGTTCCTCTTCAGACATGAAAGCAATGGGCATAAAATAATGCTGATAAAAAGCTTCCTTGAAATTGACTTCGAGCAAAACACCATAATAAGTATTGTTTTTGGAGGGTAATTTAAAAAAATCAACTACTTCAATATATTTTAAAGTACTCGATTTTCCACCATACCATCGCTTGTTGATGATATAGTTTTCCAATATATCAGAAGAAAAGACCTTTAAAAACTCCTTGTCTTCAAACGCATTTTTCCAATTTGTTTTAAAAACAAACGGATTTTGGAATTCGTCCTCATTCAACTTGTTCTCTTTCATTAGCTTTGTATTTTAAATAAATGAAACGGCATTTCTGGCGAAAGTTCTACAAAATTCCATTCTTTATCCCAAACATAAATATATCCCGTAATTAAATCGATGATTTCAAGAGGCAGTTTTCCTAACAATTCATTAGGTAACTTCACCATAGACTGTGCCGTATTATGTGCATCAAGACTGGCTACCATTAGTGTTTCGTTTTGCTTTTCATCATCGAATTTATAATAGGCTAAAATCTGATCATTACTAGTTTCACAAAAAACAACATTATTGGTTTGTTGTAACGAATCTTGTTCCTTTCGAATTGAATTAATCTTGGTAATGAGCTTGGTGATTTTATTCTCTTTTTTCCAATCCCATTTCACAAATTCATATTTCTCTGAATCCATATATTCCTCTTTTCCAGGAGCTATTGGAGTAGAAGCCTGATATTCGAAAACAGGCCCATAAATTCCAACACTAGAACTTAAAGTTGCTGCCAAAAAATACTTTTGAAGATGAATCGATTCATTTCCATGATGCAACGCAAGTGGATTTATATCTGGTGTGTTTGGCCAAAAGTTAGGACGGTAAAATTCTTTTTGCTCCGATTGTGTTAACTCTTCAACATATTCTATTAATTCACTTTTAGAATTTCTCCAAGTAAAATAAGTATAAGATTGCGTAAATCCTTGCTTTGCCAACTCATTCATGATTTTTGGACGAGCAAAAGCTTCCGCTAGAAACAAAACATCTAGATGTTTTTTCTTGATTTCGCTAATCAACCAACCCCAAAAAAAGAAGGGCTTTGTATGTGGATTATCTACTCTGTAAATTTTAACATCGCATTCTTCAATCCAAAATAACGCCACATCTAACAATTCCTTCCAAAGGTTTTTCCAATCCCCACTTTCAAAATAAATAGGTTGAATATCTTGGTATTTCTTAGGAGGGTTCTCAGCATATTGCACTGTTCCATCTGGTCTCCACTTGAACCATTGTGGAAATTCTTTTACATAAGGATGATCGGGTGCCGCTTGCAAGGCATAATCCATGGCCACTTCTATTCCTAATTCCTTAGCTTTTTTGACTAATGATTTAAAATCATCTATGGTTCCTAATTCAGGATGTGTCGATTTGTGACCACCATATTGCGAACCAATTCCCCAAGGCGAACCCACATCACCTACTTGTGCGTTAGTTGCATTGTTTTTTCCTTTGCGATTTACTTCTCCAATAGGGTGAATTGGCGGGAAATACAAAGTATCAAAACCCATATTAGCCACCCTTGGCAAAAGCTTTTCACAGTCTTTAAAAGTACCATGTTTTCCTTCTTCTTCGGAAGCCGAACGCGGAAAAAACTCATACCAGGTGCTGAATAACGCTTTTTTTCTATCGACATACGCTTTCAATTCCGATGATTTATTTTCTAATAATCGAATGGGATATTTCTTGAATATTTGGTGTAATTCCGAAGACATTGCTTCTTTTATAGCCACGTCATAATCCGATTCCGTTATAAAATAAGCGGCTACTTTTTTGAGATACACTTTCTCAGAAGCGGTAGCCAATTTCAAAACTGCATTTACATATTCGGCTCCTTCTAATAATTCCGATTTTACATACTGATTGTCTTGAATTTTACGTTCGGTTCCATGTTGCCAATTCAAAGCATAATCGACCCAACCCTCCACAAAATAAGTATAATTTCCTTGTTGCTCTACTTTGAAGTCAGCGCTCCATTGATCATTCTGTTTCGGAACCATTCGAACTTCTTGCCACTTCTTGTCGCTTTCATGTTTGAATTTTACACAACATTCTATAATATCATGTCCATCGGAAAAAACGTCTGCGGTAACAGTTATGGATTGTCCAACAATTCTTTTTATAAAATAAGAACCACAATCTATTTGGGGCGATACGTTTTCTATTACTATTCTGGTTTGCTGCATTTTATAATTTTAAAAGACTTTGTAAATGATAAATTATTTTCAATATTGATCCAATAAGAAATTATTTAATACTGAAATTATCTGGTAGAACGGCTCCTTTTTTAATAACTACAATACCTTCTTTTATAGCATATAATTCATGGCTTGTATCTTCCAAATGTTTCCCTCCATTGATGTGAACATCATTTCCAATTCTACAATTTTTATCTACTATGGCGTTGTTAATAAAACATCTTTCGCCAATTCCCATTAACTGTTTATGATGCGTATTATCGTCGTCCATATCGTCTAAATTTTGATAAAAATCATTACCCATGACATAGGAATTTTGGATGGTTGTACCCTCTCCAATTCTAGATCGAATACCTATAACGGAATGATTAATTTCTTGGGCATTAATAATACAACCTTCCGATATTAAAGACTTACTTACTAGAGTTTTATGAAATTTAGAAGGAGGCAATAAGCGGGGTCTTGTATAAATTTTATTGTCATTATCAAATAAATTGAACTTTGGTAAATCCTCTGTCAGCCCAATATTAGCCTCAAAAAAGGAATCAATATTACCAATATCGGTCCAATATCCTTCGTATTGATAACTCAAAATCTTTTTTGTCCCAACTGCTTGAGGTATAATTTCTTTTCCAAAATCTTTAGTATCAGGATTTTTCATGATATCAACCAATAATTTCCTGTTGAAGATGTAAATCCCCATAGAAGCCAAATAATGTTTGCCTTCACTTTTCATCTGATCGCTCACATCCGATTTCCAATCTACCAAAAGTTCTTTGGCTGGTTTTTCAATAAAAGACTCAATACAACTCTCTGAATTTGTTTTTAATATGCCAAATTCAGGAGCGTCTTTATCGTTTACTGGTAAAGTGGCTATCGAAATATCCGCTTCACTTTTAATGTGTGCTTCCAGCATTTCATTGAAATCCATTTGGTACAACTGATCCCCAGAAAGTATTAAGGCATGATCGAAATCATGGTTCAAAAAATGCGGCATACATTGTCTTACAGCATCAGCCGTTCCTTGAAACCAAGTCGGATTGTCTGGAGTTTGCTCTGCAGCAAGAATATCTACAAAGTTCTTACTGAAAATACTAAAATTATAAGTGTTTTTAATGTGTGCATTCAGAGAAGCCGAATTAAACTGTGTCAAAACAAACATTCTAAAAATATCTGAATTCATACAATTCGAAATAGGAATATCTACTAATCTGTATTTCCCTCCAATTGGTACAGCGGGTTTTGATCTTGACTCTGTCAATGGGTACAAACGGGATCCTTGTCCTCCTCCTAAAATAATGGCAATTACACTTTTCTTTTTAGCTTTCATTTTTAGCTTTTATTAATTTATATAGTTTTATATATTCAAGGCAAACATTTTCCCAAGAATGGTCAATGCACATTCCTAATTTTCTAATTTTAGTTGTATTTTTCGTATCCTTAAATAACAATACCGCTCTTCCAATCGAATCACAAAGATCGATAACAGAGGCTTGTTCATGACAAATTCCATTTCCACCATCCCCAAAATCGACAACAGTATCTTTCAATCCACCAGTTCTTCTCACAATTGGAATGGTCCCATAGCGCAGGGCATACATTTGATTTAAACCACAAGGTTCCACTCTGGAAGGCATCAATAAAAAATCGGAACCCGCATAAATTAAATGCGCCAAGGCTTCATTATAGCCTATAAAAACATTATAATTCCCAGCAAAACTTTCTACTATTTCACTTAATTCATTTTCAATTGATGTTTTTCCAGAACCTAAAATCAGAATATTTATTCCTTTAGGATTTTCTAATAAAGCCTGTCCCACAACTTCAGGCAATAAATCGGCTCCTTTTTCTTCTAATAACCGTCCTATAAAACTAAATAAAGGTTTTGTTTCATCCAAATTAAATTCAGCACACAATGCCTTTTTATTTTCCTGCTTTCCTTTTACCAAATTCTTCACCGAATAATTCTTCGCTATCATTTTGTCGGTTGCTGGATTCCAAACTTCAAAATCTATCCCGTTCAAAATCCCTTTAGATTTCTGTCGTTCCTGCTTAAATAAGGATTCTAATCCATAAGCCGAATAATTAATCTCATTCAGATAATTTGGAGAAACTGTGCTTACCGCCGAAGCACATTTTATAGCCGACGCTAATGAATTTATCCTGTTATCCCATTCAATCAGAGGAATCTTAGATAAATCGAACTCTTGTAAATAATACAACTTATCGAAACCAAATTGCCCTTGATAAATGGAATTATGTATCGTAATAACCGTTGGAACAGAACTCAATTTTGAATATTTAGGAACATTATACATCATAAAAGGAATCAATCCCGTATGATGATCATGACAATTAATAACATCTGGCAATTCCTCTCTGCTAGTTAACCAATCCAGTGTTGCCATCTGAAAAGATAAAAAACGCTCTATATCATCCTCATAACCATAGACTTCCTTACGATCAAATAAATCTGGAATAGCAACCAAATACAATTCGAAACCCAACTGACCCGGACTTTCTTTTAAAATACTAAAAGGAAAATTAAAGTTAGCTAATTTTACAAACCCATTGTAAACACAATCAAATTTATTATCGTTTATAAACTTTGTATCATAGCCTGGAATAATCACTTTTACAAGATGTCCATCCCCTTTTTGATATTTTGGCAACGCACCAACAACATCTCCTAAACCCCCAACTTTTGCTACCGGATAACATTCTGCAGCAATATGAATTATTTCCATTTTAGCATTTTTTATAGGTTTCAATCGTTATAGCATCTCCCTATTTTTAAAATAGAAACAAAACCCTTTTTTATAAATCCAATATTATTTATAAATTCTGATTAAACCTATAAATTTAGCTACTTTTATCTTTTTCTAAAATTAGTAAAAAAACAATACAATTAGTAGCCGTTCGAAAATTTATTGAAATAATAAAAAAACACTCCTAAACAAACAAAAACATTGAAAATTCCTAAGATTATCACCCAAACCACTACATTTATCTCTATTCTTTCTCCAAAATGGACTACCTTATTTATAGCAAAATTATTTACAACCCCAATAAAACATACTATTCCAAAAAGAGAATTGGAAATGGATGCAAAAAGCACACAATCCCTAATCGAAATACCCGCAATTAATAAAAAAGTGATGGTTTATGAATATGGAAAAAGTTCAAAGAAAATTTTGTTAGTTCATGGATGGTCAGGTCGAGGTACTCAATTATTCAAAATTGCTGACGAATTCCAAAAAATAGGCTATTCAACAATAAGTTTTGATGCACCAGCACACGGAAAATCTCCTGGAAAAACGACCATTATGTCCGAATTTGTAGAAACAATTCTCGAAATTGAAAAACTATTTGGTCCGTTTGATGGCGCCGTTGGTCATTCCTTAGGCGGAATGTCGTTGTTAAACGCTTTAAAAAAAGGGCTAGCAATTCCCAGTTTAGTAATCATTGGAAGCGGCGATCGGGTTCAAGACATTCTGGATAATTTTGTAAAAAAACTAACTCTAAAATCAAGTTATAGTCAGCGACTCAATACCTATTTTGAAAATAAGTATAAATTAAAAATGGATGATTATTCGGGATACCAATCAGCGATGAATATTACTATTCCTGTTCTGGTCATTCATGATAAAAAAGACGACGAAGTACCCGTAGAAGCTAGCATAAACATCCACAAACACCTCCAGAATGGCGAATTATTCTTAACCGAAGGATTAGGTCATCGTAAAATTCTAGGTAATCCTATCGTTATCGAAAAAACTATTCATTTTATGAAAGCGGATCAGGTTGATTAGAAAAGTTACAAAAAACACTTTCTAAAAAATCACAAATAAATAAAGTAGATTAAAGGAATCCATTTAATTTCTTATGAAATATAGAATCTGAATAATTTGTAATTTTAAATTATAAAAAAAACAGTAGTAAACATTGGCTTACTACTGTTTTTAAATATTTCCTTTTATTAATCTTGGGTCGTTTTTTAGGACTAGACAAGATTCAAAAAAATCGGGATAAATGAATCAAATATTTTTTATAAAAGTAGGAGACGCACTTTTTGGTGCGTCCCTACAAAAAAATTATTTTACTTCTTCGAATTCAACGTCTTCTACATTGTCTCCTTGAGCATCAGCTTGTGGCTGCGCTGCTTGTTGACCTTGTTCGCCTTGAGCGTACATTGCTTCAGTTGCTGTTTTCCAAGCTGCATTGATTTTATCAAGTGCTACTTGAATGGCATCAACGTCTTGAGATTGGTGAGCCATTCTCAATTCAGTTAAAGCATATTCGATAGCTACTTTGTTATCATCAGTTAATTTAGCTCCAAGTTCTTTCAATTGAGATTCAGTTTGGAATATCATTCCGTCTGCTTCGTTCAATTTTTCAGCTCTTTCTCTTGCGATTTTATCTGCTCCAGCATTTGCTTCAGCATCTTTTTTCATTCTTTCGATTTCTTCAGAAGTCAATCCAGAAGAAGCTTCGATACGAATATCATGAGATTTTCCAGTTCCTTTATCAGTTGCAGAAACTTTGATGATACCATTAGCATCAATATCAAAAGTTACTTCAATTTGTGGAACTCCTCTTGGTGCTGGTGGAATACCGTCTAAGTTGAAACGACCGATTGTTTTGTTATCAGCAGCCATTGCTCTTGCACCTTGAAGAACGTGTAGTTCAACTGTTGGCTGAGAATCTGCAGCTGTAGAAAAAACTTGAGATTTTTTAGTTGGAATAGTTGTATTAGACTCAATAAGAGTTGTCATAACACCACCCATAGTTTCGATACCTAAAGATAAAGGAGTAACGTCTAACAACAATACATCTTTTACATCTCCAGAAAGAACTCCACCTTGAATAGCTGCTCCAATTGCAACAACCTCATCAGGGTTAACTCCTTTAGACGCTTTTTTACCAAAGAATTTTTCTACTTCTTCAGCAATTCTTGGCATACGAGTAGAACCTCCAACAAGAATAACTTCGTCAATATCAGAAACAGATAAACCTGCATCTTTCAACGCTTTAGCAACTGGTGCCATAGAACGTTTTACTAATGCGTCAGTTAATTGCTCAAATTTAGCTCTAGTTAATTTTTTCACTAAGTGTTTTGGTCCTGAAGCGGTAGCCGTTACGTAAGGTAAGTTGATTTCTGTTTCAGCAGAAGAAGACAATTCAATTTTTGCTTTTTCAGCAGCTTCTTTCAAACGTTGCAAAGACATTGGATCTAAACGTAAATCAATACCTTCTTCAGTTAAAAATTCAGCAGCTAACCAGTCAATAATTTCGTGGTCAAAATCATCTCCACCAAGGTGAGTATCACCATTTGTAGAAAGAACTTCAAAAACTCCGTCTCCTAATTCAAGAACAGAAATATCAAAAGTACCTCCACCTAAATCGTAAACAGCAATTTTTTGATCTACTCCTTTTTTATCTAAACCATAAGCCAAAGCTGCAGCTGTAGGTTCGTTGATAATACGCATAACTTTAAGACCTGCAATTTCACCAGCTTCTTTTGTAGCTTGACGTTGTGCATCATTAAAGTAAGCAGGAACAGTAATAACTGCTTCAGTAACTGTTTGACCTAAATAGTCTTCAGCAGTTTTTTTCATTTTTTGAAGCGTCATTGCTGACAATTCTTGTGCAGAATACAAACGACCATCAATATCAACACGTGGTGTATTGTTGTCGCCTTTTACTACAGAGTAAGAAACTCTTTTTGCTTCATTTGTAATTTCAGCAAAAGAATGACCCATAAAACGTTTGATAGAAGCAATAGTCTTAGTTGGATTAGTTACCGCTTGTCTCTTAGCAGGATCTCCTACTTTAATTTCTCCACCTTCTACAAAAGCAATGATAGATGGCGTTGTTCTTTTTCCTTCAGCATTAGGGATAACTACCGCTTCATTACCTTCCATTACAGAAACACAAGAGTTTGTTGTACCTAAATCAATTCCGATTATTTTACCCATTTTTATTTATATTTAATTTTATAATATACTTATTTTAACAACTCGAGTTGCAATAGTCAATCTTTGTGCCAATAGAAAAAACCGAATGAATTGTCAGTTTATGTTAAAATTGGCGCAAAATAATATGACAAGTTGACATTTTTATATTGACATTGCGAGGAACAAAGTTCAGTCTGGGAAGTATATAATTTAAATGACTTGATTTCATGGTAGTTAATCCAATTTTCAACAACAAATTTTAATTGAAAAAAAATTAACATCATAAAGTCACTATTTAGAAAGTATGTATTTCTTAATAATATATCTTGAAATAGGTTTTAATGTTTTTCCAGTTTCTGGGTGTAATCCAGGTTGATTAAAGTATTCCTGTTCCTTTTTATTAGAAGATTTGCCATACCAAACAATTGGCGTGTCATAATCTCCATTTTTAAAAAATGTAGTGGTGTCAGAAACGGTTATCTTTTTAAAATTATCCAATACATATTGATTTAATGGAATAACTTCAGTACTTCCTATTTTATCATAATTAACTGCTTCGTAATGATTTTTCACCCAAATCATTGCGTCTTTATTTGGAAAAAGAAAACTCCTAATTCCATAAAATCCAAAACCTAAAACAAACAATAAGCCTATTAAAACCAATCCTTTTTTGGCAAAAATTCGATAATTATTGGTTGTAAAATCCCCAACTTTATCATCAACCCGTTTTAATTTATTATTCTCTTTTTTAGAACTTTCATTTATACTATAATCGGCTGTCAATTTTACACTGCTCTCTTCTGCAATAAATTTACCGTAGGGTCTTGATTTAAAATCAACCAAAACAGCAATCAAATCCAAATTTACAATTCTAGTGTTTTCTGTACTTCCTTTCAGAAAATTAGCAATTGGTTTCAATTTATCTACACTAAAAAATTCAATCTGTTTCCGCTTATTGGAGTCCTCCTTAATATCAAAAAATCTATTAACTATTTCCTGATCTAATTTACTTAAACCTTTATCAAACAACAATAGACATAAAGTTTTCAATTCAGCAGGCGAAGGCTGTAACAAGAAGCCAGAAAAACTTCCTGTTTTAGCTTCTGAGTATTTCGCTTTAATCTTCATTTTATACTCTTCAACCGTATTCTTATTCATAGCATTTTGGGAATTAATTGGAATCTCTTGGAATTGTTCGGAATCATCGGAATGATTGGAATCCGTTGCTAATTATGATTCAAAACCCCCATTCCTTTGCTTCGGAATTAGTTCTTGTTCTAGCCTGCAACTAAAACAAATGTACGAAACTAGTTCTAAAAAAAGTGTAGCTGATTAGGATGACTCGTTTATCCGGGAAGTATAAATCTTTTCATTCTACTTCAGCGCACTTCACTTCCCAAAAAAACAAAAGAGCCATTCCTTTTTAAAGGAATTCTACTCTGGCAATGATTCGATTTTACAATCGGACAGCCCAAACTATGTCTAATTTTTAAATCCAAAAAAGATGAAAAGAATACTTTTAATATTGACTTGTGTCCTTACAAATATGGTTATGATATCTTGTACCAATGATTCAGTTGAAACAACTCCGAAAAATAACAAAGTTACAGTGGTAGCGAGTGAACCAAATATTACAATACTAACTACTAAACCACGTTAAAAAAATTAATGAAATAGATTTATTTTTATCTAATTAATTTCTGTATTTTCGGGAAATGAATCTCAATAAAGTCCATTTCCCGATTTACATTTTAATAACAGTATTGTTTTTTACATTGCAATCCTGCGAAAAAAAATCATTAAAAACACCCGAAAAAAAAGTAATCTAAAAGAAATTGACCGTCTTATTGACCTTGGCGACTACTATTTCGAAAAAACAAAATACGATAGTGCCTTCTATTATCACAATAAGGCAAAGTTGATTTGTAATCCTAAAACAGACAACACCAGAATCATTTATTCTTTGGAAAGAATGTCAGAAATTCAACAAAACCAAGGCGATTATTACGGCAGTGAAACCTCTATAACAGAGACCATTCCTTACCTTAACAAATCTATGGATGGAACATATGAATGCGCCATTTACAATTTTCTTGGAATTATCAATCTGAAACTATTTGATTATGACAACGCACTTTATTTTTACAATAAAGCGTTAAATTCGAAAATAGATGAGGTTCGAAAATTAAAATTAAAACATAACATTGCTGTAGTTTATATGACTAAGAAAGACTACAAACGAGCTATAAAAATTCTTGTTCCCTTGACTTTGAAAAAAAAAGTCATAAATGATCCAGCACCATTTTCAAAAGCACTTGATAATTTAGGCTATTCTTACTTCAAAGTGGGAAATCCTAAAGGAATTATCTATTTGAACCGAGCCTTAAAATTAAAGGAACAACTAAAAGACGATTGGGGAATGGCTGCTAGTTACCTCCATCTTTCGAATTATTATAAAGAATTTAATTCTAAATTATCCAATAAATATGCCCAACTTGGTTATGTTAAGGCTACAAAAGTGAATAGTATCGAAGATCGTTTAGAAGCATTAGTCTTGTTAATCCAATCCAGCACGGGAAATCAATCAAAAAACTATTCCGAAAAATACATTCAATTAAATGATAGCATTACTAAAGCAAGGCAAAAAGCACGAAATCAATTTGCAAAAATAAAATATGATTCTAGAATTGACAAGGAAGAAAACCTAAAACTAAAAGCTAATAAAATTAAAAATGAGCTTCAAATAGAGAAGCAAAAAAACAGAAATCAACTTTTGTACTTTCTTGTTGCTTTAGGTATTACTATTACTGGATTCTCGTCCAATTATTTAATTGCAAAAAACAAAAAAGACAAGATTAAAACCTCCTATGATACTGAAATTAGAATTGCAAAAAAACTTCATGATGAGCTAGCCAATGATGTTTTTCAGACTATGGCTTTTGCCGAAACACAGGATTTGTCTTCTAAGCAGAACAAAAATGTAATCCTGAATAATTTATATGCGATCTATTCCAGAACTCGAAATATATCTAATGAAAATAACAGCATTGATACTGGAAAAGATTTTATCAATGGATTTAAAGAAATGATTTCGGGATTTAATTCAAAAGAAGTAACTGTTTTAGTGAATGGAATGGATTTGATTGAATGGATGAAACTAGAAAGCAATAAAAAAATTGTAGTTTATCGAGTTGTTCAAGAGCTGCTAGTCAACATGCGAAAACACAGTAAATGCAGTTTAGTAGTATTAAGTTTTAAAAATAATAAAAATAAATTACAGATTGATTACAGTGATAACGGGGTTGGAGCTATATTAAATGAAATTAATTTAAGAAATGGACTACGCAATGTGGAAAACCGTATTACAAACGTAAAAGGAAGTATTACTTTTGATACCAACTCCTCTAAAGGATTTAAAACAAGTTTTACAATTCCACTTTAAACAATTTATATAATGTTTCACAAAGTACTCGTTGCCGAAGATTTAGATAGTATTAGTATCACAGTTGATCAAGCATTGAAAGAACTTTCAATAGCAGAGATTCATCATTCCAAATATTGTGATGATGCTTTATTGAAAATCAAAAAAGCACAATTTGATGGAGTTCCCTATGATTTATTAATAAGCGATTTATCTTTTAAAGCCGATCACAGAGAAACAATATTAAAATCTGGAGAGGAGCTGATAGAAAAAGTAAAAAAAATTCAACCTGATATTAAAACAATTGTATTTTCTATAGAAGACAAATCCTTCCGAATAAAATCTCTATTTAATAATTTAGGGATAAATGCTTATGTTTCTAAAGGTCGTGAAAGTATTCCTGAACTTAAAAAAGCAGTTCAAGGCATATTTAATGGAGATACAAAAATCATTTCTCCTGAATTATCAAACGTATTAATTACAAAATCATTAGTTGAGATAGAAATGTATGACATTGATATTTTAAAATTATTATCACTTGGATATACTTTAGAAGAAATTGCATCTAGTTTTAAAACTAAAGGAATAATTCCCAATGGAAGTAGCAGTTTAGAAAAAAGAATCAATAAACTTAAAACCTATTTTAAAGCTAGTAATAATGCCCATCTTATTGCCATTACCAAAGATTTAGGTTTGGTATAATAACTCAAATATTTTTTAAAATATTTACTGTTATTACGGTTATCCGTAAAGTACTTGTATTTATAGTCTTTAAATTTGTAGCAAAAAAGCAACTCAATGGAAACTAAAACTAAAACAGAAACTTTCGACAATAAAAATAATAGTATTGAAACTTATGAATCAAATCATATTAAAAACGTTGGAAAAATAATTCCCCTACATATTCTAATAATAGGTGCTCTATTATCATTTCTTCTTTTTTTAGCAAATATTTACATGTTCCGTTTTGATTGGAAAATTCCATTTATTCCAATATTAATAGCTCTTCAGATTGTTTTTTTAATATTGGCGATAAAAAGTAGATACAAAAAGCTATAGGTAAATTTGCTAAATCATAAAAAAATGCAATCGTTAATACTGCGGAAGTTGATTTTTAGAGTGCTAATCATTGTTATTTTTAGTTGATATTATTCAGGAATAATCACAAGAAAAAGAATAAAGAAATTATTTTTCTTTATGTCTTTTGCTTTTTCTTTCTTGCTGCTGGAAATAAAACATTATTCAATATCAACCGATATCCAGGCGAATTTGGATGTAAATCTAAAACAGTTGCGGGATCGCCTACTCTATGCTGATAATCCTCTGGATCATGACCACCATAAAAAGTAAACATTCCTTTGCCTTTTTCACCGTGAATATAACGCGCTTCACCATTGATTTCACAGGTTCCCAAAATTAATACATTCGATTTTATTAGAGATGCATCAAAAGAAGTGGTTTGTCCCATAAAACCCTTAATCAATTGGGTATGATTTTGGCACAACATACTAGGAATAGGATCCCATTTTGCAGAAAATTCCATGAGAGTGAAATAATCTTTTTCCATAGGAACGCTTCTTTTTTCGGTCATATCGATATCCGAGAATTCATATTTTTCAGGCTTTCTTTCTAAAATAAAATCCTTGAAAGCGAATGAATTAGAATAATTAATTTTAGATTGATAATTTGGATCACTAGCATCTCCATCGAACATGGGTTCACAAATATCGGCTCCTTCTGCAGATAAAGCAATATCAAAACTATCAGTTGCGGAACACATGGCAAACATAAATCCTCCACCTATAACAAAATCCCTAATTTTTTTGGCAACAGCTAATTTTTCTTCCGAGACTTTTTTATATCCTAATTTTGAGGCTAAGGATTCAGCATCTTTCTTTTGCTCCATATACCAAGGTGAATTTCTATTGGAACCGAAAAATTTTCCATATTGTCCTGTAAAATCTTCATGATGCAAATGCAACCAATCATAAAGTAAAAGCTGATCGCTTAAAACTTCTTCATCATAAATTGGGGTAAAAGGAATTTCGGCATAAGTCAACACCATCGTAACCGCATCGTCCCATGGTTGTTTTCCTTTTGGAGTATAAACTGCAATTTTAGGTGCTTTTTCAAGAGCCACACTTTCCATATTTTGAGACGGACTAGAAATTTCGTCTAGAATTATAGTTGCCTCGCTATCAGAAAGTATTTCGAAACTTACGCCTCTAATTTGGCATTCTTTTCGGATTTCAGGAGCATCGGGAAACAAAAAAGAACCCCCTCTATAATTAAGTAACCAGTTGGCTTTGTATTTATTTTCTATGCACCAATATGTAATTCCATACGCTTTAAGATGATTTTGTTGCGTTGTTTCGTCCATTGGCAAAAGTATAAATGACGCTTTTGCAGTATAGGAAATCAGGATTAGGAATAGTAAAATTACTTTTTTAAAAGGCATTTTTTAATTTTTTATAAATATAGAAGTTTTTATTTTATAAAAAGTATTGAAAATTTGCATCTAAGTAATTTTAAAAGGGCATTTCATCATCTTCGTCTTCATTCAAATTACTACCAAAAGCTTCGTTTGGCGAAGGAAGATTTTTAGTTTGAAAAGGATTATCATCATGATTCATTTTAGAAGGCAAATCATCATAACTTCCGCTATAATCTTCCAGATTGTCAAACTTACCCAAATTACCAATAAACTTTAATCGGACATTTTCAAGCGAACCATTTCTGTGTTTTGCAATCATAAATTCGGCCTGACCAGCAGATGGTGTTTGCTCATCGTCATCCCATTCATCGATTTTATAATATTCTGGTCTATAAATAAACGATACAATATCGGCATCTTGCTCAATCGCACCAGATTCACGAAGGTCAGAAAGCAAAGGTCTTTTGCTAGATCCACGGGTTTCTACCGCACGCGATAATTGGGAAAGTGCAATTACCGGAATGGCTAATTCTTTGGCCAAAGCCTTTAAATTTCTTGAGATAGTAGAAATTTCTTGCTCTCTATTTCCTCCGCCTTTTCCGTTTCCACCTGCGGTCATCAATTGTAAATAATCGACAATGATGATTTTTATTCCGTGTTGCGATGCCAAACGTCTTGCTTTTGCTCTTAAATCAAAGATAGAAAGCGAAGGCGAATCATCAATGAACAAAGGTGCTTTTTCTAGGTTTTTAACCTTTACACTTAATTGTTCCCATTCATGTTTTTCTAATTTTCCCGTTCTTAATTTTTCGGATGACAAACCTGTTTCGGATGAAATTAATCTAGTAATTAATTGTACGGAGGACATCTCTAATGAAAATAGTGCTACAGGATGACCATAATCAATCGCAATATTTCGTGCCATTGATAACACAAAAGCAGTTTTTCCCATACCTGGTCTTGCCGCAATAATAATCAAATCGCTGGGTTGCCAACCTGATGTAATAGCGTCAAGTTTTGTAAAACCGGTTTCTATTCCACTTAATCCTTTTTGGTTTGCTATTTCTTCAATTCTTTTTTTTGCTTGTAAAACTAAACTTTGGGCCGTCTCGGAACTCCGTTTTATATTTCCTTGAGTAACTTCATAAAGTTTAGATTCGGCTTTGTCTAATAAGTCAAAAACATCTGTCGATTCATCATAGGATTCTTCAATAATATCGGATGAAATTCGAATCAAACTGCGCTGAATGTATTTTTGTAAAATAATTCTGGAGTGAAATTCGATATGCGCCGAGGACGATATTTTTTGAGTAAGCTGAATCAGGTAAAAATCACCTCCGGCCAAGTCTAATTTTGCGTTTTTCCTTAATTGAGCGGAAACGGTTAATAAGTCAATTGGTTGCGTGTCTGTAAACAACTGAACGATGGCTTCAAAAATATATTTATGTCCCTCTTTATAAAAAGCATCTGGTTGCAGAATGTCAATAACCTCATCAACTCCTTTTTTATCAATCATCATGGCTCCCAGTACAGCCTCTTCTAGATCTAAAACCTGCGGTGGAATTTTACCTTTCTCAAGGTTGATTATAGTTGATTTATCAATTCTTATTGGGTTTATATTTTTGACATTTTCCATGAAGCGAAAGTAACAAAAATTAAAAAAACTTTACTATTGAGTTATTACAAATAATTGTTTATAAACATTCGTTTTTTGTTAATAACCAAAAAAAAATCCGAAGCGACAAGGCTTCGGATTAAATATACTATTGTAAGATTTTATTCTTTATATTCTCCCATTTTACTGTATTTCTCCATTCTTTGGGCAACTAATTCTTTTGTTGATAAGTCTTTCAATTCATTGAATCCTTTCATAATATATTGTTCCACCGTTTTAAAAGTAGTTTCACGATCATAGTGCGCTCCTCCTAATGGTTCTGGAATAATATCATCAATAAGATTTTGTTTTTTCATGTCAGAAGAGGTCAATTTCAAAGCTTCGGCAGCTTGTTCTTTATAGTCCCAACTTTTCCATAAAATAGACGAGCAAGATTCAGGAGAAATAACAGAATACCAAGTGTTTTCTAACATAAACACTTTATCTCCAACTCCTATTCCTAATGCACCACCAGAAGCACCTTCTCCAACTATGACTACAATAATTGGCACTTTTAACAGCACCATTTCGAAAATATTTCTTGCAATGGCTTCTCCTTGACCGCGTTCTTCAGCTTCTATTCCAGGAAATGCGCCTGGAGTATCTACTAATGATAAAACAGGAATACCAAATTTCTCTGCCATTTTCATCAATCTCAAAGCTTTTCTGTATCCTTCTGGATTTGCCATTCCAAAATTTCTATACTGGCGTGTTTTAGTATTGAACCCTTTTTGTTGACCAATAATCATAAAAGATTGTCCCCCTATTTTTCCTAAACCACCAATCATGGCTTTGTCATCTTTAAAACCTCTATCGCCGTGAAGCTCTAGAAAAGTATCTCCACAAAGTGCTTTTATATGATCTAGGGTATAAGGTCTGCTAGGATGTCTTGACAATTGTACTCGTTGCCAAGCCGTTAAATTTTTATAAATATGTCTTTTTGTTTCTTCTAATTTTTTGTTGATTTGTTTGCAAGTATTCGATACATCAACTTCAGATTCCTCACCGATTACTAAACATTTGTCTAATTGGTCTTCAAGTTCTTTTATTGGAAGTTCAAAATCTAAATATTCCATATTATTTGGTGTTTATGTTTTTGAAATGAAATGCAAATATAAAATTTAAAATTATCAAAAACGGTTATTTTTTATTTATGTGTACTAAATTCCAATTGAAAAATTATTGGAACGCTTTCATTCTTTAGTGCTAAAATAGTGTTTTATAATACCATTCAATATCACCGTAATCAGAATTATTACTGCTCCAATGTAAAATTCCGTACTCATTTTCTCTTTTCCTCCAATGATATAATAAGCTAAAATTATTCCGTAAACCGGCTCTAAATTTGTGGTTAACATTACGGTATAAGGGCTGAGTTTCCGCATTACTTTTACCGCAGCAGTAAATGCATAGGCAGTACAAATGGAGGATAAAATCAAAATTAAAATCCAGTCTTTTGTGGTTAAAGTAAAGAAGTCAATCGTGAATTCATTTTCGAATAAAAAGTAAACACTTATAAAACAAGTGCCTGAGAGAAATTCGTAAAAAGAAATAATAGCAGGTTCCTGTTTTTCTATTAACTTTCCATTTATTAAAGTAAATAATACGCCTAGAATTACTGCTGCTAAAGCATATAGAATTCCTTCTAAATAATTAATTTCGAATTGTAAAATCAAAGCAAGTCCGGCAATTATGACCAAACCAAAAAAAACTTCGTACCAAAGTACTTTTCGTTTATAAAAAAGAGGTTCTAAAAGGGAAGTAAAAAAAGCACCTAATGAAAAAATCGAAAGAGTGACCGCAATATTAGACACCTGAATTGCCTTGAAAAAAAAGATCCAGTGAATAGCAATCAACAATCCAACAAAAGTTAATTGAAAAAAATCCTTAATTGAAATTCGAAACGAATGTTTTGTATAAAGGAGATAAAACACCAAAAAAACAGCCGCAAAAAGCATTCGATACCAAACAATAGCTTCCGGATTTATGGTTATTAACGCACCTAATATTGCTGTAAAACCCCAAATAAAAACAATTAGATGGAGATTTAAGTAGCTTTTTAATTTATCGTTTTGCATTTCGTAATAAAAATATCGCTAAAATTCCAAAAATAATATTCGGGAACCAAACGGCTAAAAATGGAGGAAAACTTGATTTTTCGGCTAGAACTCCAAAAATTTTATCAAAAAACACAAAGGCAAATGCTAATGCAATTCCGATGGCTAAACTTAAACCCATACCGCCTCTTCGTTTCATGGAAGAAACGGCTACAGCAATTATAGTAAGAATAAATGCTGAAGCGGGAATGCTATATTTTTTATATAAAACAACTAGATAAACATTAATATTTGAGGAACCTCGTTTTCGTTCTTTATCAATAAACTGATTTAGTTTTCCTAAATTTAAAGTTTCTGCTATGTAAACCACGGGGGTCAAATCTTCTAAATCAAAACTGAATTTAGCATCTTTTTTATCTACTTTTTCAATCTTATCATTTAGTTCCCCGACAGTTCTTTTTGAATAATCAAACATGGAATAATTCTTAAGCTTTGGATTCCATTGTATCCTATTGGCCATAATTTTATATTCTAATTTATCCTTTTTGAATTTCTCTAAACTAAAATTATAGCCTGTTTTTGTTTCGTTATTAAAGCTATTAACATAAATATATTCATCGTCACTAATTTGACGAAAAACATCCGTTACATCACCTCGTAAATCTTGTTTACCGCCCGTTCTTAGATAAGTATAACGAAAATTATTGAATCCTTCACTCGATTTTGGGACAACAAAAAATCCCATTAATAATACGAAAACAGATATTATGGAAGCGCCAATTATATAAGGTCGTAAGAATCTAGTAAAAGAGATTCCGGAACTCAAAATAGCTATAATTTCTGTATCATTTGCTAATTTTGAAGTAAACCAAATAACAGACAAAAACAAAAATATAGGAAATAATAGATTGGTGAAATAAATCGTAAAATGATAATAATAAATGGCAATATCTACAAAAGGAATTTTGTTTTCGATCATGAAATTGATCTTCTCTGAAACATCAATTACAATTCCAATAGGAGCAAACAAAGCCAACATAACCGCAAAAGTGGATAAGTATTTTTTTAGAATGTATTTGTCTATTATATTCATTTTTTTGGTATTGGGTGTTGGGTTCTAGGTGTTGGATTTTACTAAAACCCAAAATCTAAGACCTTTTACCTATTTACAATCTTTGGCTCATATTACGAACCATCATGTCTTTCCAAGTTCGAAAATCTCCTGCTAAGATATGCTTTCTGGCTTCACGAACCAACCACATATAAAACCCAAGATTGTGTATGGTAGCAATTTGCTTTCCTAGGTATTCGTTGGCAGCAAACAAGTGTCTTAAATACGCTTTTGTATATTCAGTATCCACAAAAGTATGACCCATTTCATCAATTGGAGAAAAATCATCTTCCCACTTTTTATTCTTGATGTTAATCGTCCCGTTTGAAGTGAACAACATTCCATTTCGAGCATTTCGAGTTGGCATTACACAATCAAACATATCAATTCCAAGTGCAATATTTTCGAGAATATTAATAGGAGTACCTACGCCCATCAAATATCTTGGTTTATCTTCTGGTAAAATTTCGCAAAC
>Ga0114958_10001343_pt1 | contig 19559 bp, 6 predicted proteins | sample C_130208_EF_Meta_FD_89577 | JGI IMG/M metagenome (GOLD analysis project Ga0114958, IMG submission 89577) | Freshwater microbial communities from Lake Croche, Canada to study carbon cycling - C_130208_EF_MetaG | ecosystem: Environmental > Aquatic > Freshwater > Lake | place: Lake Croche, Canada...
CGCAAGCCGCGCGCCAAGATGACGGAGGAGCAGAAGGCCGCGTCAAAGGCGAAGCGCGAGGCCAAGAAGGCGGCTGAGAGCGCTGAGTCTGATGCCGAGTCTGTTGTGGCCCCTGTTGCGGCGGCACCCAAGACGGCGGCAAAGGCTGCGCTCAAGCCCATGATCCTCCCCCCCATGCCCGTCGAGGAGGGCGCCGTCGAGGGCGAGACCAAGGAGTACAAGATTGGCAAGAAGACCAAGATGTATGACTGCTTCCCTGACACGGAGAACGAGGGCTGCGAGTACCTGTACGCCAACGACACGGGCGCCTTTGTCGGCCGCTACAACACCGTCACCAAGACGCTCACCGAGTGCGACGACCCCGCCGCGTAATCAGCCCCGCCTAAGTGCAGCGCTTCTTAGCGCGCCAAGTAAGAAACCCCATATACCAAAAAAAGCATGAAACCACATTCGGCCTAACGGCCTTGAAAACCAAAGACAAACGTAAGAAACCCCATATACCAAAAAAAGCACCATCTCGGCCTAACAGCCTTTAAAACCAAAGACCATAAGGTCTTTGGTTTTTTCATGTACAAGACCGTAGGTCGATATACAAGACCGTAGGTCGGACGAGGGCCACGGCCTTGTAAAATTGACGTCGCCAAGCATACAACCAACTTGTAACAAGTTACTATGGAGATTGCAAAGGTTCTCGCGTTTATTTCCAAGATTGAGGATAAGGGCATTGTTCTTCTTCGGCAGAAGGAGGTCGTCCAGTGGCTGTTTGGAGACCTTTCGTTCCTGCCCGCGATTGAGAAGAAGAACAAGACAGCAGATGAGGCGAAATACAAGGTTCTGGAAGACAAGTGGGGGCAGACGATGCTGAAGATTCGCCGCCCAGATTTGAAGCTGGACAAGCAGTGGACAAACAAGTTTGGGGAGCATCTGTGCGAAGAGATTTACTCCCTGCTTGGCATGGCCGTCACGAAGCCCGTGAAGAAGGGGCATTACCAGCCAGACTCGGAGGTTGATGATGCCATCATAGAGGCAAAGGCGCAAACCTTCTTCACAAGTGGAACTGCGGGCGAGAAGATTCTGGGCTGCCCGTTCAAGTATGCTGAAATCCCAGACTTGTATGGTAAGCCGTTGAAGATTCTGTGTATGGGCGGGGCAGAGAAGGTGTGTAGGGAAAGTTATGGAAATCTTCCTGGAGCAAAGTGTAGTGCGCAAAAGAAGAAGTTCCTGGACTTCTTCCGCGAAAACCGGATTGAGTACATTGGAGCTTCTGACATTCTCAAGGCACTCAGCTCTTAATTGAAAATGATAGGGGACAAACTAAAAGACAAAAGACAAAAGACAAAAGACAACATATACCTAAATAAGTAAAGGACCCCAAGGGGTTTTTTCAATTGATACTATAGAAATGTCATATTCATGGGTACGTAGTGGTTCAACTCTTACAGGATATACTGGAACCTTACCAGCGGTATTAACACTACCGAGTACCTTGGATGGAGTTACGATTACACAACTAGGCGATAATCTTTTTCAAGGTAATACAGTTATTGTAAATGTTACAGTCCCGAACACTATAACAAGTATTGGAAACCAGGCCTTTATAGCTTGTACAAGTTTAACGACTATAACAATCCCAGATTCTGTAACAACGATTGGTACAAGTGCCTTTATAGGTTGTACAAGTTTAACAACTGTCAGTATATCTCAATTAAATTCAACACTGACAAATATTGGCACAAATGTCTTTAAAGGTTGTACAAGATTAACGACTATAACAGTCCCCAATTCTGTAACAAGTATTCAACGCGAAGCCTTTATAGGTTGTACAAGTTTAGCAACCGTTGATATATCTTTCTCTTCAACTTTATCAACTATTGGTACAAGTGCTTTTCAAGGTTGTATAGGGTTAGCAACCATCACATTGCCAAATTCTGTAACAAGTATTCAAGGTAAAGCCTTTCAAGGTTGTGCTGGTTTAACAAGCCTTACATTTAATACAATAGAACCACCAACGTTTGGGACAGATGTATTTCTTGGCGCATCGGCTACGGCAACCTTTTATGCACCTGTTTCGACGCTCGATACAGCAGCATTAGCAACATGGACTGCGGCAGTAAATGTAGCAGGATGGACAGGAGCATCTACGACGGGTACAGGTACATGGACATGGTCACGTTTTGGTCCCCCCGGTATTATTAGTGGTCTTTCATCAGGGACATTACCCGCTACGGTGATATTTCCATCTATTCGGGGTGGGTTTACAGTTACTGGATTTACCAATTATTGTTGGTTAGGTAATACAGATATTGTGAATGCTGTAATCCCAAACACTGTAACAAGTATTGCAAACGGTCTCTTTAACGGTTGTACAAATTTAACAACTATTAAAATCCCAAATTCTGTAACAAGTATTGGTGATAATGCCTTTAATAATTGTACAGGTTTAACAAGCATTACAATCTCCAATTCTGTGACAAGTATTGGAAATTCTGCCTTCACATATTGTACAAGTTTAATAACCGTCAACATATCTCAAACAGGTTCAACTCTATCAACTATTGGTTATAGCACCTTTAACGGTTGTACAGCTTTAACAAGCATTACAATTCCAAATTCTCTAATAACTATTAGTACTTCCCTCTTTAATGGTTGTATAAGATTAACAACAGTCAATATATCACAAACAGGTTCAACTCTATCGAGTATTCCTCAAAGTACCTTTGACGGTTGTACAGCTTTAACAAGCATTACAATCCCCAATTCTGTAACAAGTATTGGACCTAGCGCCTTTAGTGGTTGTACAAGTTTAATAACCGTCAACATCTCTCAATTAAATTCAAGGCTATCAACTATTGGTGTGGGTGCCTTCGGATATTGTACAGGTTTAACGGCCATCACATTTCCCAGTGCTGTAACAAGTATTGGAGGTGCTGCCGTTCAAAGTTGTACTGGTTTAACAACCGTCACATTTAGTACAGTGACACCACCAATATTTGGTTTAGCTGTATTTAGAGGTGTATCAGCTAGCGCAATCTTCTATGTACCATTGGCAACAACCGACCCACAACTAACAACATGGACATTGGCAGTACGCGCAGCAGAATGGACAGGGACATCAGTAACACGGTCACCGACTTAACACACTGCGCAGCATCTAAAAAAAGATAAAACCCCTTGGTCTACAAGGCCAAGGGGTTTTCTACATTTGATACTATCCTCACTTCTTAGCACCTGGCCCTGGCCACTTAGTGCGGTCGGCCAGAAAGTTCTCGCGGTCTGCTTCATAACTATTTATGCCATTTCCAAGAGTCGTGTTGTATGTGCTGGGGAATTGCTTCATCGCAGGTAGTAAGAGATTTGGTGGGATATTGAAGTTGATTAATAGACTTTTATCGATAGTCTCATCTGTTTTGTATGCCGTGTTCAAGCATTCGTTATTACCAGGTTCTTCTACAAACATGCTATTTCCAAGTTGAGTCGAAAAAGCTCCGCTAGAAGAAGTCGCTTTAGTATAAATAATTAGATCATTAAGAATATCGCTTGTCGTATGTGATTTTTTCAAGTTATCCATGGCAAAAATACGTTTACTTAATAAGAATTGTAAAGCAACAAGTTCAGGTAAAGCGTTACTGTTGGAAACCCATAATGAGCCCCATAGCATCTCGATAAAGGACTTTGCGTCAAAAATACGGAGAAAACGTTGAGCACCACCGCCAAAAGTTCCGAATGGACGAGGAATTCTTGATGCTATTGTTCCATCCTGGTATTTTAATCTTGATACTGTAAAATTAGAAACTTCGCCATCTGTATTCTCACCGATATTTATATTGATTGCTCCGATACTTGTAGCACGAGTTATAAGATATTCAAAACTACCTCCTTTAGTAGAATCTAATGATTTAATAAGTTCTTTTTCCTCATCATTTCCTGGAGGATTACTGGGTGAACTATTAAACCATTTTGTAAAAAAACCAGATGCACTCGCCAAAGTACCTACGATGGTGGCACCAACGTCTTGTACAAGAGCTGTAAGTTCTGGCAGATACAAAAAGTTAGATTTTGTTAAGCGTAAATAATAAGGGTCATAAAAATTTATATCTGACATTACAAAAACCATTTTATCTTGTTTAAAGGTATTCTCAAATTTGGCGATACACCGTCCATTATTGAAAAATGTGTCGATAAAAGCTGTAAATTCATTATCAAACGCTTGACCAGTCGCCATGGCAGTTTCTAACCCCGTAAGTGACGCAAGATTACTTTCAGTGAGTTCATAATTACTTATTATTTCTAAAATATAAGCGAAAAGGGCATCCTCATCCTCAGTATTATTTGTAATCTCATAACTACCTTGTTGTGTTTTATAGAAATATTTACCTTCCATTCTAGTATAATTAGTATCTCTTATTATATATAAATGAGAAAAATCAGTATCCTCTCTATTTAGCGTAACAAACTCTTCTTGACCAATTTTATTAATAAGTTCACTTTTACTTTTATCTTTTTGAGTATTATTATTAAACGTAGTAGTTTTAAACGTAGAATACAAATTATAATCGTCGAGTAAATTGCCAATTAATACTAAATATTTTTCAGGATTACTGTACATATTGTTTAGATTTATACTATCTTGTTTATTTGTAAATGTAATACGTTTACCGATTACCACCTGTGTGCTTCGTTCTTTTTTAATCCCTCTTCTAACGTCTATTGCAAACTTTGTTGCGGCAGCGGCGGCGACGGCGCCAGCAACCATAGTGACTACAGAAGTAGTAGCAGCACCAGTAGCAGCAGCAGGAGCAGCAGCACCAGGAGCAGTAATAGTACCAATACCCTGGCTAGCGGCGGCGGCTTGTGCTGCGGCAGCTTGAGCTATAGAATACTGCTGCCCAGCGATAGCACTTTCAGCAATTAGTTGTGGCACGACAGGAACAGCGGCTTGGGGAGCTAATGCCGCGGTAAACTGGGGCGCTGCGCTAGTAAGTAATGGGACGGCAGCAGCACCTGGGACGGCAGCTTTGGCGGCAGCAAAGGGTGCTGCGCTAGCGGCAGCAGCTTTGGCGGCAGCAGCAGCTCTGGTAGCAGATAATAACTCACCAACTCGAGCACTCTCAGCGATCGGTACAGCCGCTGCGCCCTGTAGCCCAGCCGAAGCCAACAAAGCTGCCGCTGTCGCCCCTACACCAAGACGACTGGATTGTGGGCCTCGAGGCGCAGGGGGTACATAAGGAGTAGTAGTTGCAGGAGCGGCGACAGCAGCGGCAGAGGCAGGTCTGCGCTGTCGTAGCTGGCTACCGCGCAGTAAATCAGGAGCATAACTGCCATCTGCTTCAGCTTCAGCGGCAGCAGCTTCAGCTTCAGCAGCTTCAGCGGCAGCGGCAGCAGCAGCTTCGCCAGGGGCTTGACCAAATCTTTCATCAAGGGTTTGTAACCCAGTAACAGCAGCATTAGCAGCCCGTGTAGCAGCCGCAGCAACATCAGCAAATGAAAAAACACCACCAGACTGAACAAATCCACCACCTTCATTCTCTTCATCTTCTTCATTATATAAGCCTCCACCTGATATTTTAGTTTCATCACTAAGTTTTTTCTCAAGTTTCTTCAACTCTGCTTTCATGTCACGTGTATTTGCATTTCCAGAGTTATCAATTGCAAGTTTTAAATTATATATTTTTAATCTGAGTAATTCGATAGTTCTTTTCTTTGTTATATCCATACCATCCTTGATCAATGATATATATTCATCAATATAATCTCCAGATAAAAACAACTCATCAATATCTGGAGAACTTAGAATATTTGTGAGTGTAATGCCAGGAAATAATCTTGAATTATAAAATATTTGTTCATCCATAGTAACTCTTGTAATAAGATTATCATCTGATAGATTTATTATATGAAATTTTTCCTTCAACATTTGTTTTATTGTAGCCTGATCACCAGTATCTAAAATACTCTTTATTTCTGTTAATAAACGTCTATATAAGCCAGCATCTTTAAGGCGTGACATACTAGAAACATAATATTTTTCCAATTCTTTCAAGTCGTCGTATAGTTCATCTTTGAGTAATAATTCACTTTGCCCTTGATTATCATCGTAATAAAGACTCTTTGTAAGCTCAAAATTGTATCGAATAAAGGAACCATTATCACATGCTATCCGTCCTGCTTTCTTAGAAATCACACTCATTATATTATCAATGTCACTGTTACTATATTTTTTCTCAACCATTATCTGTGTAGCCTCTCGTAAAACAGGGCTTTTCAAAAAGTTCAAGTCAAAAAACTTATAGGGGGCGTAACCTTCTATATCTTTTACTTGAACAGTATGGCTTTTCACAGAAAACCATTTAGAAGAAGGTTTGTTGGTATCAGGTCCTGGTGTACCGTCTTTTATTTTCAGAACTAACTTATAAATACTGTCAACTCCACCACCGCGTTGTATAATTCTTGTAGGTTTAATTGATTTATTATTCTTGTACGTGTGATTCATCACGCGTCTGTTTTTACGGCTGCCGCCTTTACGAGGGGTCGCATTCCTAGGGGATAGAGTGGTTTGTGACGAATTGGGTTCATTTTCTTCGGGTACTGTAGCGAGATTATTCGTAGATTCATTCGTAGATTCATTCGTAGGTAATTTCCCTCTGGATGGATCCAACGTCTCCAACTTCCGGTCCCCCGCTGGGTGCGCTAGCTGCGCGTGCCCTGCCGCCCGCGCCTCCGCCCGCGCCTCCGCCATGCTCGCTTCTTTTTTCTCCACTTCTTCCCGTGTCGTCTCTACAGTCTGTTTCCATCCCGTCCTCTGGGACTTCTCAATCGCTGGCTTACTTGCTGACCTACTTGCCGCTGCCTCCCTTTGCGCCGCCGTCTCCTTCTTAAGCGCTTCCGCCCCCCGTGTTCTTCTCGCTGATACCTCTGCTGCAGTCGCCGCTACTCTAGCCACCGCCACCGCACCCGCTTTCTCTTCATCAAATCCTTCAATACCATCCATTATTTTAGAATCATAATCTTCAGGATGTTCATCTTCATTCGTAATTGCTAACAAAGCCTCTCGTATTTCAGCCTTTATTTTTATTAAATCTTCTTGAAGCCTTTCTCCTTCTTTTTCTAATAAGATTTGACGAATAACCTTTTGATCATTTCTTGGTTTATAAGTAGCGATTTTTTGCTCCAAAACGGATAATTCTTTTCGTTTTCCTTTATATTCATCAACTTTCTTTTCAAGGAGTCGTACATGATTTGCTCGAAAGGATATGGCATCAACTACAGCACCCACTTCAAATTCAAATCGTGTATATTCATCATTTTTACCTAAGATATTTAAAAATATGTAGCAATTATTGCCATTACGAGCTTCTATATCGTAATGAATACTGTATTGACCGTCTTTCGTAAACTTCTTAAAATTTACACTCGATGGTAAATCCACGGTAATATATCCAGCAGCGCCACCACGTTGCACAGCAGGGCCAGCAGCAGGGCCAGCAGCAGCAGATGGCGAATAATAATTCACATCCGCCGAATTAATACCCGTTGTACATAAGGCACCAATATCAGTGGTGGGTTTATATATGAGATCTTTTATTTCATTGTTACAGTAACACCATGCATTGAAACTCTTGATTGCGATATTCTTCTTATATGTATATTTCAATAATTCAAGTACATCATCAAAGGCAGGAATAGGAATCTTAATTTGGCTGTTGAAACGGCGTAGAATAGCGGCGTCGAGTTTCCAAGGGTAATTCGTGGCGGCGACGACCGAAACGTTCTTGAATTTCTCAACACCGTCCATCATTTGTAAGAAGGTATTCACACTGTTTGCCATTAATCCAGAAGGGTCGTCCATACGGTCTCCGCCGACGTTATCAAACTCGTCGATAAATAAGATACTGATATATTTCTTGGGTTTTCCAGCCTTGTAAGATTCCTCCATATTGGCACACGCGGCGCGCGCGGCACAGGTGAAATATTTCACGATATTCTTTTCAGTCTCGCCGACATACTTACCTTTTAGTTCGGCACCTGTGGGGGAGAAGAAGATAACGCCGATGCTGGGATCGATATTTGCCAGTTGATTAATCATTCCCTTGACGAGAAATGTTTTACCGGTTCCAGGAGGGCCGTACAATAGAATACCTTTTGAGAGCTCTGGGTATAAATTGGGGTATAAAAGGGGTTTCACAAAGGATGCGGAGACTTCCTCTTTTTCTTTGGTGAGACCGATGACGTCGGCGTAGGTGATACCGCCCTTGGATGCTTCGGGTACCATTTTACATACTTCAGCCCATTCGGGTGTTTCGTCCTTCTTGCCGCTACTGCCACCCGTTTTAAGAAGAGTTTTGGTTTTTTCAGTCAAGACTTCAATGTAACCGAGCAATCGTTGTTCGAGGGCTTGTAATTTTCCCCTTTGTTCATCATTTACACGCCCTAGTTCCTGGAGAAGATGTAAATATGCTTCGGCATTGCTATAAGAAACAAGGGCACCGGGTGCGTTACCAATTGATTGATAATATAAACCGTTACGCAAAAAAGTACAGAGTTCTGTCACTTGTTTCTCAGGAACACCTTGAAACTCAGGAACATCGAATGTTTTTACTTGAAGACAAATTTTATCAGTCATATCTAATATATAAGGATAAATATTAGATATGTATTTTATACACACTTGTTACACACACTTGTTACACACACTTGTTACACACACTTGTTACACACACTTGTTACACACTTATGGCGGTGGTGAGGTAGGACATGTTACTTCCTTTAATGTAAATATATTGATACATTTGTCCCCCCTTTCTTTTATAATTTCTATCCACTCTTCTTGTACTTTTAATGAAGCAACGTTCTGTTGTGCCTTATCGAGTTCTTGCTGTAGGGGTTGACATACATCAATAAATCCCATTCCCCATTTCTGCCTACATCCTTTAGCCTTTTGTGTTGCTAATTCTTGTTGTTTCAAAACTACATCAGCATTAGCTTTCTGAATATCTTCCAATAATGTTGTCTTAGAAAGTTCATATGCTGCTATCGCCTCTTCCAAGGCTTTATCTTTCAAATCTTTCTCTAGCTTTGCATCATTTATTGCAGTTTGGAATTTCGTCGCCTCGTGCATTTTAACTTTGGCAGCTGCTGTATTAGCAACCTTTTTAGCAGCATATACGTCTTGTTTAGCAGTTTTAATATCTTTTTTTCTTATAAATTCTCCAACGACCTTAAAAGCCCCCACCACCGCTGCCGCTGCCACCTCTTTTATCGCCGCCGCTGCCGCTGGCGCCTCCGCCACCAACCAATCTACCTTTTCCACCCATCGCTCTGCTTCCTCTTTTTCCCGTTTCTCTTCTGCTACAAACGCTGCCACTGCCGCCCCTGCCACCCCCTCTGCTACTACCCTTACCACATTCGCTACACGCTCCACCCCTGCCGCCACTTCATTAACAATTACATCAGCAGCTTCAAACGCCAAATTATCACCTTTACGTTGTACAACAAACTCTTGCTCTGCTTTGGCTCCTTGAACTACAGCATCTGCAACAACTGCCGCCACCAAAACAGCCGCTTTCCCCACCACAGGCACCATTACACCCACCGCTTCCCCCGCTGCCGAAGGTGCCTTGAATACTAAATCAACAATTACATCAGCAGCTTCAAACGCCAATTCATTACCAGCCCCTTTCAATACAAACCCTTGCTCTGCCTTAGATACTTCATCCAATACACGATAAGAAAATTCGGCAATTGCTCTACTGCAAGCAGGAATATTGGAAGTACATTTTTGAATAGTCTCCTCTGTAATTCTTCTATTCTGTTGTAATTTTTGTAATGCTTGACGCCAGACAGAACCAATAATTTGTTCCAAATTAAATGTCATCTCTAAATTGTTTACATCATCTTTTATTACATTAAACTTCCATAATCCACCCTCAACACTTACATCAGGATGTGTATTACTTGATGTGATTATAACGGATAAATCAAAAAATGAGAGTTTATTTTGTTCAGTAAATAGGCTAAAATCATATTCTGGATAAAATTCTGCTTCATTAGCATCTCTATTAGCTATATCATCATATCTTAATTCAGAATTTAATTTAGAAAAATAGGCATTAATGAGAGCATCTTCATAATTTTTACCTCCTAGTCTATTATTAGAACCTGCTAATTCTATATCTTTTTTCAAAATATAAATACATCTTTCTTGACCGTCATACGTTTTTATACAAACCGGTTTCTCTTGATATTTATCTTTAACTTTCTCCCATAATTTGGCATTATTGGTCACATCTTCGTTTAATAATAAAGGATAACGTTTTTTATTGAATGTTATATCAAGTTTTTCTGTGAATGTATTTATAAATTCTTCGTTGGTAAAATTCCAAAGTTCATTAACAATGTTAGCATCCAAGGTATAATCCTCAGGATATATCGATTTTCTCCATCGTGTATTCGTTTCATAATTTGTTCCAAAATCAGCCTCTTCTAATGATGCTCCATTCTTATTATATGGTAAGTAAAGACCCATAAGGTCTTTAGTGGACAGACCTTTCTTTATATTTTCATTTGCTTGTCGTAAAATAGAATTTGCGTTACTAAATAAATCTCGAATATTGTTGGTATTATTATTATCGTATATAAAATTTAATATAGGTGGTGGGAGTGAAATAGGTGGTAAGATTGGAGGTGGTTCACGTCGTACAGGTGGATGTAACATAAAGTATCCGTTATTCATAAAAATTGTTTTCCAGATGTCATCATCTATTTTTCGTCCTGGTCCTATATATTTATCATAAAACAATCTATATCTATCAATAATTGTGTCAATAATAGCATCATTTGAAGATTTATTTTCTTTATTAGTACGGGTTGTCCATTCAGGATATTGTGATAATACTGTTTCGAATTTTCCAGGTTCAAGTTTTATTAATTCTTTATAAATATTTTTAATATCAGTACTTGTTAAATCCTGTCTCCTAAAAATGTGTGAAGTGGTAGGAACAATACTAGAATCTATCATGGTTGCTTTCAACTTTGTATTATCTTGCTCATCTACACTTATATCAAATACAATATTATCTGGTAACTTTGTAAAAAAATCGCTAATTTGTTTATTAAATTCTTCAATAATTTTCTTATATATACCAGTAAAATAGGTTGTCATTAGTTGAACGAATTCATCTACTACTTGGGTAGAGGTTTTAGAAGGTTTCACTTGTTTTTTCATAAATGTGAGAAATACTCTCCAAGGATTTATCATTGTTTCTTCTCCTTCATCACCTCCTTTATCGCCATAATAGGCAGGAGCTGTTATATCAGTAACATCTATATCACCCACCAATAATTTTGGTATACGTCCGATAATGGTATTTATTTTATCATTTATATTTCTGGAGTCATTTGTCATAAGGTTACTAATATCATTGCCAAGACTAGCAGTTTCATAACCATAGTGAGCTGTAGCAGAAGCAATACCTATTTGGGATGTAGCAGTTGGTTTGTAATATCCAAATATATTATATTCTTTTTTAGATTCACCATATAATGCTTTTATTAACGTAGCACTACCCTGGTTGGATATCATAAGAATTGTAATGAGCATAAAATCACGCATATCCTCCATCGAGGCATCATCCCTAGCAAAATATCTATTAGCATCGAATGGTTCATTAGGATTTTGAGACATGATATTTTTCCACTTCCTTATTTTTATAGCAAAATCATTATTTTGTTGAGTGAAGTTATTACTTACAATAACATTATATGCTACATTCAGTACGAAAACACAACGTCCTCTATATTGAGTAATAATAAGGGGGGCACAAGTTAATTGTATCATTCCGAATACAATCCAACCCATTACCGTTTTTATAATGTCAATTATAGTAAGGGCTGATTTCGGAGCAAATCCCTTCTTAAGACACAATTGTAAATTAAAATTTTCGGGTAAATCTGCTGGTCTTGTTATCCATTCGGCTTTATTTCCTTTAATGATATAATTGTCTCGTAATTCGATACATTTTTGATCAAATCCAGTTTCTCGTTTAACATCTGTTTCGGTTGCCGTTGTACCAGAGGTAGGTTGAAATGGATTTTTACCATTTCTACTTTCTCTATTTCGAGTATTAGCACCGATTCGATTAAATACATCGAATAAATTGGCCAACATATTCATAAGTGATTCGGTAAGGCGTTCTAATAAAGATTCTTCATTTTTTTCAATGGGTGGAGATGTTTCAGTAACTAGTCCTAATTCTTGGCCTTCACGGAGTAAACTCCCCAAAGATTCACTTTCGGCTTTACCTTTGGCTTGGGCTTGTTCTTGATTTTGGGTTGTTTTTGCTTGACCTTGACCTTTGCCAGGAGCACCAGGAACACCAGGGCCAGCAGGGGCATGACCTGGAGCCTTAGCAGGACCTTTATTCGTGTCAGGGGCACTACTTGGTGTTTCTATTTTGACAATTCCATTTACTGTTTTACTCCAAGCACTTAATAAACGCTGCCAAAATGTAAGGTCTATTTTAATACCACCCAGTTCCTTTTCAAGTGGTTCTTTTTTATTTTCATTCTCTACTTGCCCTCTTCGAATATTTATATAGTTTTGAATACTTTCTGGTATATCTGGTATTTTGTCTTCTGGCAATCCTTTATTATATTTTTTATTATATGCTATTGTCATTTGTTTTAATTTTTCTAGTTCATTTGGAGGAATCGAAGTATACATTTCTTTTAATTTTGTTTCTATACTGCCAGGTGTTAATATTATTTGTTTTCCTTCAGGTGTTGATTCTAACCCCACTATAAGTTCCGTGGTCTGCGCAAGTACTTTTGATGTGAGTAGTTTTATATCAAATGCATCCATTCTTTCTTGAATATTGGATTTAATATCACTATCTAAGGCCTCAAGGAGTGGAAGCATACAGGTTTTTACACTAGATTTTACATCATCAATCTCCATAGAATAGGGATCTCGATTTAAACTTACTAATTTTTGTTGAATACATATTTTATATCTTTGCATTTCATCATTTAGTAAACTGAACGCTCCTGGGATCAATACACTGGTATCATAAGCATGTTGGACAATAAGATTAACTCTAGTATATGAAAACATCTCATTTAAATCAGAATAGTATTCTATTTTTCGTATTTGATAATCTTCTCCTGTTCCTGCTAAGTGATTTACCGTTGGCCTCGTTCTTTTTTCATAATCGGCATTATTTACTTCCTCTCCATTAAGAATTTTGAGAACTCTCCTTACTTCAGAAGATATAATTATTTTAGATTTTAAATCACCACTAATAAATGGATTTTTTATAAGAAAGGGTAGTCGTTTATCGCCAATTCCTTTAATTACATTCAATAATAATTTCTTCGAATCATCCAAAATACTCAGTTCTTCTTGAATAATTGCACCTGGTTGTGGTGTTATAACGCTTGTTATACCGCTTGGTTTTAGTGGTTGTATTATTTGTACGTTCCTCTGTGGAAAATCTGGAATATCTTGTCTTAAATTACCACGTACGTCCTTAGGTGTTACGTGATTATCTTTTACTGATTTAGTTAAATTTTGTAAAAATGCATCATTTGTTTCTGTTGCTGTGAATCCTAAATGTAAAAAGATTAATAAGGATCTCACATCATCATAACGACCCTTGTACTGAAGTATTTCAATAATTCGTAAATAATATTCGGATGGTTTAGGACTTTCTGCTTTATATTTTATAATATCAGGATCACTATCTATAACGGTTTGTATTTCGCTATCAAAGGAACTAAACATATGTTCCATAAGTTCTTTGAATTTTCCAGAACTATTTAAGTTTAGTGTATTAAATGCTCCGGGTAAATTTCCATCCACATCATATTCTATAACTAATTCCTGTGCTTGTCGTATATGATGTAATCGTGTTTTTTCTCGCATATATCCTATTAATCGATTCCGTAAAGGTAGATTCGTTTTTAAAACTTCTAATACCTTATCTGTTGTTAAATCCTCTTCTATCTTTCCTTCCATATAGTGTGGTAATGTTCTAACGTACTCAGCAGCCCCTTGTATTTCTTCTTGTGTGACTTGTTCGGCTCCCCCAAATCCATTGTAGAATATAGGTACATCATACATATCAACGAATGATTTTAAAAATCTTGTAACTTTTCCATTAAATGTTTTGTCATAATCTACCATATGTTGTTCATTGTATTTATCCAAAATTTTTACATCTTCATTAACATATCCTTCATTGTCAAATTTCTTCGTTATAAATTCAATTATTACCTTTTCAAATTTCAACAAATTATTTCCTAATATAATACCCTTTTTATCTTTATCAAATGTTTCTTTAACATTTTTTGCATCGGATTGTTTATTCAAATAGATTTTATCTCCAGTACGTAGTATATCTTCAGCTTGTGCTCGAAATATGCCGTCTCTGCCAAATAAATGAACTAATCGTTGTGTATCAGGAGACAAAACACCCACTGCCTTTGTACCATAACTATCGATTTCTGCCAAATTTATTTCCATAAAGTTGGGATCGGCATTGTTCACGGTCATATATTCTGTTTCTCCACCTTCATTCAAGAAGGAAAAGAATAATTTCTCTTTTGGTTTGCCCTCAAATAAGGAAAGAATACTGTCACGAAATACATTTTCAGAGATTCGAAAATTGGCATATTGTATCATTTGTCCAAAAACGTCCATTTGGTTTTCAGGGGATAGTATACCCGTTATTACTGGATTTAGAGTTGGATTAAATACTATGTTTGGGTCAACTCCATCTGTTATTTTTGCAAACACTTCCTCTTTTGTTTTACCAAAAAATCCCGTTTTCAATAGTTGCGACACTAATTCATCTCCTAAATCCTTTCTATAATCTTCAAGAATTGTTGGATATTTGCTATCTATACTCGTAGCAATTGCTCGTATACTCTCAATCGATATATCCTCTGGTTTTCGTATAACATCTGTAGGCTGAACTGTTTCATCGCTATAACATTTTATACCCATTACACGCAATATCTCAAGTATTTCTGGATCATTAAGAAGGTCTTCTAGTGATTTGGGGGGATTCATGCGTTGTCCCATAGATAATAAAAGTAAATATGCGCGTCGTGCGGTTGTATCCTTTGCTACCTTTTCACCCTCGGCACCCGTATATATCATATGAAAATTATTGAAATGTACAACAGCATCTGAAACTTTTAGACAATTATAAGGAGGTATTTCTGCTCCACCAGGTATCATTTTGACAAATTGTTTAATGGTTTGGTATTCTATAGATTTAATAATATCTGTATAACAATTATCCGTGTTTGTCTCTAAAATATCAATGGGTGCACGAATATTGCTTGAACGGTCTAGGCGGATAATTTCTCTGGCAAAATCAAAGGCGTTGCTAAATGTGACTTCTTGACCCTTTTTACGAAAAAACTGATGACATCTATCTAAAATGTCATATACATTGTTCATCGTAAAGGCATTAATAAGTGTATGAACATTTAGAGAGTTGTCAGTGAGCATTGTTGCAATTGAGGAGATATTGTTATTTATAGCATAATTCCAAAAGAGAGAACCAACTCCTTCGAAAATTGTTACAATTGTCCCAATAATATCTAATCCTATTTTCAAAAGTGTATTGTTTTTTACAGTAGTAGAATTTTTCACTTTGGTAATATATACATTCAAAAATCCGAGAGAGTGTCGAACACGATTCGATAGTTCGATTAATAATCCTTCCGCAAGCGATATAGTCTTCATAAGTTCCGAACCTAAATCGTATAAGGTGAATGTTACAATAAAATTTTTCAAGAGTTTTATTAAGGGATCGACCATATATAAAAAAGAAGCCGTTGTCGATTCACCAGGACCTTTGGAGGGGTCTATAAATAATTCTGTGAAAATACATGTGCCAATGGTTCCAGTAAAGAGAATTGATAAAAGTCTTGCTTGAGGACTTTTCGCATCCCTCCAGTTTTTTGTCAATCCTTTCCAAAATTTGCCGAATTCATACGAAAGACCTTTTACTAAATCGGCATCAGGACCAACAATTTCTTCAGGACCACCGAATTCATCATTTAGTATCTTTATTAAAGCATCTCCACTTAGCCCTTTTTCCAGTAATTCGCGGCGTCGCTTGGATTTTGGAGAATTTGTATCATCATCATCTGGACCTGTATTCTTTGTAGCTGGTTTATCTTTTATTCCTAATATATTTGTAGTTATCATACGAACTGTTTGATTCGCACCGTTAAAAATGGTACTATTAATTCCGTGGGAAAATGCTCCTCGGATTTGTTCCCCATTAGGTGTCAGAAATGTTAAGATACTTCCTGTCGTGTCGGCAGAAATTGCCCCAAAACTCATGCGTTCAATACCTTCACCGACTATTTTTATGGGCCGAATAGACCATAGTTTATTATTTCCAAGAGGAATACCGAAGGTTACAAGGGCAGACTCAAGTCTTTTATCGATTGCATTACGTACAGAAATTTGTGTATATCTGCTTTGTAGAAAAATATTGGCGGGTCCTTCTGCTAAATAACGATACATTTCGGTGGAATCTTTTGCTGTTGCGAATTTAATGACCATTTGAGCTTTATCAAATACGAATTTTAATCTTCCTAAAAATTGCGTGAACATAGGTGTAATTTCAGAAACTTGTTCTAGAAATTGTTGAGCATCAGGTGTCGCAAGTTTCGTAATATCTCTGGTGAGTATAGCATTCAATAATTGCGGCGCTACACTCTTTAATGCAGTATAGGCCTTACCACTTTTTTTCTCAAAGGCGGCAAATTCTTCAGTATTAATAAATTGAATAAGAATAAGAATCTTAAAACTTTTTAAAGCATCGCACGCCTTTTGTAATGCGGGTGTTGCTGTAGCAATGGCATCTATGGCCGCTTCATCAATTGTGAAAATATTTTTACCTGTATCTTTAATTTTCTGAAATAATTCTTTCAATGGACCTTCTCCAATAGTTTGAAAATTTGTCATAATTGTTCTCAATTCTTGTAATTGTGTTATTGTGAATGGAAAAAAACTTTCCAACATGGGTATTATCGTCCCTTGAAAATAAACATTTCCCATGAGTCCTGTCTCAAATGCGTAGGAAAGTAGAGCGGGTGCTCCCATAGTGATCACAACAAAGGCTACAGCACAAGTACCTGTTACAGCCAATGTGGCCCCAGCCAGATAACGGACTTGTACAAGAAACTCACGGTATTCTTTTTCGGCTTTCCATTGGCTGGCTTCGATAACGGCAAGTGCTTGTTTGCGTAATCTATAAATTGCCTCTTTACTGGCAGTGCTATTTGTCATGCGTCGTCTCATTACGGGGGGAAACATGAATCCGATAGTTTCGTCTTTATCAGGAGGGGGTAACGGTGGCGCGGCAGCAACCAATAGGGCTTGTGTTACTTCAGATAGATGTTCTGGGGTATATTTGGCACTTTTTAAATCAAGTCCATTTTCCAATAGTTGCTCATTCGTAATGTCGATTGTATCGATTATTTTTAAATTATTATTCCCTAGAATTGACTTGATTCGGTCATCAATTTCATCAAAACGATCGGTGGTTAGTTCATCATAAAAATTTAATCCTTGACCCAGATCATCATATTCTGGGTTTGCGGCTATTGTCGCCATAATATCTATAAGTAACTATGTATATTTTTCTTAAAATTATACATAGATACCGGGATTTATTATGGTAAGATTATTATGATGATGCCATTAAATGATAAATTCCTGCAAATAGAATCCCCATTTTTTGTGCATCGTATATTGTATTTGTATTTACATAATTATTCACAGGTCTATCACCTTCGATTAAACTTGTAATTGTATCTTTTAATGCCTCCTTTTTATCGGCGGATTTCGTAGATATTTCATCTTTAATTTGTTTATTTCTCGTTATTAATGCGTATTCTAATCGATGGATTGTCTTTTTCAAACGATTCAGATATTGTAGGGGTGTCAGATAAATAGGTTCACCATCCTCTTCGGGCGGAGAACATTCTAACAGTAAATCAAATGTTCGTTCTTTGTCAGATTCCGTAATATAGAGTGTGTCAGAAATAGGTGGTGTCAGGGTTGTGGAAGAGAAATATTGTTTATTTTCTTCGAGTATAGGTACCTCATACAATCTATCTTTGCCAACCTCGGTCGTTAACCCTAATGTGTTGTCAAAGGTGGCTTTATGAAACATAAAGGGGGTCGTGTAATGATAGTCTAAGGAAAATTTATTTGTCAATACTTGAAAATCACGTGTTCGTTTATCAAAGAGAGATTGTAGTTTCTTTTTAAAATTTTTTTCTTGAGAGGCATATTCTTCTCTATGAGCCTCTAGGAGAAACAATCGACGAATCGCTGGTTCACACTGGGTATGCAGTGTTGCTTCCATCCTTCTTTATTAATATGTTTTATCTTTTCTAAAATTATCAAAGAAAATATGTTCTTCTTGATTTTGATCAAAGCATTTGCGATCGGATAAGGGATGTATTTTTAAGGGTGTAAATTCATTTTTCTTTATTATATTCAATATACTTGTGTTTATATTTTCGTAGTGTACTAAAAAATCGAGTTTTCTGCTGAGGCTTGCGATTGCGACAAGAATTTTCTCTAGATCGGTTACCGCTTCTTCCGGGATAACTTTGAATTCTCCGCCGTTTTTTATTTCAAGGGTTTCTATATCACTTTTTTCTAATTTTGGCACGGATTCTTCAGAAAGAATGGCAAATGTTCTTTGCCGTTTGGGTGCTTCTATATTTTTTAGGCTACAGTTGAGAGTGGCGACGGAGTGTTCTTTGCATTCAACGTCTAGAAAATCGGCGAAACTACGATGTTTTACGGGAAAAGGTATATTGTCAGGGATTTCCGTGGGAAGTGGACAGCTTTCTTTTTTAGTACTGGGTGGACGTTTAATGATGAAAGGAGTAAGATCTGGAGGTGGGGGTGGGGCACTTTCTCCACGATTACGCCTTGTATTAATAGCTTCACGATCGGCTTCACATCCAGGATCAATTTGACCATCAGTTTCTTCGATGGCACTACATGTTATAGGAATGGCAGCACGAGCAGCAGCACGTCGCTGAGAACCCTCTGGCGCCCCCATTGTGTCGGCATATGCTGTTATAGCCTCATCGACAAGTACAGCGCGACGCGAGGGAGCAGAAGTAGGAGGTATGCGGGCGGCACTCATCTCTTCTTTTTATTATACATTATTTCGTTTCTCTATACTCTTTCACAGAGCGTTGAATAGCTTCGGAGAGCATAGGACCGATGGCAGAGTAAATTTTCTGTAAGTCTCTGTCGGCCCCTTCAGGTAAGGGTGATGGTTCAGGAATAAGCATTGTGGGTTGTGAGATAACAGGTTCCATTTTCTTAGTCTTAGGTGTAAACCCTTTAACAGTTCTTGTGAAACGTAGTCGCCCTGTTTTCAAGTTGCGTGCTGCCAACAAGGGCCGCTTCACGGAAGTCCCATGACTAAGCCCACCTCGCATTTTACGCCGTGTATTACCGCGAGTGCTACCGCGAGTGCCACCACGCCTCGCAGCAGTATTTTGAC
>Ga0114958_10001344_pt1 | contig 19551 bp, 31 predicted proteins | sample C_130208_EF_Meta_FD_89577 | JGI IMG/M metagenome (GOLD analysis project Ga0114958, IMG submission 89577) | Freshwater microbial communities from Lake Croche, Canada to study carbon cycling - C_130208_EF_MetaG | ecosystem: Environmental > Aquatic > Freshwater > Lake | place: Lake Croche, Canada...
ATTGCCAGACAGTAACCAAATCAACATTACCAAAGAGGGTAACTGAATTTGTGATCAAAAAAAGATCATGGGACAAAAGAAATCATAAAGAAAAAAAAACACTTCTTATTAAATCTACAGTTTCACCTAAACTTAATAAATTTATATCAAAAATGTTATATGCATACAGAGTAGAATTAAATCCTGCAAACAAAGAAGCTTTTGAAAAAGTAAGACTCGTAGCTGAAGAATGGGATAAAAAAGGAACAGGAGAACTTTAAAAGTAAAAAGGGCTGAAGATTAAAAGAAGTAAAAAGGGCTGAAGATTAAAAGATACTGAAGATTAGAAAGGTAAAAAGCACTGAAGATTAGAAAGGTAAAAAGCACTGAAGATTAAAAGATACTGAAGATTAAAAGAAGTAAAAAAGGCTGAAGATTAGAAAGGGCTGAAGATTAAAAGATACTGAAGATTACTTTATTACACTTGGGTCCGACGATGTTAAATGAAAAATTTTTGGTAAAAAAATTTCTGGAAATAATATCAACAACCTCAAATCTCACTAACCTTCTAATCTTCAGCACTTTACAACTTTAGACTTGCAAAATCTTAATTTATCCCTTAATATTCCCACTATGCGAGAAATTTTAGAACATTTGAAGGACGTTTGCTTAATCCTATCTATTATAATCTTCAGTGCCTTTGTATTTTACTATGCAGGGTTTTATTTTATTGTTGCGTTTCTGTGTATTTTACTCTACAATACATTCTTTAAGAAATGAAACGCCGAGGAAGACCACCGAAGATTACTGGAAAAACTATTTCCGAAAAAAAGATTACTGGAAAAAAGCGGGGTAGACCACCGAAGATTACTGATAAAAAAATAATTGATAAAAACAAAAAGGTTAATTATATTAGTGGTAATGAAATTACTGATAAAACAGTTGTGGATAAAAACAATAAGGTGGTTCCTGTATCTCTGACACCAGAGCAAATTGAGGCAAGGAGGGAGAAGATTAGGGCTACAATCCCCAAGATTGACCTTCATAAGACTAGGGAGTCTATTAATCTTATACAGAATAAGAAAGAATGTGCCAAGCATACTTCTTTTGCCTGTCATCGCCCGGATGTCTTCTTGGATTATGGTTGTGCTCAGTGTTCTCTTGCCAAGGCATGTACCTGCCCTCTGAAGGATTTAAATCGTATGCCTACTGGTAGAGCACCGAAGATTAAGAAGTTTGTTACGAAAAAGAAAATTTCTTCTTGATAATCTTCAGCACCGTAGTATACTTTAAGAAACGCCAAGGAGGTGAAAACAAAAAAATGACAAAGAACATCTGTGAGATCGTTGGGAAGAAGGTTAGTCCTTTTACTGACAAAAAGATAAAGATCCGTATGATTCGTGAGAACATTAATCCCAGCCGTTACTTCTTTAAGATGGTAAATGGTACTATGGTTAATCTTATTCCTCGTTTCCATAATGTCCGAGATTCCATTGGACGCTGGACTGTTGAGAGAGTTTAATTTTGTTCCGATGCCCCTACTATTTAAAAACGGTTTTTAAAAAAACTTAACATGGTTTATAAATGGTAGGGGCTTTTTCTGCTCTGGTAGTCCAACGGCAGAGACAAGAGACTTAAAATCTCTCCAGTGTGGGTTCGAGTCCCACCCAGAGTACCATATGCCCTTGTAGCTTAATGGTTAAAGCAAGCGGCTCATAACTGCGGGACTGTAGGTTCAAATCCTACCGGGGGCATTTGAAAATGTGGATGATGTTCTTCTCTGTGACAATTAGCACAGAGAAGTCTGCATTTGTTTGCTTCTTCTATTATAGATTCCCATTTTCTATTTGTTAAATTTCGGACATCTAATTTGAAAGATTTAATAGAAGGTTCCTTATGATGGAACTCAAGAACAGCAAGATTTTTATTGTAGCCACATAATTCACAACAACCTCCATGTAAATCTACAATCCTTTTCTTTCTTTCTAATCCTCTTTTCTTTTGATATTTGTATGAAGCCATTCATACATACTTACAATTAATTTAATAGAACATCGTGTAAAAATGAAACATGGTGTGGCATTGCCGCACTAGTTTTCACTTGCTCTTCTTATCATAAATGATAAGCACAGCAAGTATATCTTCCCGAAATGGATTTCGGGAACATCCTATCCTGAATACCTAAGATTAATATTCAGTCTCTTATAACTTGGACATCTTGAATAGATATACAGTTCTATTCAGTGATTTAATAGCACAGTGGTTTAAAAAGTAGCACCGTGTTGCATTACCGCATGTGATATTATGATGCAGGTATCATAAACGCACGATATGACACACGGGTAATATACTGTGCCGAAGATTACAAAACCTATACATTTATCAATAAGTGCATAGGAAATGTAAAGGATCGTATACATTCCTCAAATGTTTATGATCATTTACACCCACGGAAGATTAGAGGGGGTCTGCATTAGTCTACAGATAGTGCAATGTAATGTAGAGTCTTGAGGCACAGAAGATTACGTACATCCAAAAAGAATTCTGATTTAATCTTTTTCTTTATGTCTTACATCAGCAGATTTGTCTTACATCTTTAAAATCGATTAATTTAAAGAAATGTCTTACACCTCTCATAGGTTCCAAAGTATACCACCCGGTGGCTACAGAATCAAGTAGATGATGCATGTCGGAACCGTACTGGAAATATTCGGTAACAGCAAGAAGAAAGTTTGTCTTACACCTATTTTATCGTTGTGTCTTACACCTTGGCTCATCCTTGTGTCTTACACCACCGTTGGCCCAGAGCTTGACATAAGTGTAAGACATTCCAATCGTTGTGTCTTACACCACGGTTGCCGCTGCGATGCTGCCTGCAAAAAATTCTTGCGTTACTGGAAATAAATCTATAAAGTGGAAAGTCCAATGATACTCAACACCGAAACAACTACACTAGAACAGAACGGAAGCATCACCAATGCCGAGGGATTCAAAATGCGTTCCTCTCGCAAGGCATTCAAGATCCTCTCCGATCTCTACTCCGACAAGCCCCTTGCCATCGTTCGTGAACTTGGGTGTAATGCCCATGATTCCCATGTCCAAGCAGGGAAAGCAGATGTTCCTTTCCATATCCATGCTCCCAACACGCTTGAGCCTTGGATTACCATTCAGGATTTCGGGACAGGGATTTCTCCTGAAAACATTTACAGCATCTATGCGGTCTATTTCGAGTCCACCAAGACTGAAACCAACGACCAGATCGGTTGCCTTGGTTTGGGATCAAAGTCTCCCTTCTGTTATACGGACAACTTTACCATCACCAGCATCTACAATGGCAAGAAGAGTCTCTACAATGCCTACTTCAACGAGACAACGATGCCTACGATTGCTCTTATGTCCACCGAGGATACAACGGAAGGCAACGGAGTTACAATTCAGATTCCTGTAAAGCCAATGGATTTCCACAACTTCTATCGGGCGATTGCAAAATCATTTCGTTTTTTCGATGTTCGTCCCACTATCTCTGGTGGTTCGATTGATTGGAATGAGGAAAAGCCCCTCATGGCAGGGGATGATTGGGCAATCTATAAATCCTTTGGTTACAACGAGGCATTTGCCGTGATGGGGGGAGTCACCTATCCCTTGGATGTCTTTAAGTTTTCGGACGAACTTCGTAAGATAGTTAATCGTTCGGGTATTGTTCTGAAGTTCAATACTGGTGAACTGGACATCGTTCCATCTCGTGAAGGTCTATCCTACGATGCTTCGACCATCAAGGCACTGGAAGAAAAGATGACAAGAGTGCTGGAAGATATTAAAAAAACAGTTCAAAATACTTTGGATTCACAACCCAATATTTTAGAAGCAATTAAGACTTATCTGAATTTGTCAGCTAAATTCGATTTCTTTCTACAAAACTTCAATGGATATGCTTGGAAAAGTAATGGCATAAACGATCCATATAAACTTATTTGGGATGTTTTACGGAACAATAACCTCCATAAAGGACACAAACACCTCACTCGTATCTACAAAGCAACTTGGGGTCGTAGTAAATTCGACATTTCAGATGCCCCTGCATTTACTGAATCAGTTAAATGGATCGTTGATGATCTAGAACGAGGTGGTTTATCACGATCAAAGCAGGAAGTTCGTAACAATTCAATTGATAATTTTGGGATCGTCCTTATTTCCAAGGATGCTCATAAAGCTCTTTTAGACTTTGGATTCCCTCCTGAAACCTTTAGTCTTGCAAGTGCTTTAATGCCAGTATCAAAGGCAAAGGCACAAGCAAAGGCACAAGCACCAGCACAAACTAAATTCACTATTTATACAATAGGATCTTATTGGAAAATTCAGTGGGATAGTAAAACTATGGATATTAAAAATCCAATTAAGTTTTATATTGAGAAAGGAGAGAAATATGACTTTAATCTCAAGGTTAATGGTCTAACATCAATCAATAACAAGGATAGCCTACAAAAGTTATTAAAACAACTTAATATCAGTCCGTATGATGTTGCACTTGTTAGCAAGCGTAAAATCAAGGATATTGCTCCTCTGTCAACAAACCTTGAGGATTATGCTAATGCTAATTTCAAATTGGACTATGATGCTGATGAATGGGCTACCTATCATACGCACCTATCTTCAACATGGGCAAATACCATAATTTCTGACCTTGTAAAGAATAAAAATTTCAGCACAATCAAGGATACACCTTTCAAGAAGTTTGCCCTACGACTTTCGGAGATCTCACAGATCGTGGAAAAGAAAAACTTAAATGGTATTTACAATCTACTTACTTTTAAAGTTTTGGGAACAGCAGAGGTGCTGGAAAATGCTGATCCTATGGAAACTTTTCTTTTCCAGAAACTTATGGCAGGATCTATGTCACCCGATAATGCAATATCTGTCCTTAATCTCTGGCAAGAAAGTAAATAATTGTTGCATTACCAGAAATAATAGTCTATAATCTTAAATCTAATGAAAAACACCGCATACACCATTACTGGAAGTGGAGTCATCTCTGCTTGTATCGAAGGAAAAATCTTCACGATTGATCCTTCCCATCCCAACTACACCAAGGCTCTTGAGGCAATCAAGGAAAGCAACTGGACAGATTTCCTAGATCAGGTTGACCTTTCACGCAAGGTCAAACACTACCTTCACCAGTTCGGGGGTCAGACCATCGAAATCATTGATGGAGCAATCACCTTCAATGGTGAGATCATCCACAACACTCTTACGGATCGTGTGATTAAGTTCATGCAACAGGATCTTCCTATCAAGCCCCTGCTCAACTTCATGGTCAATCTGATGAAGAATCCGAGCAATCGTGCTGTGAACGAACTCTACACCTTCTTGGAAGTAGGCAAGCTCCCCATCACCGAGGATGGTCACTTCCTCGCCTTCAAGAATGTCCGTTCAGATTACAAGGACATTCACTCTGGCACTTTTGACAACTCCGTAGGCAAGGTCTGCGAGATGCGTCGAAATGCGGTCTGTGATGACAAGGATCTCACTTGCTCTCATGGTCTGCACTTCTGCTCCATCGACTACTTGCCCCACTTCTCCGATGCAAATGGAGGCAAGACCATGATCCTCAAGATCAACCCTGCCGATGTGGTCAGCATCCCTGCCGACTACAATAACACCAAGGGACGCACTTGCCGCTACGAGGTTGTTATGGAGCATACCGATGACTGGCGTTCAAGGATCGGTCGTGACAACGGATTCGACCACGATCTCTACTCCTCCGATGGTGGGGAGTATAAAGGCGAGGGCGAGGATTCCCTTTGCGATGAGAACCATTGCTTCTGCGAGAAGTTGGACGAGCATGGGGATCAAGTCTGCTACCGGGATACCGAGAAGTATCCGACTGACCACAACCACTAGGATTTCATTGGCTACTGGCGGGGGAGGCACATATTCGCTTCACGATCCTCCCCCGCCAGATAGTATTTTGCACTCGTAGCTCAGTGAATAGAGCAGGGGTTTTCTAAACCCTTGGTCGTAGGTTTGAATCCTGCCGAGTGCACCATACTTGTGTCTTACACCACTTTCAACTCGGAATCATAGCTCAACTGGTTAGAGCATCTCACTTTTAATGAGAGGGTTCTGGGTTCGAGTCCCAGTGGTTCCATTGCAATACTTTTCGATTAACTCTGGAATGAACAATTTTAAATCCATAGTTTTTTCAAACTCGACAAGCCGATGGCAATTAGCACACAACAATTGGCATTTGTCCAGTTCTTCTTTCACTCTCTCCCACTTTCTGGTATGCGGATCGCTTGATATGGAAAAGGATTTGGCAGAGGGATCTATATGGTGAAAGTCAAACGATGCTGGTAATCCTTCATACCCACACTTTTCACATTTACCTCCCTTATACTGATGAGCTTTAAACTTCAACTCCAATCTTCTTTTATCTACAAAGTATTTGTTTTTACAAGGTTCACTGCAAAAGATTTTTTCTCTTCGTGGATTGGTTTGTTTTACGAGTTCGTTGCATAGGTGGTATTTACATTTCATAATAATACTTATCAATTGGATTAACAAATCTTGTTAAACTTTCTTCTTGCGTTACTGGAAATAAAAGTCCATACTACTTGTCCAATGATTACTCCAACATCCATCACCAAATTTGATCGCACCGAAGAAGAACTCGAAGAGTTCCTCATGTTCTCCATCCTCGTTGCAGGAAAGGGAGCAGAGCAACAGGCGAAGAAACTCCATGACTTCCTCTACCAACAGCGTCTTACAAATGATGCCTCGATCAATGGTTGGACTCCCTTCCAAGAGATCAAACATCTCTGGAAGAACAACCTCTTACTTGATCGAATGGCACACTTTCGCCTTGGTCAATACAATCGTATTGAGTCCGCTTTCAAGGGAATACTCGACTTCAAGGGTCGCCTAAAGAGTGTCACCATAGAGGAATTGGAGAGTGTCAAGGGAATTGGATCAAAGACTGCTCGGTTCTTTATCCTGCATTCTCGACCAGATCAGCAGGTAGCAGTCCTTGATACCCACATTCTCAAGTGGTTGGCAAAGACAACTGGAATTGGTATGCCCAAGTCAACCCCTACAAAGTTGAAATATAAAACAATTGAAAGTTTATTCCTTACGCAAGCAAGCATTCGTAATATGTCTCCTGCTGATTTGGATTTGCAGATCTGGAAAGAATATGCAAAGAAGGCTTGAAATTAACAGAAATAAAATCCATACTATCCGTCCAATGAAAGATCCAATCACACTTCTACTCCGACTCTTCGGTTACGAAATTTGTAAACCCTCCCTCATCCGTATGCATATGGCGGATGTCACTCATGGTTCTTGGCTTGCAGATCGCAATCGTCAAGGCAACCTTGATCCATTCCTAATTAAGAAATAATGTGGATACTCCCATCACAATTGTCGAAATGTGTGCGGGATACGGAGGAATCGGTCTCGGTCTCCGACGCATCTTTGGCGAAAAGCTGCGAACAATCGCTTATAGCGAAATCGAAGCCAGTGCGGTCGAGCTACTACTTACGAGAATGGAAGAAGGGCAACTTGATGCGGCTCCGATCTGGTCTGATCTTAAGTCATTCCCTTGGAAAGACTTCCAAGGATTGGTATCCATCTTGGTTGCTGGATACCCTTGTCAGCCGTTTAGTGCCGCAGGAGCAAGAAAAGGAGCCGAAGACCCTCGACACCTTTTTCCCTACTTACTTGAAGGTATCAAGTCCATGCGTCCCACTCTCTGCCTGTATGAGAATGTCGAAGGACATATCTCCCTTGGACTCTCCAGTGTCATCAGCAGTCTGGAAGAAATTGGTTACGAGTGTTCGTTCTGCCTATGCTCTGCGGCAGAAGTGGGTGCACCACACCAGCGTAAACGAGTCTTCATCATGGCCTACGATTCGAGCCAGCGAATACAAGGACACTGGGCAAGTTGGCTCCAAGAGTCATACACACATGCTCGGAAAGCGTTATCTCTGTGCGGTAGTCAAGCAAGTCATCCATTCCCAGCAAGACCATCAGAACCTCAATACTGGTGGGAACCTCCCAGAGTCTTGGGCAACCCCAAACACAATGGATCATCTGCCCCAGAGATCGACGGAAGCACTCTGGAAGCAGGCAACGACTGCACGGAAGGGGCGGAGCTATCCTGCGAATCTGCGGGAGCAAGTAAATCCAATTGCTTTGAATATCTACCAGAAGGCGAAGCAGTGGGCAACTCCGAATGCGGGGGATATGAAAGCAGGGATGAGTCTGGGACGGAAGCAGAAGAGTCTGGGACAGGATGTGAGTCTGGAGGAGGGCTACCATCCCGACAAGAAGTTATCACCAAGATGGGTGGAAGCATTGATGGGTCTTCCGATTGGGTGGGTTATGTCAACTTGTGCAAATCCTATTCTGATAGAGCATCAGAACTCAAACTACTCGGAAACGGAGTCTGCCCCCTCCAAGCAGAACGAGCTTTTCAAATCTTAATCTCCGACCTCGGAAGCAGAAAATAATCTTGCGTTACCAGAAATAAAAGTCCATACTACTAGCCTAATGAAATACATCGTCCAAGCCAAAGAAGTCCACAATGCCGAATATATCGTCGAGGCAAATTCACCCGAAGAAGCAAAGCAGAAGGCACAGGAGGAGATGGAGATTGGTGACTTGCCAGAACTCGTCTACTCCCATACCCTAAACCAATCCCTATGGAATGTCGTTGAAGTCAAGTAATCTATGAATGAAGATTTTGATGGACTAGGACTATGAAACCTACTAAAAACTATCTCATTCATGTGTATCAAGATGTTGATATGCTCAAATATCTCAAGAGTATTGATACCAAGCAAGCCAAGACAGCAAAGCAAGCACTGAAGATTATGAAGGATGAAGCATACAATGATATTGTTGCTGGTCGTTACTACTACTATAATCTTCTGGAGCAGAAAACAACAACCCTTTTGACCTACCCTTCAACAGAAAAAACCAAATAAAAACTATGGATAAAACAGACGCAATCTAAAATAATCTTGCAATCAACAGAAAAAAACACTAACCTATAACCCTATGCCAAACTATTGTTCAAATACCCTCGTCTGCACCAGTGGAAAGAATATTGGAGCAGTCCTTGCACCTTACATCTCAAACAAGGATGAAGAAGGTAAAATTACAGATCCCTTTCTGGACTTCCAGAAGATCCATCCCATGCCAGATGAACCTATCGTGGAGAATAAAGAATATAAGTCCATGCCAGATTGGTATAACTGGCGTGTGAAGAATTGGGGGACTAAATGGAACTCCTCTGACAATGTCACTCTTGAGGGCTTGGAACATAATAATGAGAAGCTAGAGGACATTGAGGCTTATTACTTTCAAACCGCATGGTCTCCTGCTATCGGAGTCATTGAAAAACTTGCGGAGATTACAGGGGAGAGTTTTATCCTTTACTACTCCGAGGAGGGAATTGGATTCTTTGGCAAGACCATCATTACTCCTACCTCCACAGAGGATACAGAGTTGTCTCACGACGAGGATGCAAAAGGTGTTGATCCCAAGAGTGATATCTACGAGTATTGTGAAATTGAATCCTATTTGGAAAATCTAGCCGAGTATGAAGAGATTGAGGAGGAGGAATAATCTATGATCGAAGCATACACCCAAGTAAAAATGAAATTCGGTAGACCAGCAGTCAAGATCGAAGGTATTTGGTTTTTTGTCTCTGAGGATGTTGGCACAAGGGGGATGTTTAAGGCACATCCCCAAGACCAATTTGCCTACATGACCGAAACAAAAGAGCTTGCAATTAACTGAAATCCATAGTAATCTACTGCCATGATTAACGCTGAAGCTATTGAATTTGCCAAAGGAAAGGATTGGTTGAACTTCTGTTTCTGCCCTGTTGCAGGATATTTCTTCATCTGTTCCGAGCAGGGACTAGGGGAGAATGTCGAAGTCTCGGATCTGCGAGATCAGCAAGGGATTGAAGAGATCTGGAAATTTATCCCAAATGAAGATGAAAAGGAAGCCCTTGGAATCCAAGATTGGAATGAAGTCTACCTCTTTGAAAACTCAAAGGGGGATTACAAGGTAATGCCAACCCTAGAATAATATGGGAATGCTAGAAACTTGGATGAAGAGAGTTCCAGAAGGTAAAGATTCTCCTACCTTTCTAAAGGAAGTGCATGACTATATGCACGAGTATGCAGAAGGAGCCGATGGTTATGAAGTCAAATGGGTGAACGAAGAGAACTTCGATGAGTGCTGGAAGGAGCAGGAAAACCTAAAGACCAGTGATCAGATTCGGGAGAAGTATCGTGACTTATCCAAACAGGGTAAGGTAGTCTTCATCCAAATTGATTGGTGAACTCTGATTTTATAGAACAGCGTGTCAAAATGCAACATGGTGTTCCATTACTGCGTGTGTACGCACACGCCTGCGTGAAAGGACTTGTGTTACTGGAAATACTTTGCTAATCTTCTATCCATGACAAAACCCGATACATCCCAAGCATTGAGGATTACTTTTGAGGAAGCCGAAGCAGTCCTTGCCGCCCAAGGTATTAACGTCAATAAAATCAATTATGTTACTCTCACGGAACTTGTTCCAGATGATTGGGATTGGTTCTGGGATATGCTCGACTGCAACTCTGCCCCATTCTCCTTTGGAATGGTTAAAGGGAATCGTCTGGCAGAACATCTGGAGGATCGCTTTGAGTCATGGAACGAGAGAACCAACTCCACAGCTACCAAAGAAGCATGGGACAAGTTCATTGGTTCTATCTGGATGTGCAACGATGTTGATATCTTCATCGAACTAGAGACCTAAAAAACAAATAGATTAAAATTAAATCCCGATTAGTTTTTCTAATCGGGATTTTTTTTGTCTTACACTCATCGTTGTGTCTTACACCATGTTTCGAGCAGGTTTCAGGGTCCGATGTAAGACGCAACCATCATTGTGTCTTACACCACCGTTGGGCGGGGACCATAAGAAATTTTTTTGACACAGGGGTTGCGTTATCAGTTTTTTTTTGGCATTATGGATGTCCAATGACTACTCAAAAAATCCTCGGTATCGACTCCAACGCCAAGACAAAAAAAGGATTGGTATTAAACTACACGACCGCAATAGTCTATCTGTCACCTTCGACAAAAAGCGGAAAGAATCTCTGTGCTTTCTCCTCTAGGGGGTGTGAAGGTGCTTGCCTAGACACAGCAGGGCGGGGTGTTATGAAACCTATCCAAGATGCTCGGCTAAAGAAAACTTATTTCTTTTTGAATGCACAGGATACATTCATCCTTCAACTGAAGCAGGAGATTAAAGCATTTGAACGCTCGGCTGGTAAAAAGAATCTCATTCCTTGTGCTAGGCTCAACGGCACAAGTGATGTCCCTTGGCACAATATCGGGGGAATCATGCAAGAGTTTTCCCATATCCAATTCTATGATTACACGCCTAATCCTGATCGTATGATCCAATTTTTGCGTGGCGAACTTCCCTCGAATTATCATTTGACCTTTTCTCGCAAGGAAAATAACGAAGCCCATTGTGATCTAATCCTTTCAATGGGTGGAAATGTCGCCGTAGTTTTCGACAATCTCCCTACTACATGGAAAGGATATCCCGTTGTTAATGGGGATGAGAGTGATTTGCGTTTCCTTGATCCAAAGAATGTCATTGTGGGATTGAAGGCAAAAGGCAAAGGAAAGAAAGACACGAGTGGTTTTGTGATTAAGATTTAGGAAAAAAGCGGGTAGTCCATAGGCAAAAGCCCCATCTGAAAAGGTGGGGCTTTTTGTTTTCCGATCTGGACCTGCGGCGATTTTTGATGTAAGACGCAATTATTATTGTGTCTTACGCCTCGGCGGACGCTGCCCTTGGTGTTTGTTATTTTTCCGTGTATGTCATTTTGTTGTTGTGTTACTGGAAATGTTTTGGCATACTTCAATAGTCGTAATGCTACGAAATCGGTCTCAAGTCCGATAAGCTAGGTAGCTCCTAGCGAAAAGCAGAGAGAACAAAAAATCCTGTGTGTTCTGCAATCGTATCGTGCAGTCACCAACCCTATCGTGAAGGGATTCATCTAGGGGTAGTCCTCGACGGAGGAGCAGGACAATTTTCTTCTTGCGTTACTGGAAATAAATTGCTATTCTTTTTGTCCAATGAAACCCAAAAGATTCTTCTACCACTACAATAAACCAGAAGCCCGAAAGCAGGGAAGGAATGTCATCACGATCCATTGGCAGAACACTTGTCATCTGGTGAACAAGATCATGACACTTGGATTAGATGTCGAGAGTCACGAGCAGAAAAATCAACCTCGTTGTATTATGCGGGGATTTGCTCAAAAGGTCGAGTTCACTAATAACGAGGATGGAACTATCACAGGTATCATTTCGTAACACTATGAAAAACAACTATAATGACGAAACCACAATAATGGTAATAGTAGTAGCTCTTATTACCTTTTTTTTTAGCTTATGGCTTATGGATACATACAATGTTAAACCATTGAAAGAGGAGGCAATCAAGAGGGGGTATGCCTCCTATACGATCACCAATTCTACTCATCAAACTACATCACAATTCACTTGGAAGTAAAACAAATGAAAACACCACTATGAAAATTGACATCGACCCCCAAACACTCTTACCACTAATTATTTTCTTTGCCTTTATGATGCTGTCATTTATCATTGGGCTTATCACTATCACGATTAACTATTTCTTCCACTAACACCACTATGAAAAAAATTTATATTGCACTTGGTTGGGAATCCTATGTAGGCTCAGATAACTTAGGAGTTTATTCCACAAAAGAAAAAGCCGAAGCATTCGTTAAAAAATACGAAAAGAAAGCTAAATTGGATAAGGCCAATGGGATTTATGATCTTAATGTCTATGATTGGTATGAAGTTTTGGAATTGGATATTGATAAAGCGATAAAAATCAAATGAAATTTTTCAAATTATTTTTAATCGTCGGTGTTCTACCCCTATCTGCCTGTGCATACTATCCATACTACTATACAGGATACTCCTACCCTGTATATGCCTCTTACTATAATCCATATGGATATGGTATAGGATATGGTTACTGGGGAGGATACTGGGGTAATTATAATAACTGCTACCGAGGATCATATTCAACCTATTATCGTCCTTATGGTGGTGGGTGTTATAACTGGGGTGGATATAGGGGTGGGTGTTACTACCACAGATAATTTTATGCATGGGAAGCTAATTGGCTAGGCGAAGGTCTGCAAAACCTTTTATGGTGAGTTCGATTCTCACCCCATGCTCCACACTTGACAAAAAGGAACTGAAGATTAAGATAGAGTATGAGTAAATTTATCATTACAATCAAGACAGAAGCACTGGATGCTATCCAAGCAATCAAAAAGATCCAATCCCATTTAAGTGGAGACATCCAAGCCCTTGTTCATGTGGACATCAAGGAAGAGGGACAGGAACCAATCCCAGCTACCCCGGCAACACCTCCTCCAATCCCTCAACCAGCACCAGCACCAGCACCACAAGTAGGAAGAGCACCGATTCAGAAAACCACAATTAATTCTTGGTTGTAATCTCTGTTGCCACAGCACATCGTGTAAAAATATAGCATGGTGTAGCATTACAACTTGCGTTACCAGAAATCATTTGTTATTATTCTTCTCCAATGAAGACACACCTAGCAAAAGACGCAATAAACAACCTCATCAATGGCAACCTTACGGAAGCCAAAGAGATTGCAGTCAACCTCAATGCCAGCGACATCATTCATACCCGAATGGGTCAGGGCTACAATTACAATGAATCCCTTTTGATGGCAAGCTATCTCAAGGGACTTATTTCATTCCAAGATTACTGCGACAACTCCAACAATACCAAATGAGCGAAGTATTCCCAAACCCAAATACTATCTCCTATCTTAAAGGATGGGCGGATGGTTACAAGAACGGAGTAGAGAACAATCCCTATGATGGATCTACGGAAGCCGAAGATCGTCTTCAGTATAAGTGGGGATACGAGGCAGGCGTAGCCAACTACTGCCGAGAGAATTTGGATATCACCGAAGATTAATTCTAAAACAAATTAAAAAAAGGCGTAAGGCGTTGTGTCTTACGCTTTTTTTTTGCCTCCGTCTCAATCGTTGTGTCTTACACCAATGCTTCGAGCATCTCCAGCAGGTTTCAGGGTTCGATGTAAGACGCAACCATCATTGTGTCTTACACCTGCAATTTGCCAGGTCCTCGCCAAACCCGCCAAAGAAAACAGCATTGCCCGTGGAACCGGCGGTGTAAGACACAAGCTTATACAGCCCACAACAAAATAACAACCCAGAACCCGGTGCTGGGTGGTGTAAGACACAAGTAAAAATAATTGATTCTTTTATTGCGTTACTGGTTATTCTGGATTAAGATTAGAACAGATGGCACAACCTCCATCTGCTCAAAACAACATGGCACACTGCATCGAACTACCGCATGACAAGGTTCTCTCCGTTGAAGGAACGGAGTGGCATGGACTTGCGGAACACCACGAGGAGATCACCTCAACAGAGGTAGCTCCTCTCTTCTACGAGATCAAGGAATCCCCTGCTCTCGTTGAGATTGATGGGAATCAGATTTCCCTCGACAACTACAAAGTGCTGGTCGCTGACTATCGCACTTGCCGATCTGACCTTGATGAGGCAGAGCAACTCGTTCCTCTCCACATTCCCAAAGCAGGGTATAATGTGATCCAGAATCGTGAGGTTTGGGATTGCATGGAGACTGCTCTCAAGGGAGTGGGAGCAACGATCACCACTGCTGGAACGCTAGAGAAGGGGAAGAAGTTCTTCATCTCGGCTGACATCGGGGACAAGGAGCAAACCATCAATGGGGACAAGTTCCTCTCCTATGTCAACTTCGTGACCTCTCACGATGGCACGATTGCCATGAATGCCTACGATTCGATCATTCGGATTGTATGTATGAACACTCTCCGTTGGAGCATGGAATCTGCTGGCAAGGTTGGTTTCAAGGTTTATCATACCAAGAATGCTGACTTGGGCATGAGCAACCTTGGAGACCTCCTGAATGCCATCCTGAATGGTCGCACTCGGTTGGCAGAAGTCATGACCTACATGGCAAGCGTGAAACTCTCCAATGAGGAGGCTATCGCAATGGCCGCTGGTTACTTCTGCATCTCTACTGGCAAGGAGGAGATCGCTACCCGATCCTTCAATGCCGCTACGGAGATCGCCACTCTGTTCAGCCGTGGCATGGGTAACAAGGGAGAGACTCTCTACGACCTTGCCAACGGAGCAACGGAGTATTGGACAAGCGGAGCAGGAGTGGGCAAGAACACCTCTTCCCTCGGAAGCAGGATCTATCGTTCCAGCATGGGATCTGCCGCCGATCACAAGAATGCCTTCGTGGGCATGATGGCAGATGAGGCAAGCCGCATGGAGGCTTATAAGATGGGCAAGTCGGCTCTCGACGCATACGCAAAGGCTAACTAATCCCTAGCCAGTTTCACAGAGAGGCTACCCTAGTGATGGGGTAGCCTCTTTTGCTGTAATGATGCATCGTGCAAGAATACGGCGTTCCGGGTATTGCCGCATGTTTTCCCCGGTGTCTTACTTCTACCCCCGCACTCGTAATGCACAGGCAGGCAGGTGCATGTGTGTAAGACACAATGGGTTATGTGTCTTACATCAAGGCTACCGTTGGTTGGCCCATCAGCCAACTGTAACTGAGAGTAAGACACAAGAAAGAAAAATGAATTGGTTATTGTGTTACTGGAAATGAATCTGTATAATCTTCTGCCTATGACAATCAATACTCCTATCACCCGCACTTCAACCTTCACTGGCACAACTCGCACCCTGTGGCTTCCTGTCACGGAGGAGCAGTTGAACGCCTACTACAAGGGCGGTCTCCTCTTGCAGGAGGCGTTCCCTCACCTCTCGGCTAGTGAGCGTGAGTTCATCAAAACTGGGGTCACGGACGAGGAGTGGAAAGCCGTTTTTGGCGAGTAATCCTCGGCTTCTTCAGAAGATCCCTCTGGCTTCGGCTAGAGGGATTTTTTTTGTCTTACAACTATCGTTGTGTCTTACACCGCACTTCAGGCAGGCTCTTCGCATTGATGGATCATTGTGTCTTACACCCTCGTGCGGCGGGGTCTTGGTGCAAGGGGATTTTAATCATTGTGTCTTACACTACCCGGTCGCCCCGGTCGCCTCGGTTGTTTCGTCAAGTTCGGTCTGGCCCTCACTACTGGTGTAAGACATAAGAAAGATTCTTTCGATTCCCTTTGCGTTACTGGTTATTTTTTAGTAAAGTATTTGCCTATGACAACCTCTGAACTACTCAACGAAATCATGAGTCGCCCTAAAGCCTCTCATGCTTCTATTATCTGGCAATCCTTCCCTACTCCTGCCGCCGAGTTCAAGGGACGCACGCTTCAGAAGATCACTTCTGGCGTTGTCCGCATCGGATGCGAGTATCAAAACCTTGCCCCTGTCAAAGAGGCGATTGAAAATGGGGAGCGTGGCGAGATTCAACCTCCTTCTGGCAAGGTGTGGGAAACCTATCCCTACATCCTCCGAGGCATTAAAGATCCCTCCCAGCGTTACCTCCAAGTGACATTCAATACTGGCGGTAAGATCCAGCTTCCGAAAAGCGAGTATTTTGTGGATGGGGTGGCTACTTCAAAGGAAGAGTTTGAGTCCATGCTACGCCCCTCTGATCGTTCTGGTAGCCGTCCCGCCCCTCTGGTCTTCACTCCGAAGGTGGAGAATATCCTTGGCATCAAGATAGATGGGGAGATGGAGATGGTATAAATTTGGGTAGATAGATAAGAGGGGAACGCCCTAGTCGAAAGGCTAGGGCGTTTTTCTTTGCCCGAATTGCTTTCCTTGTGTCTTACATCCAACACCACGGGCAGGTGGCTGTGGCTGTCGAAGGTGCTGGGCCAGCCGTGTAAGACATAATGAGTGGTGTGTCTTACACTATGGTTGCTGCTGCCGAGGGCAGCCAAGATTGCATATGGCGGAGCAGCTGGACCAGCGGTGTAAGACACAATAAAGAAAATGAAAATGGTTATTGCGTTACTGGAAATAAAAGATTAAGATTAGTGTCCTATGAAAACTATCCGTCCCAACATCCAACTCTGCATCACCAAGGCCGAAGCTATGCTGATCGTTAATGCTCTCAAGGCTTATCGTCCAGTCGAAACTTGCACCCTACAGGATCTGATCCGTAACGAGGCACGATGGGCAATGGAGGCTAACGAGCGTAGAGAGGCTGTTCGCACCATCTGTGAATATGTTCACTCTCACATCAATAGATAATCAGATTCTGATTGCGTTACTGGAAATCATTTGATAATATATCTGTCCTATGAGCAACACTACTCCTACCACCCAAACCGAAAATGCTACTGCCCTCATCACCTTTCGCCTTCCTCACTCCGTGAAGGAGGCTATTGCTCTGAAGGCAGTCGCCGCTGGCTTTGTAAAGAAGGATGGCACTCCCAACCTCTCTGCCTACCTTGTCAGTCTCGCCAAGTAACCTCAACCTCAACCCTACCATGTCCCTCATCCTAGATACCATCCTCACCGTCCAGTCGACCCCGGATCTTATTAAGATCCTCGCCAACTGCAAAGTCACAGGAGCAACTTGTGGCGGTCACAATAAAGCCCACTGGAATGATATCCGAGTTCGGGAGATTACCGAGGAGCTTCGGAAGCGTGGCGTAGAGATCCCCACCGACCAATGGCTCTACGACAACGGAACCTTCAACGGACAAGGAGCCTACTAGTCCAGAGCCTAACCATCCCAAAAAATCCCATCCGAAAGGATGGGATTTTTTTTTGCCTAACATCCAAGGCTGGACCCAACGGCGGGACAGATGTAAGACACAAGTATCATGTTAGGTATGTTAGTTTTTATAAACCACTTCGATTTTAAACAGGGTTTATTTTAATATTAGGTGAGCTAACATTATGTTATATTAACGGACCCCAGCTGCAAATATTTGCTAATATATCGGATGTTAGTGTGCGGGGGGTGGGGGCAGTGCCAACTATACCCCCCTATAATCTTCAGTACCCCAGTATCCCTAATCTTCAGTACCCCAGTACCCCTATAATCTTCAGTACCCCAATACCCCTATAATCTTCAGTACCCCAGTACCCCTAATCTTCCCCCACCTCCGTGTTCTACCATATACCACCCCTATCGGGTATAATCTGGTATCTATTCGGGTATCTTGCACCCCAAAGGGTATAATCTTTCACTAAGTAAATCTATATGTCAAATGTTCTTGTTGTTTCTGATATTCATCTGGGTTCTCCTGTCTCTAGAGTAAAGGCATTTGCAAAAGTACTCAAGAACGAAAAGTATTCTCATCTTGTTATTAATGGTGATTTGTTTGATAACAAGTATGTTCAGAGGTATAAAAAGAAGCACTGGAATATATTGTCTCTTATCCGTAAGATTTCAAAGAAGAAGAAGGTTACATTCATTATAGGTAATCATGATATAAAGTCTCGTAATATTATTAAGATCCTTGGTTTTGATTTTGTGGAAAGATTGGAACTGGAGATCGGAGGTAAGAAAATGCTTTTTATTCATTTCCACCAATTTGATCCTTTCATCTTTGAGCATCCTTGGATTACGGATCTTGCCGAGAAGATTTATTATTTTTTTCAGAGTTTGGATTTTTCTCGCAAGTTCTCCAGATGGATAAAAAAGACCAGTAAGCAGTTTATGAAGACAAAGATTAATATTCGTAACAAGGCAATAGAGTATGCAGGGACAAATGGTTATGATTGTATCTTTGGAGGGCATATTCATTTTGCCGAATCTTTTGTCTGTGATTCTTCGGGTGTTGAATATTATAACTCTGGTTCCTTCTGTGATGATCCCTCCCATTATCTTCTCATCAATTCCAAAGGGGAATTAATTTTTAAAGAAATTTGATATCCTTTGAGAGTAAATATATGATAATGAATAGAAAAGATTATTTTATGCTTCAAGAGGCATATAGCAAATTAGGATTAATTTCCGAAGAACCAGCCAGAATGCAAGAGGTTGGTGATGATGTTTCTCCCGAACAAAGGGCAGTAAATTCACAAGCAACTTTACAATCTTTAAAAAACCGAAGAGCACAGGATGTTGCTGATCAGGCCAAGGGAAAAGGCTCAACTCAAAACATTACAAATGCATACGATGCTTATCTTAAAATGATCGACCAAGCTGAAAAAAATCCTAGCCAAGAAAATTTAAATGCACTGGAAGCAGCACACCAAGCATGGGTAAACTCCGTATCCGATAAAAAATATATGGATGCTGCCATAGTAAATGATATACGATAAAATTATGAGAAACAAAGACACAATTCTTCTGGAACAGGCATATCAAAAAATTGTTAATAAAACGAGACTTTTTAGGGAAGACACCGCCGAATTAAAAAATGCATTTCACAAGGCAACAGAACTTGCTAACCAAAATCCTACCCCAGAAAATTTAAAAGCTGCGGACGATGCAAAAAATGCATGGGTAGCATCAATTTCTGGAGGATCTGCCACCC
>Ga0114958_10001347_pt1 | contig 19516 bp, 16 predicted proteins | sample C_130208_EF_Meta_FD_89577 | JGI IMG/M metagenome (GOLD analysis project Ga0114958, IMG submission 89577) | Freshwater microbial communities from Lake Croche, Canada to study carbon cycling - C_130208_EF_MetaG | ecosystem: Environmental > Aquatic > Freshwater > Lake | place: Lake Croche, Canada...
ATTATGGGCCGAGCCTTCAATTTCTTTGATAACCCCAAATCCAAATTTTTGATGCTCAATTTTATTGCCTGCTTCTAGTATTGAAGGGTCACATGCAGTGAAATTAGCAGATGGGATATGGTTATTATTTAAAGTATGGGGGGCTACTACAGGTAAATAACTAGGCTTAGAGGGCTCTGTTTTTATAGTGCTACCATGCATTTTATCATAGGCCGAACCCCAGTTACTTGTTTGATTTTTTGCTCCACCACCCGAACTACTCTTATCAATTTGTTCTTCAGGCATTTCATCTATAAAACGACTAGGATCGTTTTGTACTAATTGTCCGTATCTGTAACGCGTGTTAGCATAGGTTAACCATAAATGTTTTTTGGCTCTAGTGACTGCAACATAAAATAATCTTCTTTCTTCTTCTAATTCTTCTCTGGTGTTCACACTCATGCCACTGGGGAATAAAGATTCTTCCAGCCCTACTAAAAACACACAGGCAAATTCTAAACCTTTTGCCGCATGCACTGTCATTAATTTTACGGTGTCTTCATTTCCGTTATCTGAATCAGCATCTGTGATTAAAGTAATTTGTTGTAAATAGGACCCTAAACTTTTATCGCCCAATTCTCCGTCGTCGTTACTTGGGCTTTCTGTCCACTCTTTAATTGAGTTTAGTAATTCTTGAATGTTTTCATAACGCGCTAATCCTTCGGTAGACTTATCATTAAATAATTCCTTCACTAAATTGGTATGCTTACCTACTTGAACGGCTACATCGTATGCATTGTGTTTAGTGAGTTGATTTTGAAAATACTTAATCATGGTCACAAACTCTTCAATAGCGGTGAGTGTGCCTGCTTTAAATCCAAAGCCTTTTGCTTTTTCTAGTACTTCAAAAAAAGTAATATTTTGTTCACCTGCAATCACCAAACATTTTTCCATGTTGGTTTTGCCAATGCCTCTTGCAGGATAATTAATAATTCTTTTAAGGCCTTCTTCATCCTTGGTATTAGCTATAATACGTAAATATGCTATATAATCTTTAATTTCTTTTCTTTGATAGAAGCTAAGCCCACCGTATATCTTATAAGCAATGCCCGTTCTTCTTAAGCTTTCTTCAAAGGATCTACTTTGTGCATTGGTTCTATATAAAATAGCAAAGTCTTTATTATAAAAATGATTTCTTAATTTATTTTCTTGAATGGCATCGGCTACAAATTTACCTTCATCATTATCGGTCATGGTGCGCACTAGCTTGATTTTGTCCCCTGCTTCATTTTCTGTCCATAACTCTTTGGGAATTTGTCCGACATTATTTTTAATCACATAATTGGCCACACCAATAATGGACTGACTACTTCTATAATTTTGTTCTAGCTTCACTAGCTTTACATCATCGTAGTCTTTTTGGAACTGTAAAATATTTTCAATGGTGGCACCGCGGAAACTATAAATACTTTGTGCATCATCACCTACCACGCATAAATTTTCATGCACGGCTGCTAATAATTTGGCAATTTGATATTGCACCGGATTGGTATCCTGGTACTCATCAATTAAAATATATTTAAACTTATGTTGGTATTTATGAAGTACCTCTGGAAAGTTTTGTAATAGCTCGTGCATTTTAAATAGCAAATCATCAAAGTCCATTGCGCCGTTTTTAAAACAGCGTGCTGCATAACTGGCATAAATTTCTGCAATGGCGGGTCGGTTGGATCTTGCATCTTCCTGTTTTAAAAAAGTATCCATTGCATATTCAGCTGGTCCTACTAATGCATTTTTGGCACTTGAAATGCGATTATGTACAATATTGGGTTTGTATAATTTATCATCTAAACCCATATCATTCACCACAGCCTTTATTACTGAACGGGAATCATCGGTATCATAAATGGTAAAGCTTTTTGGGTAACCCAGTTTATCTGCTTCAGCCCTTAGTATTCTTGCAAATACACTATGAAAAGTACCAATATATAAATTTCTCGCATCGGTATTGCCTAGTGCTTTTTCAACGCGCTCTTTCATTTCGGCTGCTGCCTTATTGGTAAAAGTGAGTGCTAGTATATTAAAAGAATCCACCCCACTATGCATTAGATGCGCCACACGGGTGGTTAAAACTTTTGTTTTACCACTACCTGCTCCTGCAATAATCATTAAGGGGCCTTTAATATGTAATACCGCCTCTAATTGCTTTTCGTTTAAACCATTCAAATACGCTTCTTGCATGTTGCGAAGATACGGGCAAGAATGTTCATTATAAAAAATAAACCCCCTCCTGAATGAACAGGAAGGGGTTTGAATATTTTAAACCTAGAAAGAAATTATTTCTTCTCTAACAATTGAAAAAATTGATCTAATTGAGGAAGAATTACAATTCTTGTTCTACGATTTGCTGCTCTATGTTCTGGTGTATCGTTTTCAACAAGAGGAATGTACTCACTTCTACCAGCTGCTGTCATACGCTTAGGATCGATACCGTAAGTGTCTTGTAAAACACGCACAATAGTAGTGGCTCTTTTCACACTTAAGTCCCAGTTGTCTTCCATTAAATTACCACCGCTAATTAATTGTTTAGAATCGGTATGTCCTTCTACCATAAATTCAATAGCAGGTTGTGCTGCTAATACTTTCGCAACTTTACCTAAAACCACTTTTGCTTTATCAGTAATAGTGAAACTGCCGCTTTTAAATAATAATTTATCAGAAATATCAACATATACTACACCTTTATCTACTTTAACATTGATATCTCCATCGTTTAAATCTCCAATAGCACCTTTCAAATTCATTACTAAGTTCATGTTGATAGAATCTTTACGAGCCATTGAGCTTTGTAAGCCTTGGATGTATAAATCCTTTGCACCAATATTGTCTAAAGATCTTTTAATGCTTTCAGCTTGAGCACCTGTTACTACAGACATATCTTTTAATTGACTTAAAACAACATTATTATTAGATTTTAAGAAATCTACTTGTTTGTTTAATTCATCAATAGTGCTTTGTAATGATTTAGTTTTATCAGAAGCTCTTTCAGCATCTGTTTTACTTTTAGTGATAGCGTCTTGTGCATCACGGTATTTACCTTGTAAGTCGGCATAGGCTCCATTTAACTGGCCGTATTTAGCTTCTGCATCTTGTAATTTCTTAGGACTTACACAAGAGTAAGCACCTATGCAAAGTATTGCAAGCGCTAAAAAAATTTTACTTTTCATACTGTATCTGTTTTATTTAAAGTGAATATAAATCGGTCTAGGACAAAAATACTAATATAGTTTATATGGAAAAACAATATTTTGTTAAACCAAGGACTAATTTTCTAGGTCTTCTGTAATCCCAAATTCGGGGATATAGCCCTCAAATTGCTTGAAAAACTGAACAATATTGTGTTTATCTGCTTTTTCGTCGAAACTTGGAAAAAAGGGTTCTGAAAAAACAACTCTTTTTTGGCCAAAATCAAAACCCACCATGACGATTGGAATATGAGCGTTTTTAGCAATATGATAAAAACCAGACCTTAGTTTAGACACTTTTTTTCGAGTACCTTCTGGAGAAAGTGCTAGATGAAACCTTTCATTATTATTAAAGATTGATACGACTTGGTCTACCATATTATGCTTCTGACGTCTATCCACAGGATAAGCGCCCAAAGAGCGTAAAAACCAACCTAGGGGAGGCCAAAATAGTTCACGCTTACCTAAAAAATGTACAAACTCAAAATGCATTTTTTTACGAACAGCAAGTCCAATAAAAAAATCAACCCAATGCGTATGTGGAGCCACTATCATAATAGACTTAGGTAATTCAAAATGAAATTTACCCTCAATTTTCCAGCCCCTAATGGTGAAAATCCACCAAGCAAGTAATTGTTGCATAATTTAAAAAATGAAGATAATCCAAAAACTTAAATAATATAGAATGATACCTATCATTCACTTAGCTTTTCTAATAAATGGGCATTATTATTTGGATCGACTATTTCAGAAGAAACGGGAATTAATTTTATTTTAGGAACTACTTCGTTTTTTGCATTTTTTTCATACCACTTATCATAGTACTTTAATAATATAGAAAAAGCTTCTTTCAATTCGCCTTGCATAATATGTGCTACAGCATTTTTAGTTTCTAAACCTCCTAATCTTTTTTGAATTCTTTCGGTCGCTTCTATTAAACTTTGTGCATCAAATTTTCCATAGCCCTGTACAATAAAGGCCAGCCTTTGTTCAAAAGGAATAGTCATAAAATAACAAGTACTATTTCGCATCAAATGAAATAGAGGTGTAGGAATTAAAACCTTTCCTATTCTTTGACTTTCATCTTCTATCCAAATACTTTTTTGTTTTTTATTAACTTCAAATAATTTATCAGCTAAAATATTTTCAAACATTTCTTGACTTGGTTGTGGTAATTGTCCAATGGCACCATAAGCCGAACCTTTATGATGTGCTAACCCTTCTAAATCTATCACAGCATAATTTTTTTCTTGCAATGCCTGTAATATTTCTGTTTTCCCAGAACCGGTGTAACCTCCTAAAACTTTTAAAGGGTAAGTAATTGTAAATTGTTCAAGCACCCAATTTCTATAAGCTTTATAACCACCCGTTAATTGAATTACTTTATAACCATATAAGTCTAATAACCAAGCTACTGCTGCACTGCGCATACCTCCTCTCCAACAATGCACATAAATGCTGGGCTTGGTTAAATCATTTTCTTTTTGTTTATTTTTTATACAAGACTCCGCTGTTTCAATCATGGATAACATCTTCGTTCCAAATAGAGGTAGGCCGGCTTTAATAGCCGCTTCCCTACTTTGTTTTTTATAAGTGGTTCCAATGAAGGCTCGCTCCTCATTGTTAAAAAGAGGAAGGTTAAGTGCAGTAGGAATATGGGCATGTTCAAATTCTGCAGGACTTCTTACATCTATAATGATACTTGAACCAATGCTTGCATTTGTTTCAAGTATAAAATTATCAATATTCATTTTTTGAATTCCCATATTTATAAAGATAATTGCTTTAAAGCAGCTTCAAGTGCTTCTATGGAGAAAGCTTTAAAGGGCGCTTGTTTAAAATGAAAAGTTTTCGCTTCGGTTAAAGCAATATCTAATTTAAAATATTCTTGTGCATAACAGATTGCCCAATTTTTTTCATGCCATAATTTTCCTAAATACAATTGTTCTGTTTGCCCAGGGGTAGGAATAAAAATTAATTTTTTTTCAAAAGGAATTAATTCCATTAAAGTGGTGTATCCACCTCTGCAAATTATATATTCAGCACGTTTAATTTCCTTGACTAATGCAGGTGCGGCTAAATGTGCATAAAGTATAGCGTTTTTATTTTCTTCAATTATTTTATTAGGTGCTTCTTTTGATGGCGTACCTGCAATGACTACAAAGGGAATATTTAATTTGTTACCCGCTTTCCATAATAAATTTTCAAGCAGAGTTCTTTGTGGTTCAGGCCCAGAAACGATACCTAAAAAAACAGTATCAATACTAATAGTAGAAGAGATGCTATTAGGAGTGCTAGCTGCAGCTATGTTTTTAGATTCATCTATGAGTCTAGATAAACAACCCATATACCATAAGGGAATACTAGGTTTAAGTATTGGATTAGCTAAGATTCCCGATAAATTATTAGGACCTTCCATATCTGGAATCCAACAAGCCTTAAATTTTTTTAACCAATCATATTGTAATTTTTGAAATGCTCTAGTAGCCCATGCAAAATGCATTTGTAAATTTAATTGATGAGTAATAAAAACGCTTGGCACTTGCTTATGATAAAAGCCAAATCGATTATCGGATACAATTAAATCAAATTGATAATTTGCTTGTGCTTTTTTCAACCAATTGTTTTCATAAATAATACTATAAATAATTTTAGGTACTTGAAATAAAAGTACAATAGGAAGAATAAATCCCCATTTAGCATATCTAATTCGGTAGCCCTTTAAATGTAAAAACCTTGCATTTGGCAGGGCTTCTCTTAAAATAGCCTCGTGGTATCCTTCTGTTGCAACAAAAACTTGGTAGCCTAATTTTTCAAAGGCCTTAATAAGCGTAATGCATCTTGTAGCATGACCAAGGCCCCAATCAAGGGGAGAAATACAAATAGAAGGTCGTTTCATAAAACACTAATTTAGTCAATATTATACATGTTTAAAATGTAAATTTGAAATACCATTAAAAAGATAAATATGCCACTACTTTCCAAAGATAAATCCATTGCACTGTATGCAGCCATTGTTTCTTTTGGTACTTATGTATTTATTTTTGGTTTTAGAAAATCATTTACAGTTTGCACATTTGATGGATTAAGCTTTGGTCCCATTGCTTATAAAACTGCACTTGTTATTAGTCAAATGCTTGGTTATATGTTGGCTAAGTTTTATGGTATTAAATTTATTTCAGGACTTCAAAAAGTAAATAGGTATAAAATTATTTTTTTATTGACCGGTATTTCTTGGTTGGCTTGGTTACTATTTGCCATTGTGCCTGCGCCTTATAATGTAGTATTCTTATTTTTAAATGGTTTTCCCTTAGGTATGTTATGGGGGGTTGTATTTTCTTATGTAGAAGGGCGTAAGAGTACCGATTTTATTGGAGCTGCATTAGCTGTAAGTTTTATATTTTCTTCGGGCTGGGTAAAGTCGGTAGGGGCTTGGCTAATGGAGCAATATCATATCACTGAATTTTGGGTTCCTTTTTGTACAGGCTTAGTTTTTGCAATACCTCTTATTATATGCGTATATGGTTTAGAAAAAGTACCGCCTCCTTCTGAAGAAGATGAAATGCTTAGAACCAAACGAATACCCATGACTGGTTTAGAGCGTAAGTTTTTATTAAAACAATATTTACCAGGCATCATTGCCTTTGTAGCTATTTATTTATTCGCTACCATATTTAGAGACATACGTGATAACTTTTCTGCCGATATGTGGAAGGAGATGGGCTTTAGTTCAAGACCCGCTATTTTTACCCAAACTGAAATACCAATAACTATTTTTATTTTAATTATAATGGGTACGGTGGTAATTATTAAAAATAGTTTCAAGGCTTTAATGGTAGCCCATATTTTTATTTTATTAGGTTTTATAATAGCAGGTGCTTCTACCTATTATTTTTCACATCAACTATTAGATCCTTTTTGGTGGATGATATTTGTAGGACTTGGTTTATACTTAGTATATATACCTTTTAATTCTATTTTCTTTGATCGACTCATTGCAGCCTTCTCCATGAAAGGCAATGCAGGCTTCTTTATTTATGTCGCCGATTCAGTAGGATATGTAGGAAGTGTAACTGTGATGCTTGTTAAAGAAGGAATGAGTCTTAAAATAAAATGGACACAGTTTTTTTCTCAAAGTGTAATGATACTTTCTTTTCTAGGTATATTTATTACCCTGTATGCCATGTATTATTTTACGAAAAAACACAAGGCAAGTATAGTTGCTTCTGCTACTTAAATAAAACTTCTTAAGCTAAGACAAAATTATTTTTCTAAACTTAGTACTACTCCATTAATACAGTAACGAAGTCCTGTAGGCGGCGGACCATCTTCAAATACATGTCCTAAATGGGCTTTGCATTTACCACATTCTACCTCGGTACGCTGCATACCATGTGAGTTATCGGGTATATATATTATGGAACCCTTGGTGATGGGTTCAAAGAAACTAGGCCAGCCACAACCACTTTCAAACTTAGCTGTACTTTTAAATAAGGCATTACCACAGGCAGCACAATGAAAAGTGCCCACTTCTTTACTTGTTTCAAAAGCGCTACTAAAAGGTCTTTCTGTTCCTTTCTCTCTTGCAATCTGATATACTTCAGGCGATAAGACTTGTTTCCAAACACTATCTGGTAATACTAATTTCTCTTTACTGGTAGTAGAATAGTACTTGTTTTGGTTGGTTGACATAGTAGCTTTTTTTAATGGGCTATTATTAGACCCTTGAGAGCAAGCTCCCGTGCTTAATAATAGTAAACAAAAGATGATTTTATACATAGACCTTATTTCAATGTTAAAAATACTAACAACTATTCATCTATTTTGTTTATAGGCATATAAAATTTTATCAATAAGGAAATTTTCACAATTAACATTTAGCTCAATTCTGTATCTTTGAACTCAACTCAAAAGCATGTTTAATTTAATTTTATTTGGCCCTCCGGGGAGTGGCAAGGGAACGCAAAGCGAAAATATCATTGAATCCTTTGGATTAGAACATCTTAGTACCGGAAATTTATTGAGATCAGAAATTGCGAATCAAACTGAATTGGGGATGGAAGCCAAGCGCATTATGGATGCAGGTCAATTGGTGCCGGATGCGGTAGTTATTGGGATGGTGGGTAATTTTATGGATGCTAGACCGGATGCCAAAGGTTTTTTATTTGATGGCTTTCCACGCACTACTGCTCAGTGTATTGCATTAGATGCTTTATTGAAAGAAAAAAATAATAATGAGATTAATCTGGTCTTGGCCTTAGAAGTGACCGAAGAAGAATTGGTTAAAAGATTATTGGGCCGTGGTTTAACATCGGGAAGAAGCGATGATACCAATGAAACTATTATTCGAGCTAGAATTAAAGAATACCATGAAAAAACTACAGCTGTTGCTACTTATTATGCACAGTTTAATAAAGTAGTAGGTATTGCAGGAGAAGGAACAGTAGAAAGCATTTATGCTAATTTGAAAAAAGAGATTGACGCAAGAATCTAATTAATTTTTTTAAATATTTAGACCACCACAAGCGCTAATCACTTGTCCTGTGATATAGCTACTCAAATCACTTGCTAAAAATAAAGTAGTGTTCGCAATCTCTTCTACTTTTCCAAAGCGTCCTAAAGGAATTTTATCTAAGAAAGCTTTTCCTGCTTCACCTTCATTTAAATAATGTGTCATATCGGTTTCTACAAATCCAGGCGCAATAGCATTGCATCTTATATTACGACTACCTATTTCTAAAGCAATAGACTTTGTAAATCCAATAATACCAGCCTTGCTTGCTGCATAACTACTCTGTCCAGCATTGCCTCGAATACCAATAATAGAACTCATATTAATAATACTACCGCTCTTTGCTTTCATCATGGGGCGTATGACATGTTTAGTCATATTATATACACTTTTCAAATTGGTATTCATTACTTCGTCCCATTGTTCTGGTGTCATACGTAGTAATAAATTATCTTTTGAAATACCTGCATTGTTCACACAAATGTCTACAGTACCAAAACTAGCTACTACATCATTTACTAAACTTTCACAAGCGGCAAAATCGGCTGCATTGGCTTTATAGGCTTTTGCTTTCACACCGTGTTTTTCTATTTCAGCCACTAAAGTATTTGCTTTCTCAGCACTAGTATCACTTACATAAGTAAAAGCAATATGACTTCCTTGCTCAGCTAATTTTAAAGCAATGGCAGCTCCAATACCGCGTGCAGCTCCAGTTACAATAGATACTTTTCCGCTAAGTAGTTTCATATTCATTTATTTATACAAAGATAACAAGTTTGCTTAATTCTATGCTAAGTGTATTTTTTTTATCTCCTCCAAATAAATACGTTCATTGGATAGTCTTGGCACTTTATGTTGACCCCCAAGTTTTCCTTTTTGTTTCAACCATTCATGAAAACATCCCGTTTTCACTGCTGTAATTTGCGGAAGACCCAATGCAATATTTTTATGTCTTTTGGCTTCATAGTCGCTATTGGCTGCTTGTAAATTTTTATCTAATAAAAGGGTAAAGGCTTCAAGGTCTTTGGGGTTTTCATCAAATTCAATTAACCATTCATGGGCCCCCTTATTTTCATCTGACCTATATATTGGGGCAGCTGTATACTCTTTAATAGTAAGTCCTAAAGTTGAGCAGGTTTCACTAATGGCCTTATCGCTATTATCTGCAATAAGCTCTTCTCCAAAGGCATTGATAAATTGTTTTAATCTTCCACTTACTTTTATACGATATGGGTTTGTACTAACAAACTGAATGGTGTCTCCTACTAAATAACGCCATAAACCACCATTGGTACTTATAACAATGGCATAATTTTTTCCTATCACCACTTTATTTAATCCATAAGTTATAGGATGTGGCTTGCCATATTCCTCCACTGGCATGAACTCATAAAAAATACCATGTTGTAAATAAAGCAACATACCTTCTTCATTCATTCTATCTTGTGCCGCAAAAAAACCTTCACTGGCATTATATATTTCTATATAATTACAGTTCGGTCCAATGATTTTATTGAATTGTTCTTTATAAGGGGTGAAAGAAACGCCTCCATGAATATATAATTCAAAATTGGGCCAAACTTCTTTTATGTTTGCCTTACCTGTAATTTCTAAAATTCTTTTTAATAAAACTAATGTCCATGTAGGCACACCAGCAATAGAAGTTACGTCTTCGTTAATAGTATGCTGTGCTAGACTTTCAATTTTATTTTCCCACTCATCCATTAAGGCAATCGATAATTCAGGCGTGCGAATAAAGCCTGCCCAGAAAGGAGAGTTTTGTAATAAGACCGCACTTAAATCACCGTATTGAATATCATCTTTAATTGGATGCACCTGATGGCTTCCTCCAATTACCAATCCTTTACCCGTTAATAAATCACTATTGGGTAGCGCATGATAATAACTCGTTAATACATCTTTCGATGCTTGAAAATGATTGTCCTCAATACTTTCTCTAGTAAGTGGAATAAACTTACTTTTATCACTAGTGGTACCACTGCTCTTTGCAAACCACTCTACGGGCGTGTTCCAGAGCACCCCTTCTTCTGCTTCTAAAATTTGTTCTATATAAGGCTTGAGGTCTTCGTATTCGTGAATGGGAACCGTGGCTTTAAATTTTCGAATATTAAATATTTCAGCAAACTGATATTTTAAACCAAACTGTGTATACTGACCATGTGTAATTAAATCTTGTAAAACTTCTCTTTGTGCCGAAATAGGGTCATTCACCCAATGTTCAATTTGCCCATAACGAAGGCGCGCTAGTCTTGATAATGCGGGGCTAAATATTTTCATTGCTTACTTATCTTGCTTTCTGTCCCATTTCAATGATCCAATCTTTGCGTTTTAATTCAAAGTTCGTGCCTAAGTATAATCGGCGCACTTGATCATCTTCTGCTAATTCTTCTGCAGTACCATGTTTAAATATTTTTCCTTCTATTAATAAGTAAGCTCTATCACAAATAGAAAGTGTTTCGTTTACATTATGGTCTGTAATTAAAATACCAATATCTTTTAATTTTAGTCTGGCTACTACCGATTGTATGTCTTCTACTGCAATAGGATCCACGCCTGCAAAAGGTTCATCTAATAAAATAAATTTAGGATCCACCGCCAATGCTCTTGCTATTTCAGTTCTTCTTCTTTCACCACCACTTAAACTATCACCATTATTATTACGCACCTGATGTAAATTAAATTCATCTAATAAACTATCTAATTTAAATTCTCTTTCTGCCTTGGTTAGTTTGGTCATTTCTAAAACAGCCATAATATTATCAGCAACCGTTAACTTTCTAAACACACTGGCTTCTTGAGGTAAATAGCCCAAGCCCATTTGAGCTCTTTTATACATGGGTAGTTTAGTAATATCTTCCTCATTTAAGAAAACACGACCTTCATCGGGGGCTATTAAACCTACTACCATATAGAAAGTAGTGGTCTTACCTGCACCATTGGGTCCTAATAAACCCACAATCTCACCTTGTTTCACAGAAATACTTACTTGGTCCACTACTTTGCGGCCCTTGTATTGCTTAATTAGTTTATCGGTATGTATGGCGAGTATCACAATAGAAATTTATACAAAAATAAGGGTAAATGGTGCTTTTCGACCTATAGCTTAATAATATTATATATTTTTGCGTTATAGTGTTTTGCGTTAGGTCTCTATTTAGAGACAACCCAAACATTATTAAAGCAAATTGAATATGAAGGTTACGGAACATTTGGCGAAAGCCAAAGATACTTTGGTATCATTTGAGGTACTACCTCCTCTAAAAGGTAAAACCATTTCTTATATATATGAACACTTAGATTCCTTGATGGAATTTAAGCCTTCATGGATTAATGTAACCTACCACCGCAGTGAAACTATCTTAAGAACTAAAGAAGATGGTACACAGGAAAAAGTAGATGTACGTAAACGACCTGGTACAGTGGGTATTTGTGCAGCCATTATGAATCATTATAATGTAGATGCCGTGCCCCATATTATTTGTGGCGGATTTTCAAAAAGAGAAACAGAAGATGCTTTAATTGATTTGCAATTTTTAGGCATTGATAATTTATTAGTATTAAGAGGCGACGCTGAAAAAAATCAAAAAACATTTGTTCCAGAACCCAATGGAAATAAGCAAGCCCTTGAGTTATTACAACAAGTAGTGGAATTAAATAACGGAGAATATTTAGATAAAGATATTATCAACGGAAGCAAAACCAATTTCTGTATGGGCGTATCAGGTTATCCAGAAAAACATTTTGAAGCGCCTAGTATGGAATTTGATTTAGCGCGTGCAAAGGACAAAGTAGATGCAGGTGCTGAATACATTATGACACAAATGTTTTTTGACAACAAGAAATATTTTGAATATGTAGAGGCATGTAGAAATATTGGTATTACCGTTCCTATTATTCCAGGACTTAAACCAATTACTAATAAAAAGCAGTTAACTATTTTACCTAATATTTTTTATGTAGATATTCCTTCGGATTTAAAAAACGCAATGTTAGCAGCCACTACGGATGAGGCCTGTGAGCAGGTAGGAACAGAGTGGTTAATTATGCAAAGCAAGGAGTTAAAAGCCGCTGGTGTGCCCGTTTTACATTACTATACCCTAGGTAAGCCACAGGTGGTTAAAAATGTAGTCGCTGCTGTATTTTAATTAAGAACCACTACTATCATTTCTTTTTAGTTGTATTTACTAAAAAATCGTTGAACTGTTCTAGGCTTAAGTTTTTAGCTATAATTTTTTTATTCGCATCTAATAAATAAAAAGTAGGTGTTTTAAAAACATCATATTGTTGTCGAATAGTGGTGGGTAAACCCGCTTTTATTTCTTTATTTAAATCTTCTTCTGTTTGATAAGCGTGGGTCCAATGCTCTAAATGATTTTCTTGAATAAAATTTTTCCATGCAGCCAATTCTTTAAAATTTATATTGACAGAAAATATTTTCACATTTAAATCTTTCCAAGCAGCTTTGTAAAAAGAATCGAGTCTTGGTATTTCTACTTTACAATGGCTACAAGTAGGGTCCCAAAAAGCAAGAAAGGTATAAGTCGCATTTTGATCATACAATGAAACTTTTTTATTCTCAGGTGTGTTCACAATCAAGCTAGGTGCGGCTAAACCTAATTGATTGGCCATCATACTATAGGCCCTTTCTGTAATTGATTTTTTAGAAGCTTCATTTAAAAGTGCTGTATCGCCTTTGGCAAAAAAGTTTTGAAACAAGTGTAAAAAAACTTTTTCCTGCCCCATGAATTCTGGTGCAATATATTTATTGGTAAATTTAAAAAGCAGGAAAGGATAAATTTCTTTACCAGTTTTAGCTACTGTTAATATATACTGCAACTCTTCAATAATAGAATCGGGTTCACGCGATACATAGTTTTTAAAATATTCATCTAGTTTATCTTCAAAAAAGGGTGTACGAATTAATCGGTTATCATTAAAAACCACATTATCCCAAAAATGATTTTTTACATAATAGTAAGGATAAAGTGAATCTAGCTTTCCATTGACAGTAGGCATGGCCGGGGCTTCTGGACGTTGCATTACATTTAAAAAGAAACTAGTCATTGAACCCGGATAGTTTTTTATCACAGAACTTCTTGCCGCCTTTACTTCTTTATCTTTTGTTAAATACAATTCTTTAAAGCTTGCTGAGTCTTTGGCATTGGCGGCTGTTTTATATTTATTTTCAAGGCTACTTAATTGCATCCCTAAATCATTCATAGATTTTGAGTAAGCTTTAAAAATATCATTTTCTTTAGAACCTATAATTTGAAAGGAATTAAGAGATAGGGTATCTGCAATAATTTTAAAATGTTGTGATTCATCTACTAAAAAATCAAATAGAATTGAATACTTTGGAGAGACTAGAAAATAGATACCTGGTGTTAATTTTGTGGTAGATTTAAAAACGCCTTCGCTTTTTTCATTTAGAAATGCAGAATCTGCTAAAACTCTATTTCTTCCATAATTAGTGCCTATATATACTTTAGTATTTTGATAGGGTTTCAAAACTATTTCTATAGAGTGACCAAGAGGTTTAACGCTTGTAGCTGTTATAGGCTTCGTATTTTGCGCAATTAACATATTTGGTAATAGTAAACCGGCCAGGAATGCAAATACTAATTTTCTCATTGGAACTTTGTTTTATTTTCTTTGTAAAAGCTGGGTAAAAATAACAATATATACCTTAAATATAATGCTAGGGTATTACCTTTGTTTACGTGAGAAAATTTAAACCAGCCCCTTTATTAGAAAAAGTATTAATTGAAGATTATGCAGCTGAGGGCAAGGCATTAGCTAGAGTAGAGGGTAAGGTGATTTTTGTAGAAGGTGCCGTACCTGGAGATATTGTAGATATTCAATTACAAAAAAATAAATCCGATTGGGGAGAAGGTTTTGTAAAACATTTTCATTCTTATTCTAGTATTAGAGTTATTCCTTTTTGTAGTCATTTTGGAGTATGCGGTGGTTGTCAATGGCAGATGCTTCCCTATGAACAGCAGTTGCTATATAAGCATAAACAGGTAGTTGATAATTTAACTAGAATTGCCAAAGTGCCACTCCCTTCTATAGCGCCTATTATGGGTGCCGAGCAAACACAGGGTTATAGAAATAAGGTGGAATATACATTTGCCACTGAAAAATTTATTCCTTTTTCAGAATTTAAAGCCATGAAAGCAGCTACAGAAAATGGAGATATAAGTCATATAGAAAAGGCGCCAGGGGTGGCGGGTTTTCATGCTAGAGGTTTTTTTGAAAAAGTAGTAGAAGTGGATAAATGTTATTTACAATCAGAACCCACCAACGAGTTGAGAAAAACTGTTGCAAGTTTTGCAATTGAAAATGAAATGCCTTTTTATAATATTAAACGGCATTCGGGTTGGGTGCGTAATATGTTTATTCGTAATACCACAAAAGGAGAATGGATGGTAAATTTAATTTTGGGCTACGAGGATAAAGAAAAACGAGAAGCACTATTTAATATTTTATTAGAACGCTTCCCGCAAATAACAACTTTATTGTATACTATTAATGCTAAGCGTAACGATAGCATGCAGGACCTTCTGCCTCAAGTATATTCTGGTAGCGGTTATATTACAGAGTATTTAGAAGACTTCCAATTTAAGATAAGTCCTAAATCTTTTTTTCAAACCAATTCTAAACAAGCAGAAAAATTATATCAAGTCACACGCGATTTTGCTGAACTGACTGGTAAAGAAATTGTTTATGATTTATATTGTGGTACAGGAAGCATTGGTATATTTTGTAGTAAAAATGCTAAAAAAATTATTGGTGTTGAAGTAGTAGAGGAGGCAATAGAAGATGCTAAAATAAATGCAAACTTAAATAAATTGACAGACACTGCATTTTTTGCAGGCGATGTAATTAAAATATGTGATGATGTATTTTTTGAAACCCATGGAAAACCCGATGTTATCATTACCGATCCTCCAAGAGCAGGTATGCATGAAAAGCTAATACACAAATTATTAGCCATGGAAGCACCCATAATAGTATATGTAAGTTGTAACCCTGCTACTCAGGCAAGAGACCTATCTTTATTAAATGAAAAATATGCAGTTACAAAAATTCAACCCGTAGATATGTTTCCACATACACTTCATATTGAAAATGTTGTTCAATTAAAAAGAAAAGACTTACTATAAATTTATAAGCAAATTAAAAAGCATGACGCAATTTAGGCCCACACGATTCGAAGTTTTACCTACTATAATAAAAAACTTATTAATAATTAATGGGCTTGTATTTTTAGCACAAAATACTTTTGCAGGGCCGACTAGCTCATTTTCATTCGAAGATTATTTTGCGCTACACGCATGGCAGAGCGACTTATATAAACCTTGGCAATTAATTACACATATGTTTCTGCATGGAGACTTTAGCCATATACTGGGTAATATGTTTGCTTTATGGATGTTTGGATCTATACTTGAAAATGTATGGGGCCCTAAACGTTTTTTACTTTTTTATATGCTATGTGGAGTTGGTGCAGCGGTAATTCATTTAGCTATTCTATCTTATCAATTAGTGCCTTTAACAAGCGAATACGAGCATTTATTGATACTTAGTAAAACAAATACATCGGCATTTACAGATGCTGTTTATAATTATTCTGCCAAACACCATATACCACTAACACAAATACTAGCCGATAATAAAGTAAATCTTTCTACGCCAGGTTTAGCACCACAACTCATGGACCTAATTACTAGCTACTACAATAAAACTATTAGTACTGCTACCTTAGGTGCGAGTGGTGCAGTATTTGGTATTTTAATTGCCTTTGTTTATTTATTTCCCAATACCTATATCTATATTTATTTTCTATTTCCTGTCAAAGCAAAATGGCTAGGTATTGCTTATTTTGCTTTTGAATTATTTAAAGGCTTACAGAATGCAGCAGGGGATAATGTAGCAAGATGGGCCCATGTGGGTGGTGCTATCATTGGTTTTATATTGGTGTATATTTGGAAAAAGAAAGGAGTATCATACTAATGCAAAACGAAAACATAAAAAAGCCTTTATTAGGCGCCGACAACAATGCCTTAATAGCAGTACTCTCTATTAATTTAGTCGTATATGCTTTTATTGGATTTTTAAAAGTGGTGTATTATTTAAATAGCTATCCTTTAGAACAATTTTATGCGCAAATAATGCAACCTAGTATTTTACCAGGCAACCTAACTGAATTTTTACATCAACCTTGGACGATATTAACTTATTATTGGGTGCATAATGGATTTTGGGTTTTGCTTTCCAATATGATTTGGTTAACAGCATTTGCTTATTTATTACAAGAACAAGCTGCTAACAAACATATTTTCCCCATATATTTTTATGCAGGTATAGTGGCAGGCCTTACTTATATTATATTAGGAGCAGATGCACCTATGATGGGAGCCCAGGTAGGAGTAATGGCATTGGCTATGGCTTTAGTTTGTCTTGCACCACAGCAACGACTTCTTAAAAATATAGCAGGAGGTATTCCAATATGGATATTAGTCTTACTATATTTAATTATACAAGCACTAACCCTAGAATATGCTAGCCTTGGTTTAATGATAAGTTATATGGTAGCTGCCACTATTGGGCTTTTATATATAATATTATTAAATAAGGGCACCGATTTAGGTAAATGGATGCATCAACTATTAGCTTTGTTAAATAATAGTTTAGCGCCTAAAAAATAATAGGTCTCAATAATCCCTATACATATGGCAAAAAAATCTAGGGTAAGATATTTTGGGAAAAAAGTTTTTCTTTTTTTTAATCTATTCGTTTCGCTTCTATTTTTATATCCAATTTTTTGTACACCAGCATCTTTGATTTGGATCAACGGATTTTTAAGTCTTATGACTCCCTATTTAATTGTAATTGAAATTATTTTATGTATTTTTTGGTTCATTGCAAAACCAATACTGGCATTCATACCTTTATCCACGCTAATCATTGGATGGCAGGTTCTGTGGTCAGTATTTGCATGGCATCCGGGTACTCCTTTTGGACAAAAGAAAAAAGATAATGTCTTGCGCATATTAAGTTGGAATGTAAAAGGCTTCAATGGTATAACGCCTTCAATTAATTTAAAGCTTCGAACAGAAGACATGTCCTATTCTATTCAAAAATGGAATCCCGATATTATTTGTTTACAAGAGTATAATACCAATGAAAGGCCCAATGATATTGCGAATCATGCCAATTATTTTATAAAAAAATATCCTTATTATTTTTTCTCTAAAGATTTTCAAGTCTCCCAAAACGATTATTTCGCAGGCTGCATCATCTATTCAAAATATAAAATACTCAAAGCAGAGCGTATCCCATTTATAAATGGAGAAAGTTTAATAAGTGCCACAATTTTAAAAGGAGACGACACTATTCAAATTTTTACCACCCATTTGGCTTCTTATCGATTTAAACAAAACGAATATGATGCGATGATGGACGAGTCTAATGTAGCCAATTCCATTTCTTTCAAAGGAAAAAGAGAAGTACTTCGAAAAATGCGCAATGCCTTTATGGAGCGCGCTATTCAAGCCGAATTAGTAAAAGCTTATCTTGCTAAAACCCATTACCCAGCCATTATCACTGGTGATTTTAATGATGTGCCCAGTTCCTATACCTATAAAACCATTAAAGGAGATTGGCAGGATGCATTTTTAGAAAAAGGTTTTGGAATTGGTGCTACTTATTTAGGTATCTCCCCCACTTTACGAATTGATTATATATTAGCAAGTAGTGCATGGGAGGTGAAGGGATGGGAAGCAGTAGATGAAAACCTGAGTGATCATCATATGATTATGGCCGATCTTATATTGAAGAAGTAAGCCCCTTTATTTTAAAGAAGATTTAACTTAATTAATTTAAAATAAAATATCTTTGAGGCAATACCTACTATGCCACTTAAACTATACAATTCCCTTACACGTCAAAAAGAAGTTTTTGAACCCTTGAATGCACCCTACGTGGGCATGTATGTTTGTGGTCCAACAGTAAGTGGAGAAAGTCATTTAGGCCATGCGCGTCCCTTTATAACTTTTGATGTTTTATATAGGTATTTAGTACACCAGGGTTATAAGGTTCGTTATGTAAGAAATATTACGGATGCTGGGCATTTCGAAGAAGAAGGCAAACAAGCTGAAGATAAAATTGCCAGCAAGGCTATTTTAGAAAAACTAGAACCCATGGAACTCGTGCAAAAGTATACGCACCTGTATCATTGGGCTATGGAGCAGTTTAATAATTTACCTCCTAGCATTGAACCTACTGCTACTGGACATATTGTGGAGCAAATAGAAATGATAAAAAAAATCATAGCAGATGGATTTGCCTACGAAGCCAATGGTTCTGTATATTTTGATGTCATTAAGTACAACGATGTCTACTCCAAAAAAAATCAGCCTTATGGCATTTTAAGTGGGCGTAATTTGGAAGACCAATTAGATACAACGCGTGAACTAGATAACCAAGACGAGAAAAAAAATAAAGTAGATTTTGCTTTATGGAAAAAAGCACCTGCTGAACATATCATGCGTTGGCAAAGCCCCTGGGGTGAAGGCTTTCCTGGCTGGCATATTGAATGCTCGGCCATGGCTACCAAATATTTAGGCAAACAATTTGATATACATGGAGGTGGAATGGATTTACAATTTCCACATCATGAATGTGAAATTGCACAAAGCACAGTATGCAATCATGAAATGCCTGCGCGTTATTGGGTACATAATAATATGATTAC
>Ga0114958_10001351_pt1 | contig 19463 bp, 34 predicted proteins | sample C_130208_EF_Meta_FD_89577 | JGI IMG/M metagenome (GOLD analysis project Ga0114958, IMG submission 89577) | Freshwater microbial communities from Lake Croche, Canada to study carbon cycling - C_130208_EF_MetaG | ecosystem: Environmental > Aquatic > Freshwater > Lake | place: Lake Croche, Canada...
TAACCGTTCTTGTTGAATTTTACTTCGGGTAATTTTGGTGTGAAATCTGACATATTAATCTCCTTGTGTTAATGTCGGTGTGTGTGAATAGCTTATTTTTTTTCAGTCTTTGCTTTGACTGTTTCATCCTCACTATGAGGATAAATTGTTTTGCTCATGCTATCAGCAGCATAAGACAACATCTCTATTGTATTCTTTGCCATCATCTTTGCAAAGATTGTTTGGGCATCTATAAAGTCGTTGGCAACCTTATTTAATCTCTCGTCTTTAAAAATTTGATTAGTTGCCATCCTCTTTGAGGTTTGGAACATTTCTATATAAAAATCAGGTGTAAACATAATTATACCCATCCCTTGAATTCATCTGACATAAGCCTACATCCACCTTCATAATCACCCATTTGAATGAGGTGACCAGCAGCACGATAACGTCCTACATCATATAAAAAATTATAAATTGATTTTAAGATGTTCATACCCATAGTCTCCCGTTGTTGCGTTCTTGTTCCAAGTTGAATTGACGAACTAAACGGTCAACGTCACATGATGTTTGTGGTGAATGACTTACGATATATTGTTCTAATGCAGAGCCATAAGTCTGTGGCTTGCTGAAGCTATTGAATAGGTTACTAAAGTAACCCAATAATTGGTTTAACATGTGTTCTCCGTGTAAGTGTGTTAAAAGAGTTTTTATACAGAACTCTATAACTGTATTTATGCCATTGTATAGATTTCTCTATATTTTGTCAAGGCTTTTGCTCTAGAAAGGGCTAACCTAACAGTTACATAATCAGATAACGGGTCATCGCCTAAATCTACAACTTTTTCAATAACTTTGTAGACTTTGGGACGACCATATGCACAATGACAGTCTAGTTCTTCTGGACCATCATCGTCATCATCGTCATCTATTATTGTATTACTTAGCTGCGGGTGTTGCTGGCTCAGTCTTAGCTGTAGCTTTTTTGTCTTTGGCAGGTTTAGTAGACTTACTTTTGGTCGCATCGGCCTTCTTGTCCTCCTTCTTCTTAGCCAATTTCATTTCTGATTTGGCTGGGGCAGCAGTAGCAGTTGCAGCGGGTGCAGTAGCAGCCGGGCCGACTGGTTTAGGAGTCTCAGCAGCAAAAGCAGTAGCAGTAATCAAAGTAGCGATAAGAGTAACGATTTTTTTCATTTTAAGTTTCCTTTAGTGTTAATGAAATTTATGCTTGATATATTCATCCTTGATCCTACATGGTCCAGATCGTCTTTCATCACAATTGGATAATCTCCAATCATAACTAGTAGGCAAATACTGTTCCATAAACGGTTCAGTTTTATCCTTTTCCGGTTTATCGTAGTAATCAGATTGATTATTGTCTCGCATATATATATAACGCGGCAGCCCGGGAACCCGTTGACAAGACTAAATACTAAATGCGTTTACAATATATATCTTATCAGGGCATCTACGACGGCACCAATTTTGAAGATGCTTGTACACCAAAACAAATAACCAAATCAATGAATGCTGGATTCAGCACTATGGTTAATGTTTGGCGTAGTAGTGGAATACTCTATTTGGGTGTAGATCAACCCATAACACAAGTAACCGAAAAGTATTTGCAAGGTCCTCGCTTTTGGTTAAATGCTATGAATACTGAGATGCAAAATTGGATTGTAACTCAGCCAAGTAGATTATATCCAAATTACTTTTGGTTCCCAACTGATACAGAAAATACCCCGGTTACAGCAAGTAACGGAAAAATTATTACCCCGGGCACAGTTGCCATAGATAATACTAGTGTTATTTTTCTACCCGAGATACAGGATAGAGGAATGTATAGTACAGTACACCTTCGTTGTTTCGGTGTATGTAGTAATTACTTGTCTTTTATTAAACGTATGCGTAACGAAGGCGAGTGGTATTAACCACCTCGACCCGCTCTACGTGTAACATTTGCCCCACTAAATCCCTTAGTATTTGCCTTAGGTCCTTGACTTTTAGGAGCCTTGCCTAATCCAGGGTGTTGTGCTAGATTTTTCTTTTTAGCTTCTTGTGCCATTGCTATGAATGGATTCTTGCTTTTCTTTTCTTCGGTCATTGACGTATCCTTACTGATTCTAAATAACTTTCTATATCACCGTATAGTGCTAGCATCATTGCTATCTTGCTATCGTATAGTCTAACGAAAGGTTCTTTTGACTCTACATTTTTATTTACACTAAAGTAGTATGGGCATTTAATTTTCTTATTACATTCTGTTAGAAATTTATACCAATTGGTTTTCTTTACTTTAACTGGCAAATCAAAGTATTCTATTTCTGCTTCTCTGAATTTTATATCACCCTGTGGTGTCAGGCGTAGGCTGTCCCCTGATTTGGTGAACCACCAATCACTTATGATTGTTTCAATTGGGATGTTGTTGCTAGGCAGTTGATCCATAACTGCTCTAGTGATAGTGTATTTTAGTTTTTTTCTATCACTCATCTGGGTACACTATAGTACCATTATTCATAAACACCACTGTGAATTTATCTGTTTTAAATTGTGTGTTTAGTTTGCGACAAAGATTACGTGCGTGTCCAGGATTGCTGAAACTTGTTTTTTTGTATTTAGGAGTAGCATCTGGATCTTGATAGTGTTGTGACTTTAAGTTAATAGGTTGGCCATCATAGAATACAGCCCATATGCCACTGGCTTCTACAATTTGGTCACACTTGTATGTGTTCTTATCTACAAGTTCCAATAATACTTTTGGTTGTGTTCTACTCATTAAAATTTACCTCCGACTAGTTCAACTTGAATAACTTCGGAAGTGTTCTTCTTTCCTTCAGTACTTTCATAGTGATCTACCAATAGTTTAGCTAATTCATCACGTAAACCTCTAGCATCAGATAATGGAATAACCACATCTTTACCCTGTCTACTCTCAATACTAGCTACCCTATCAATAAATCGTTTGATATGAATCATTAGATATTTATCAGTTTTTTCGCCTCATCCTCTGTTTTGAACGGACCTAAATACTCATAACGCTGGATAAAGATGTATTTAGGACAGAATGTGACAGCAGGTTCGTCACCTTGATACAAAACATACCATCCAGCAGCGTGAAAACACTTACTTTTCTGTGTTTTAGTGAATAGATGAATCTTGCGTTTGATATCTAGTATAGAGTTAAATACCTTCTTTGTCGTTGGATATTCGTTGAAGGGTAATTCTTTTTTACTTTTTTCTACTTTGACTGTCTCAAACTGTATACTAGTTTGTTTTTTGATTGCAGTAGTATTTTTGAAATGAGTTTTGTTGCCATTGAGTTTAACCTCAAAGCCAGACCCGTTAGCAATAACATTTCCTACTTTTTCTTCGCCGTTGGTAACAATCCAGAATTGATTTTTAACGACGGATTTTGCGATTAGTGGTTTTGACATCTTCTTCCATTTCTATTAATTTTGTAATCTTTTTAAAATTACTTTGTTTATCTACTATAACATTATAAGTAGTATTTTCAAAGCGAATTGGTAAATCCAAATGAATACTGTATTGTGGTCCAATTGTTTCATTGATTACAGTATCGTTACCAACTGTACCAACAAATGGGATTTTATTCCAGTATCCAAAAATTCTTTGACCAAATTCATATTTGGCTACATGACGATTCTCTTTAAAATAATCTGCTTGATTACGCATATGTTCCCCAAGTTTTATTATCAAAATCCCAATGACGGGTATCGTATAAATTAAATTCAATAGTGTAGCCAAATAAACTAAACATAAATTTAACTCCAGCATGGTCACATCTTATTCTATAGTGAAAATATAATTCAACAATGCTATTTGTACGATATAGACTTAATTCCCAGGCTTTATATTTGGCAATCATTCTATGTTTAGACCAAAGGAAATCCCAACGGTCACTCCATGGATTATCAAGTTTGAAATGTAAATCAATCATATTTTCTTTCCTGTATTTTCAATTTTAGTATTAATACAAGTACCTTCAAGTATAGTCATCTTTGGCTGACCAGCTTGATTAGCAACTTCAAGCATGTGTTTTTTTTGATTATCAATTGATAATCTGCATTGTGCTTCCGACTTATAAACATTCTGTGATTGCATAAAATTACAATTGTCATTTAGGCACATAAACAATACAGGTATAAAAATTTCAATCATTTTTCAAAATGCATTTCAAAAAGTTTATCAATACTTCGTCCAAGAGGATTGTTGGCTTTGGCTACCGCAGTAGCACATTCTTTTATAATCAACTCGGCGAACTTTTCGTAATTGAAATTAAGACCAAATTCATTGTGTTCCCAACATTGAGGTTCAAGTTCTTTGATTAGTTTTCTCATACTACCTCCACTACAACATATTTACTATGAGGATAATTCTCAGTTAGCCATTCAATCATCCCTTCTTCATAAGGAAGAAATACACTATTGAATTTGTTGGTTATATATTTACGCATAATTAATCCTTTGTCAATTCAGCAACCAATAAAAAATGTTCGTAGGCTTTCTTTACCGCAGGGTTAGTCATCAACTGATCAGCTTCTGCCATCATAGCCTTCACACCTGCTTCGGCAATATCATGTGAACTGGCGCCGCTCAATGTACAAAGTTCATCCCCAAACTCTTTTGCTAATTTCTTCCAAGCCTTGCGTTGACCTTCTGTTATGGGAGTTCGCACAGGTTTTAATTCGCTAGCTTTGTGCATAGCACGAATTATAGATTCTTCGGCTACTCGGCCGGCTGCTATCATAGCCGCATGGTTAGGATCAATGTTGAACCTACGACTCTGCCCGCCCGGATATATCATCAAAAGGTGTGTACCTTTATGAAAACTGTCCATCCAGTCGCTATCGTATTCTGCAACAGGTACGTACTTACGTCCTACTTTTTCGTAGTAAATCTTTTTCATATCATGTCCACAAACTATCTCTAATCTTAATTAAACGAATCATCATTTCAGTATCTTCTTTGTCGTAGGCTGCTTCAATCTTAGTAGTAAGTTTAAGAGCCTTATCACCTGCTTTTTTACTTGCAGTATCTTTATCGGATCTACCAATCCAGTTTGTACCAAACTTAATGCGTAGACTTTCACAGTATTCACTCCAACCACTTGCATCGTGCGGGTCTGGACGATTTGGATATACAGTTGTCCACCATGTGTAAAGTTCTTTGATTTCTTTAGCACGTAATGCTTGACCAGTAGGCTTGCCATAGTTAGGATTAGCTTCATCTACACCCATATCTTTGTCAAGAGTAAGAGTCATTGCCCAGTCAAGATGGTCGATACCTGCTTGAGGGCAACGCCAAGTGCGCCAACGCCACCACCCAGTAGCATAAAAAGGAGCATCATACTTCTTTCTATCTTCTTTATTTCCCCATGCGATGTGACTCCAGGCTTGTTCGATTTCGACAAAATCAACCAACTCATTAAATAAGCATGGAAGGAAGCGACTCCCAACATCAGACCAAGAACCAGGCTTAATATCACGGTGATGAGCGGTGAGAGCATGAGTACGAGTAACGTACCTGTTATTAATGTAATATTTGACATCATATATTTTTCGTACAGGATATGTTACAAAATCTTGAAGTTTATCAAGACCTTCTTCTGCTAACCAATAACGCACTGGATTATAGCCTTTAGCCTTATCGTTCCAATCAGCCCATTCTTCACTTGTACCCGCATCTATTTTGCGAGTACCACGCACCCAATCAGCAAAGGGAGTGCATGACCAGTAATTACTGTGTTGTGCCATTTTTAAATACTTCTGGGTTATCTTCTACTAGAGCAATCAATGCATGTGTTTGAAACTTAACCTGTTCTTCTGTCATCTTTAGATTGTAAGCATGGTCTAGTATATGTAATACTTCATGCCATAATGCAATCTTTTTAGTTTGCTCGGTAAATTGATTACCAATCCAAATCTCTTGGTCATTGAATCGTGCTAGACCAATTGTGCCTTGCATTTCTTCTGATGTTTTATATTTTACTTCGTAATCTATTCCGCAAATTTTAAATTTCATTATTCTACTCCAAAATGTTGTTTAATCAAATCATTAGACTTGTATGGCTCTGCTTTATCAGCAATATCAGCACATTCCCGCACAATCAACTCGGCAATCAATTCTACCTTATCAATTGCTACCCACTTACCACTAGAATCACTACCGTGTTCTTTAATTAGTTCTCTTACTCTATTCATTTCAATACTCCTACATAAGGACTGTTCAACCATTTTGCGTATGTCTCTGCGTTATCTGCAATTTTTTGCAGTTCATATTTCCCGCAAAATTTTAGTAAGTGTAGTCCCACTTGAGGAATAGTAGTTGTACGAACACCTTCACGGATGTTTGTATCTACTGATAGTTTAACATCATCGGGCTGTGCTGTCAAGTCAATTAGGGTACGATTCCTATTATAGGCATCTTTAACACGTACCTCATTACCATCATGGTCGGACCAGCGAGAAAGTAGCATATTGTTCCACGCATAGCCTTGCTTATGGCGATCGGCATATGCTTCAATCAATCCGGCTTTCTTTGCTGAACCTTTTTCACGTACCCCGGGAAAAGCACTGAATACGTTGTCGGTTGCGTCTCCACGCATTATTTTTCGGAATAATATATATTGTGGATCCTCTAATAGTTTTGGATTCTTTAATTTATCTAAAACAGGCTTACCATTTTCTTTAAAAAATCCCTCAAGCGTAATTAGTTCACCAGTGACACCTGAAAATTGTTTTACTGTGGGAGAAATTAATTGGTAAAAATCGCTGTCTGTTGAAATTATAAAATGTTCATCTGTTGGGTGCAAGTGAATGAACCGTGCAATCAAATCATCAGCCTCAGCCTTAGAGTCACGCAATACACTACAGTTTGTGCGGTCTTTAAGATAATTTGTGAAGGTCTCATACGTTTGCCAAAACATGGTGTTTTCTTCAATCTCAGCCTCTGTTTGAGACATTGTATCTACTACACGATTCTTTTTATAAGGAGCATAGAAGTCCTTCCTCCACGACCTGCCCTCGAGACAGAACACTACATGATCAATTCCAAAACGTTTAACGATTTGATTAGTACTTGCTAATGTAAGATGTAATGCCATTCCGATCTTCTCGTCAACTGTACTATTGCGTGAAGCAATGTGACGGGCACGAAAGAATGTATTAGCAGTGTCTATCAGAGCGTATTTCATAGTATACCTAAATTTTAATATACGTATATTATACGATATATTTTATTATATGTCAACTAACTTCAGTACGTCCATCGCCCAAATCCTTAGCACGGACGACCCTCATATCCGAAGCCTGTGACCGATTTTCTGGATCAGCTTGTTGCTGTTCATAGAGTTCAAGCGCAACGTTGCGGCATACCGATTGAAACCAGCGTTCGGCGATCATAGTATCAGTATCATCATCACGTATCTTATACCCGGCACGAATCAGATTCAAAATAAATTTATCATTCCAATCAAGTTCAAATGCCCCACTGTTAATATCATATGGATCAATCTCCATCTTTAGTATATTAACATAGGGCAAACCTAATTCTTCAGCTTTCTGTTTGTCTGATACAGTAGCAGGTTCCTTCTTTACCCTAGGTTTGCGAGGTTTCTTTTCCTTAACTGGCTTTGGTGCCTCTACTACAGGATCTGGCTTCTTGCCAAATAGTTTATCAAATAGTCCCATGTTTATATCTTTCAAATAATTTAAAGCTAGCAAGATTCTTTGCCTTTGATTCACACATTATATCAAAGTTATCACAGAATGTCAATGCCCAGTCATTCACCGCATCGTTCCAATAGAAATCACTATGTGCCCGAAGTTTTTGCTTACTATGTCCTTCATTAATCAACGAACCATGATCGGGTAGTCGTGTTGTGGAATGTTCTCCGAGTATATCTTCGCGGCTAACACTGTAATGCATAGTAGGGCGCAAGCCACGCCAACTATCAATAACCCTCTTAACCCTGTCATCAGATGGGTCAATGTATTCTCCCTCACGTATCCAGTTATGGTGTATATCCATGACCGTAGGTACGAGGTCAGATAATGATAAGCAGTCAAGTAGTCCATGTGTGTATTCCTCATTCTCTAGTGTAAGTGTGTTACGGGCTTCGGGTGACAAACGATTGTACACATCACGAATGCCCTGTGGACCTTTACGACCACTGATGTGTACATTAACTTTGAAGTCTTGAAAAGTTTTGCCATAGCCCATCCAACGAACCATGTCAACATGATATTCAAATTCTTCTATACTCTTATTTACTACTTCTTCACGGTCACTTGCTAAAACTACAAATTGGTCAGGGTGAAAGCTAAGACGTACATCATTAGCCCGTGCAGTTTCACCAATGGGTGCGAACCATCGTGCTAGATTATCCTGCATTGATTTATCTTGCCAAAACTCTTGCCAGCCATCCATTGTATAGAAAGGCAACATATCCGATGTAAGACGAACCATACGCAATGCGGGTTCCAGTGATGACACTTTTTTAACTAGATTGTGAGTATGTAGAATGTTTTGTTTTGATACATCTAGCACCTTTTCTTCCGCTACACTTTGAGTTTGTCTATTGACCCAGGCACGAGTTGTGCCACCTGTGTTTAGTTCTTTGATAGAACAGATTTCACCCTTACTGTTTAGTTCACTAAACTTACAAGCGAAACCGATACGTTTGATAGATTGATTTGTCAAGATAAAAGTCCAAAGTGATAAATAATACATATAGTATAACAGAATTACGCAATAAAGTCAACTATTTACGGACAAAAACATGAGATTTACCGAATTTATATCAGAAGATGCTAACCCAAAACGACAGGCAGCAATAGCCATTGCCATGAAGAAAGCTGGAAAAAAGCCAAAAGATATGTCAGAAGGCTGGAAAGATAAAGTAGCGGCAGCAAATTTAGGAGGAGCAGTTGGTGCTGGAATAGGAGGAGCAATCGGCGGGCCGGGCGCAGCACTTGCTGGATATGGTGCTGGAGCCGGACTTGTTGGGGCGTGGATGCGACACGTTAATAAACATAATATTAAATATGATTTGGGCCACAGTTACAATAATCAAACAGAAAAAAATTCAAAAAATTCAGCAGATACCGTAGATTTAAGGCGTAGAGGATTATTAGGATTAGGATTAGCAGCTACATTAGCCGGTGCGGCCGGAAGTACCATGGCTCCACGCGGCTGGGCAAAGAAAACACTAGATTGGCCAAAAAACACAGACCCTGAATATGATTCATTTTTTAAAGGATCACAGGATAAAAGTCAAACAGAACCAATAACAACTTCTCAACCTGCCCGGGCTGATATAGCAAGTATTCAAAAACAATATGATTGGCAATTTGGAGATATAAAAGGCCCGGATAAAATTATAAAAATTGTTAATAAGGCAAGCGGAGGAAAAATTGCAATTACTGCTAAAGACAAGTATTATTTAATAGCGATGTGGGACGATATTAAGTCGGATCCTAATATCGCAAAAATGTTTGACCCCGGTCCATATGGAATTGTGCTACTGGCATTGCCCAAATCAGCTATGCATGAATCAGAAGATTTGGATGAAGGCGAAAATTGGTCAAAATACAATCACAAGCGTGTAGGTGGCATGAGCAAAAAGAGTGTAAGTAGCTATCGCCGTAGTCACCCTGGCAGCAAGATTCAAACAGCAGTAACAACTAAACCAAGCAAACTTAAAAAAGGTAGTAAGGCAGCAAAACGCCGTGCTAGCTTCTGTGCTAGAATGCGTGGAATGAAGAAACATCGTACTGGAGCAAAAACAGCACACGATCCAAACAGCAACATAAATAAAAGTCTACGTAGATGGCATTGCGAATCTATTGAAGAACTACATGAATTAGTAATGCTAGCTGAACAATACATTAGGAACAATAAAAAATGAACTTTAAAGAACTATTAGAGGGCGCAGAGCCAAAGATGCCAGGTGCCCCAAGTGGCATAAAGATTATGACACCTCAGCAATTTGTTGCTAGTGCGGGTGATTCAAAATCTGATGATGAGGAAGAATTAAAAGAATTTGCCCCATACGATCATAACGATAGTGACGATGATTTTGATGGTGAGGAAGATGATGAAGAATTAAGAAGTTTATATGATACCAAAGCTGAATTAGAAGCAGAATTGGATTATGCTGAGGATGATGAAGAAAGAGAACAGCTAGAATCAGATTTAGAAGATGTTCATGCTAGGATTCAACAAATAAAGCCAGATGCTATCCTTGAGCAAGGTGTGGCGGAAGAAAAATTAAATGAACTAGATATGTTTGCTCCTGTGACAACCTTTATAAAAATGACCGATGGTAGTTATGTTCAAGCAGATTGGCGCAGAGGCCAGGGCAATGCAGGATTTAGTGATTCTGCATCGTTTATTAATTTTAAACCAGTTAATCCGACTGTAGCAAAACAACTTGGGTTAGATAGCAATCAAAGTAATAATTCCATCAGTAATCATAGAACAGGAACAATAGCCAGTGGAGGAGATTATCAAAGCAGTTCACCTATATCTAGCCGTAGATATGAAGTAGTAGACTATAATAAACCAGAAACTATGGAAAAACTCCCAGACGAAATAAAACCTGAATTGATAAAGTGGATACAAAAGCAAGGTGTGGCGGAAGGCTCCTTAAAAGAATTTGCTCCAGGAGGCAATGGTGGAGAATCAGGACGTTGGTACACAGATGATGAAATGACTGACATAGTAGGTGATGGCTGGTGGCAAGATATGGACGTCAGCGGTGCAAACATTGGCGTAATTGATTCAGAAGTGCCAAAAGAATACATGATACAAGAAGCACAAGCCTGGTTAGATGATCAAGGTTATAGTGTTCAAGTATTAAATTGTAAAGTAAATGATGATGACATGGAATGGTATATCGAAGGCAGTTTTCAAAACTCCGGCTTTGCTAAGAAAGGCATGGCAGAGAGTCAAGAACATTTAGATAGAATTCGTAAACTATCTGGATTAGGTGAAGCAACTAAACTACCAGCAAGTACCCGTGATTTAGGTGGTCAAGAGTTCCAAGACTATATGAAACGAATCGTTGGTACTCCTGATGTAGATAAAGCTGGTAATGTTAAAGTAGATAAAAAGGGCAATGAAAAGTATGTGTCAGGAAAGACTAAGGGTGACAAATATAAGATGCCCTACATACATCGTAGTAGTGTAGTTACTTACATGAGTCCAGATGGTCAGACATTTGATGAGGATGCAGTTAAGAAAACATTAGCAATTCGTCCAAAATCATTACTAAAGCAAAATGAAAAGATGAAGCATAGCAATGGAGAGTTTGAACAATTCTTCAATGTTGGATTCGCAGCACTAGTGGGTATCGCACTAGATGAACAAACTAATAATCTAATCGTTGTTAATACTTGCCCGGGTGCAGGTTCATGTAAAGTAGATTGTTTTGCTATGAAGGGCGGTAAGATTCAGTTTAAAGCAGCATGGCAAAGTGATGGTCGTATACTTACATATCTATTGAATGATCCTGATGGATTCTTTAATCAATTAAGTAGTGAGATTTCTAAGGAAGCAAGTGCAGGAGCAAAAGGTGATAAGAAATTCCCTAAAGGTTGGCAAACAACAATTCGTTGGCATGATGCTGGCGACTTCTTTAGCCCAGAATACTTAGACATGGCACTAAAGATGGCTGCTAAACACCCAGATGTTAGATTCTATGCTTACACTAAGATGGCTGGCGCAGCATTAGCACAAAAGCCAGATAACTTCATTATCAATTGGAGTGAAGGTGCTCATACAAGCCAAGAGAAACAAGTTAAGGCTAAAGATGCTAACTTAGATACAACTAAGAATAGTCGTATTGTCCCTGATGATTTGTTCCAAGACTTATTAGTTAAAGACCAAAAGGGTAATTTAGTTAAAGGTGAAGCAGGACAATGGCAAGTACAACCTAACAAACTACCTGAACTAAAACAAAGATTGGCTAAAGAATATGGCATAAGTGCTAACTCTATATTGAGTTATGATGAGTATATGGCTAAACGCAAATCAATCCCAGCTGGTATGAAGTACAATGTTATCGTTGCGCCGGGTGAGGGTGATATCAGTGCTAACGATCCTAACATTGTCTCAACATTATTGTTAAGACACTAAAATGAGAGCAAGAGAGTTTATTACCGAGAGTGTTTCGGGAGTTGTTGCTTATCACGGCACTAACAGTAAATTCTCGTCATTTAATCATGCTACACTAGGAACTAGTACAGGAGATCCAAATGCTGTGCTAGGACATTTTTTTACTAGTTCTATAAATGAAGCAAAACTATATGGAAAACATATCATATCCGCTTCACTGCAAATGAACCGTACATATGAAGCAACGATGGATGAGTTAGTGGGATTAGATGAAGAAGATTATTTAAACCTACGTGAAGAACTCATAGCAGACGGATATGATAGTATCATGGCCCCTCACGATGAGGGGGATGATGTTTGGTATGTTGTTTTCTCTAATAATCAAATAAAGATTTTAGACTTTAAGTAGTTCTTCCAAAGAGTATAACTCTTTCATATAGGGTGACACATTATCTAATACAGATACTGCTAAGTCACCCTTTCTTCTTGGGCCATATTTTACTTCAAACTCAACATCATTGACCTTCTTGTATAGATTAACAATGTCTCTAACTGACGTACCTACTCCATGACCCAAACATTCTATTTGATTGCTTGACTTTTCAATGGCACTACGCAATGCGTCACATATCTCATTAACATGAACATAATCACGTACACAGGTACCATCACTTGAACCATAGTCAGTACCAAAAATAGTAAACTCACCTTTTTCTTTAGCACTCATTAAGTTGTGCATTAACCCATCGGGATTAGTTGGGTCAAACCCATCACTACCAATTACGTTGTAGAATCTAAATGTTGTGTAGGGTCCGGGCTTATGCTGTGTATAATACTCACGTACAACATCTTCCGCAGCACGTTTGCTGATACCATATGCGCTTTCACAATCTTGTGCTGCACCTGTACTAGCAAAGATAAAGTTTTTTGTCTTTACTTTATTAATAACATTCATTGTACCATTCAAGTTAGTAATGTAATAGCTTAGTGGAATACGTTCACTTTCACTAACATTAACTAGTGCTGCTAAATGAATTGTACAATCAAACTCTGTTGGCAATTCAAATAGTTTACGAATATCAACTTTATAGAAATCACTCAATCCATTTGCTTGTGGGACATTGATATCCAACCCATGTACTTCATAATCGTTTGCTAGCATCTTAACTAGATGACTACCAATATAACCTGAACAACCTGTAACTAATACTTTTTTCATATAAATTCAAACAGACTTTCACCTGTTTCTTCCTCTGCTGGTTTAAATAGTGGGTCTTTACTCAAATAACTATTATCGTCTGTGTATGTATTAATGATAAACTTATGACGATTAGCTAATACACTTTCAAAATCTTCACGGGCTAGATGACTACGATCTAATCCTTTAATGTAATCTCTATAGCATACTGTATCATAGTTGTTAATCTTTGCGGCATTAGTATTGCTACGCTTTGCTACAAAATTGTCTAAGAATTGTATCCACCCTTGTGCTGTATCATTATCTAATTGATTGATATAATCTAATGCACCAGTAGTATAATAGTTTTCAACATTATATAACAATTTAATTAGATTTCCTACATTTGAAAGTTTCTCTTTATAGAAATATTTTTCATCAAAGTTGTCAGACCATTCTTGATTATCTAATACAACGCATGGCATGTGACCAAGACATTCACTAAACGCAAACGGATAATTCTCACCCAATGCTGGCATAAAGAATACTTTACAACTTTTAATAAAATCTACTTTTTCTTTGCCAACGATAGCAATTTTAATTTCATAATCTGTGATACCTGCTTCACTAAATGCTTTCTCAAACTTCTTAGCACCATTGCTGTTAGTCATTACTTTACAGGGTAATTGTGTTTCTTTCATTACTTTGATATAAGCAGCTGGATTCTTACGTTCTTCCCATCTGCCAATGAACAATACGCCACTGCGAGGACCATTGTTGGGTTCAAGTAATCCTCTCTCACTTAATGGCATACGTAATAGTGAAACATTCTTTGCTCCGTACTTAGTCATCTCATCAACATTCTTTTGACTTTGTGTACCTACAAAACTATGTGATAGTTCCATATGCTTATTAAAATAGTTGTGATATTCATCTATACATACGTCACTAAAATCTTGTTCGTCACGGAAGACCATGCTATATGAATGCGTATAGAATACTACTGGGATATACTTACCAATACCCATGGCATAAGCAGCACTCATTGCCTCTTGTGTATTACACACCAACATATCATATATATTAGTTTGAAAAGCCTGTAGTATACTTTCTCTAAAGTTAACCATCTTCTCAAAGTTAATACTATCACTAAATGCGAATGTAGCGGTATGTGATGAATAGCGTAATGGATTTTCAGGATATACAATATTAGCACCTAACGATTTTACATAGTCACTAAATTCATTAGTAGGTTGTTTGTCTAGTATGATATCAACTTTCCAGTTGATACGCTGACACATTTCCGTAAAGCCTTTAGCAAATTGACCTATCCCACCGTGTGGGATAAAGTGCTGATCGGCAATTAAAAAGCCTATTCTTTTATTATAGGTCCGCATTCCATACCTCATCTACTTCGGGAACAGTACACCATTCTGTCCATCCAAGTGTTTTAAGAAACCCACCTGTAGTTGTATTCTGTGCGCCATAGTCAGTAACTTCTGTTTGATAACGATATTGTAATATTTTTACAGGGCCATCCCAACCTGCTGTAATGAGCCAACGCATTTCAAATCTCATATTAAATCCTTTAATCTTGCTACTAAATATTCATCTTTATCATACCAACGATCTTCAAATACCCAATCTGCAAACCCTGATACATATCCTGCGGTAATACAATATGCTCTCTCTAACCATATTATACGCTTTGTTACATAGCATCGCCTAGGCAATAGGGTAAACTTTAATTTTCTACCCATAATACATCTTTTAAACTGATAATCATCAGCCGACATTTTAGTCCAATCACTTGAGGGCATTATTCTCTATCCACTCTAGCATCTTCATTTGACCTATAGCACATGTATAATACACCTACTATATATCCAAGTAAGAATCCCCAAAAGAAATTCATATTATACTTTGTAATAAGAATAGATATATTTTTTAGTCATTTTGTATTTTCGTAAACTAAAACAATATCTTAATATTCGCATACACCATATAGTAGTGTATTTGTCTGTGTTGTAATAATAAAAAAACTTATTCATTTAAGTTCCCCACTCGTTTTTGAACAGTGGTACCTGGAGTCTATCACTATAACGCCAGCCTAAACGCATCGCTTCATTGGCAACGTTTCTAGCATTTAGTATATAAAGTTTCTCAACACCACCGCAGGGCATCAAATATACATGACCTCTGAATCCACGCTTACGATATTGTTCCACTGCTTCTTGTGCTTCTAGTACATCTTCTTTCGTTGCTACTACAAATTTAAGATATACATGCCCTACTTGACTGTATTCGTAGATGACTTCAGGACATATTGCTTCTTCCCACTTCTCACCACTGATACTGAGTTTAGGACTAACACTAAATGTAATTGCACCCTTAGAACGATTAATAGCCCACTGATGTAAATAGATTTTCAAGTCTTGTTGTAATGATTGAGTACCGTTTGTTTCAAAAGTTATCTCTTGTAAGCCGCGCATATTGTCATGTGACAATAACTCAGTATAACTACGTTGCCAACCTAGTAACGGTTCACCGCCTGTGATAACAAGGTGCTCATCCATCCAACGATTGTGAGGAAGCATAGACATAATGCTACTAACAATAGTATCGGTACTGAGCATAGGACTAAGATGTTTGAAATTAGGGTCCCAAGATGCATAACTATCACATCCAGTACTGACAAGTGGTAAGGATTTATAATCCGTATAAGTTTCTGCTTTAATGAGATTTCGTTCTTCACTTAACTGTCCTTTAGGCATACCAAAGCCACCGCATGTGAAATTACACCCATATGTTCTAAGAAAGACAGAGGGTACACCCATATATCTGCCCTCTCCCTGAATACTATAAAATAATTCACTAATTTTTAGTTGACTCATATTTATTCCTGAAACTCGTTATCTTCTCTATGACCAACACGCATTGCCATGTTACTATCTGTTTCTCTTACTTCTACTTTGCTACACCAAACACGTTCTGCTTCACTAGCACCAAAGCTAGGCAATAGAATAGTGTTGATATATTCGTATAAGAAATCACTAATACCCTCACATCCAGTCTTTTCAACTTCTGTAATTTTTGCTAGCTTAAGTCTACCCAACTCAAGTAAATGTTCACGCATTGGGTCATCTTGTGCGACTAGTAATGTATGATCGAACCAATCTTCTAATACAGATTTTAGAGGCTTTAGTCCCCCAAAGTCTGTTACCCAATTACGGGCATCTAATGTATCTGCTTCAAATTCAAAATGAAATGAAAGTGCGTATCCATGTATTAGATTGCAATGACTATCGGCACGCCATTGACGATAAGCGACTGGACCTATCTGCTTGTAAGTCTTTGTTGAAATGTATTTTGCCATGTTGTTCTCCTATGTTATTATAGCATAGGCAGCAGAATTTGTAAAGCGGGATGATGACCGAAGACCGCTATATCTATTTAATAAAAAACCCAATACTTCTTCTTTGTTTAGTATCAAATCAAGCGGGTTACCCTTGATAGATTTATTTCCCAAATATTTAAATTTAATATTATATATTTTTTCCAAATCGCTATATATGGTGTTATAGTTTATTGTTTGATAATTTATACCAGTTAAAAGATTATTTAAATTGGCTTCCCAATTCAATGAACTATTATATATATAATCAACCGGATTAGCCAAAAGATTAATATCAATATTTACCGGGTCGGCAATAGGACGATTAATAGCAAAAACATCTTCATTTTTTGAAACTTTATAAGTTTGAGCCAGCATATAGCTTAAGATTTGATCTTCTACATCACGAAATAAAGTAACAAATTCAAAATTTAAATTTTTCAACTCTAGTATTATTTTAGCCAAGGTCAGCTTATCATAATTATCCATTAAAAAAAGTCGCATTACAAATGGTTGATCTGGATTTACCTGTTTTAAAAGGTTAATTCTTTCTTCAAAATTTTCTGCAATTTGCAAAGGTGATTTTACTGCTTTAAAACTAGTTTGAAATAAAAAATTATTGTCAATTAGAATATACTCACTGCCATTCCAATTTTCAAAATATTCACCTAACCTTCTCCTACCACGTGTATTATTTGCCTTTACTTCTGCAATCAATATCTCACACAGTTGACTACCTGATCTAGGTAAACAAATAATACAAGTTCTATGACCTATCATTTTAACCCTAATTCACTTCTAATAGTAGTAGCACTGATACTAGTTATGGACTCATCAAATGTTTCTTCGCCACTTGTATATCCTACTCCACGTCCCCATCCAATATGAACAATATTGGGCACAACTTGTATCTCATATTGTCCTTGAAAGACTGGATCCAAATCTCGTTTTATAAACCCTTTAACTTGGTCAATAGCGAAAGGATTACTTCCTTGCCATCCTTGTACATCACGTACTTGAATAACAACCTGCCCAGTCTTTGCTATCAATCGTTCAAACAATGCACGATGACCAGCATGCCATGGTTGCCAGCGACCCAACATCTGTACCGTTTCTTTTTTCCAATCAAAGACTGGACGACGGCGATTCTCTAATACATGATTGCCAATGAATTCAGCCCACTTATCAGCATTTTGTTCCGTAATACGGAAATCATATACTTCTGGTGGAATAAATGCTTTGTTAGTATCGTCAAAGCGACCCTGGTCAATAGTATCAACCCAGATAGTCCAATCTGCTTTGTAGTTGTTACGCATCTCAACCAATGGAGCAACAAAGTCGCAGATAACATAATCACTGGTACAGTTTAACGCAAACTCAGCCATACGCAATGATTGACGAATGCGACCTTCACGACTAAAGTCCCAGTCATTGTACTTTTTACGAATCTCATCAGCATTGAACCAATCTACACTACATTTGTATGTAGTTGGCATACGTTCCATATTGATAGCACGATCCATTGGAAAGTTTTTAATATTTGAATTTTCTTCAATATACTTTTTCAATGCCGTAGCTAAGAATGTTTTGCCTGCGCCTGGCAGGCCCATAATAAGAATCTTTTTTGTCATTGTTTCACCTTATTTTGTTCTGCTTCTGATACACGTTTGCGTAAACTGCTGCTACTAAAACTATGGTCACGACTATTGAATACTAATTCAATCTTACGCTTCTCACAAATTGCTCTACCCGTAAAGTCTTTCTCCATGTACTCAACGCCTAGTATACGCACATCTACTGGTAATGTCAATAGTATATCTTCTAAATCTTTTTCTGTATTGTAAACAACTATTTCATCTACAAAACGTACAGCACTTAAACTGATTTGGCGTTCCACAATACTTTGAATGGGCGCATTCTTATCTGGTCTATCCCACTGTGCGTTATTCTGTAATCCAGCAATAAGATAATCGCAATGATTCTTAGCTTCACTAAGCATTGCGATATGACCAGCGTGTAAGATATCAAATTGTGAGAATACAATACCTATCTTTAGGCCTTGTAATTTTAGTTCTTTGATTCTATTGAATATCATTTTTTCAATACTCTCCACATCTTTACTTTAGAATGTTCATCTAAGAATTCTTGTTCATCAGCATAAGTGGGTGCATCAGCCATGATTTCATCTAGTAACCATTTGATACGATGTAAATCTTTTTTGATTTCCCAAGTAGTGAATCCATCATTATGATGAGAATGCAGTTCTACTCCAGCCATGTAAATTTGATGATGGACGCTATTATAGTCTATTGGTTTACGAAATCCCATTTTTTCCTCCGCAGGTACAGTTACGACCTTGATTACAATTTCCAGTACATATTGAGTTTGTACTTTTCCAAGCATTAGTGAATATTGCCACAACTGTTGCTAGTAGTGGATTGAGAAAATACCCAACAGCAATGCCGTAAATTAGATATTCTAAGTTAAACCAATTCATTATCGTCCCCGTGCTAATTGATAGAATTCTGCTCTAGCTGCCGGATCGGACTTAAAGCCGCCACCTAGTTTACTTGTAACAGTGCTACTACCAGTATCCTCAACGCCCCTGCTTTTCACACAATAATGTTGTGCGTCAATCATAACCGCAACATCTTCTGTTTCTAGGATGAACTGTAATGCGTGAAAGATTTGTTCTGTCAATCGTTCTTGGATTTGTGGACGCTTGCTAAAGTATTCTACGATACGATTGATTTTACTCAATCCAAGTACCTTTTGA
>Ga0114958_10001353_pt1 | contig 19439 bp, 21 predicted proteins | sample C_130208_EF_Meta_FD_89577 | JGI IMG/M metagenome (GOLD analysis project Ga0114958, IMG submission 89577) | Freshwater microbial communities from Lake Croche, Canada to study carbon cycling - C_130208_EF_MetaG | ecosystem: Environmental > Aquatic > Freshwater > Lake | place: Lake Croche, Canada...
CCGTGTGCCACTCGCCGGATTTGCCGACGAGTTCCTGCGCTACTTTGCTGAGATCCCTGATGATCGGCTCGAGACGCTCTCATCGTTTGTTTCCGTTGCGGCACAGCTCATTGTGCTCAAGAGCCGTGCGCTGTTGCCGCGCCCGATCGCCGCTGCGCCAAACCTTGTGCATGACCTCGACGTTGAGGATGAGGCCGATACGCTGCGCATCCGGCTGTTGCGGTACCGAGTCTTCCGCGATGCAGCGCGCGTCTTGGGCGATCGCTTGCTGCAGCCGCTCTGGTATCGCGAACCGCCAACACGCCAACTTCCTGGCCCGAAGGCGGCGTATGTCGAGCCTATTGTTCCGATGAAGTCAGACCCAAAGCGCCTCCTTCGCGCCATGGTGCGCATCGCCCTTCGACGGAAACCGTTGGCCGCCCTCTCCGCCGCGCCGGTCGGCATGAAGGTCTCCATTAGCGACCGGCTCTCTGCCATCCGTGAGGCGGTCCGCCTCAACGGCGTGGTGGGGGTGGATCTAGAGACCCTGCTCGGCGACCGCCAGGACCGTTCGTTCATCGCCGTGACATTCTTAGCCCTCTTGGAGCTCTCCAAGCGGCGAGAGGTCGAGGTGCGTCAAGATGCGCTGTGGGGACCAATCACAATTCTGCAGGGGGTGAGCGAATGAGCGACGAAGGACAGAGTGTTGCCGCAGCACCGTGGGTAGCCACCGTCGAAGATCTTGAAGCCCTCCTCTTTGTCGTAGATCGTCCGATTACCCGGCGAGAGGCTGCGAAGCTCCTTGAGGCGTCGAAAGGCGATCTTGATCGCCTCATAACCGCGCTCACCACGAACCTTGCGCAGCGCGGTATCACCCTGATCACGCACGGCGACGAGCTGCAGTTGGCCAGTGGCGCAGAGCAGGCCCGCGCGGTCCTTGCTTGGGTCGGAACAGGCGGCTCTGACCTCACTGCAGCCCCGCTCGAGACGCTCGCAGTCATCGCCTACCGTCAGCCCGTCACCAAGGGCGGCATCGAAGAGATTCGCGGCGTCGATGCCGATTACGCCCTGCGCGTCCTCCTCGAACGTGGGCTTATTGAAGAGGCGGGACGTTTGGAGACTGCCGGGCGGCCGATCCGCTATGCAACGACGCTGGAGTTCCTCCGTCGATTCGGTCTCGCCTCGCTGGCCGATCTCCCGGCGCTTGAGGGCGATGCCGAGGCCCTGCGTCACCTAGATTTGCGCAGTGAGGCCACTGATTCATCAACGATTCGTGGTGACGACGTGGATGCAGATGCCGATGCGCCGAGCACGCCAGCGCAAGAGGACGCCGCAACTGACTGATCTGATTCGGGTCAACGTCCTCGTTGCCGAACGCTCAGGCCTCTCCCGTCGCGGTGCCGACACGGCCATCGCCGGAAACCGTGTCACTACGGCAGGGCGCCCAGTGGCACTGGGGGAGCGCCTTGATGCGTTGGACCCTCTTGAGCTCGATGGCAAAGCCTTGGTCGCAAAGCCGCGCCCTTCTGTGGAGAGTGGCGACGGACTGGGTGGCGCCGATGTGTTCGCCTGGTACAAACCGGTAGGCGTCACCACCACCCATGCTGATCCCTACGCCACCATCACCCTGCCGCAAGCGTTGACCCCGGCACTCGGTGCAGAACGTGCAGCGCGCATGCTCTCCATCGGCCGACTCGATCGAGAGAGCGAAGGACTACTCCTGCTCACCGAAGAGCGCCGCGTGGTCTCGCCACTGGCACACCCTCGTGCCGGCCTTCGCCGCGCCTATACTGCGGCGACGAAAGCGATGGTCGCGGAGGCTGAGTTTCAACGGCTACGTGCAGGCATTCGGCTCACCGATGGCTGGGCACATGCGATTGAGGCACGCGGTGTACACCGCGATGATGATCTCCCAGAAGATGTGCGTGGCGGCGATATGGATCCGGGTCAGTGGAGCTTCATCTCTATCGGCGAGGGGCGACACCATGAGGTACGCCGACTCTACGGTGCGATCAGTCATCCCGTCCTGCGACTGATCCGCGTTGGATATGGGCCGGTGCGCCTCGGCGGGCTCACCCCCGGCGAACTACGCCTCATCACCGACGCCGAACGACAGGAGCTCACCCGTGCACTCGTTGCGGCGCCAAAGAGCAAGGCGCGGCCCATCGCACCCACGAGCACATAATGCGCATTGCCATTGACGGGCCAGCCTCGAGCGGTAAGAGCAGCGTTGGTCGGCTTGTTGCAGAAGAGCTCGGTATTGGGTTCCTTGATACTGGCCTGCTCTATCGAGCGATCACCCGGCGCGCCATTGATCTCGGTTGGTTTACCGCTCCCATTACGGCGGCGGAGGTGGCTGGTGCACCCTATGAGCAGCTGCGGCACGACCTCACAGATTTGGCACGTGCAACCGATGCGCAGGGGAGCGGCATGAGTTTGACCATGGTCGTCGGCGGCGTCTCGCTTGTAGATACGCAACTCGAAGCTGCAGATGTTGAGCAGTACGTTCCTGCGGTTGCATCGATTGCGAGCGTTCGTGATGCCCTTCGTAACGTTCAGCGAAACGTCGCGGCCCGCGGCGGGGCGGTTCTTGCAGGGCGCGATATTGGCACGGTGGTCCTCCCCGACGCCGAGTGCAAGATCTACCTCGATGCTACGGCGGAGGCACGTGCAGCGCGACGTGCCGTGCAGCGTGGATTTGACCTTGGATCGTCGGAGCATCAGTTGATCCTCTCTAGCCTGGTTGCGCGCGACGCAGAGGATCGGGCTCGCCCCGTCGCCCCACTGGTAGCGGCCGATGATGCCATCGTGGTGCACACAGATCTCCTGGATCTATCCGAGGTGGTGGAACGAGTTGTGATTGAGGCGCGTAAGGTCGCACGATGACGACGGAGCGGATTCCGATCGGCATGCGCCTCTCAGAGCGATTCGGCCGCTGGGCGATGGAGCGGCTGGCTGGAGAGATCGTTGTGCACGGTCTTGAACGAATCCCCAAAACGGGCGCTGTGCTGCTCGCCTCAAACCACATCTCGTGGGTAGATCCCGTGCTACTTGCCTGCTGGCTCACCCCCGCTACCGGTCGCCCGATGACCTACATGGGGAAGGCGGAGGCGATGCGCTGGCCGCTGATCGGCTGGTTCCTACGAGTGAACGGCGTCTTTGGGGTGCGACGCGGCGCCGCGGACCTCGAGGCATTCCGGTTGGCCGAGCGCATGCTCAGCGAAGGGCGAATCCTCGGGATCTATCCGGAGGGGACACGCTCGCCCGACGGTGTCTTGCGCCAATTTCGCGATGGGGCAGCCCTCCTCGCGCTGCGGAGCGGCGTTCCGATTCTGCCAGTGGCGGTCACCGGTACCGACGGTCTCTGGCGGAAGGGCTCCCTAATCCCGCGTCGCGTTCCCCGCGTCACCCTAACCATTGGGGAGCCGGTGGAGATTCCTCGCGCGGAAGGGTCGCGGCCTGAGCTTGCCGCGGTGAGCGGTGCCATTCATGACGCTGTCGCGGCCCTGCTTCCGGAGGCGAATCGGCCCTAGGGGCGGGGTGGGCGATAATGCCTGCATGGGAAGCGTTGAGAACATCGTGATCGCGAAGCGTACAGGTGTCTGCTATGGCGTCCGTGAGGCCATCGATAAGGCCAAGATCGCCCGCGCCAGCGGCAAAGAGACCCATACCCTTGGGCACGTTGTACACAACGAGGGGCTGATCGCTGACCTACGTGCCCGAGGGATTAAGAACGTCGACCAGCTTGATGAGGTCGCATCGGGAACAGCCGTGGTCATCCGTGCACATGGCGTCACCCCTGAGGTGCTCGGTCGCGCGGCAGAACGCGGCCTAGAGGTCATCGATGGCACCTGTACCTGGGTGACACAGGAGCATCGTGAGCTCGCTCGACTCGTGGAGGAGGGCTACGAGATCGTCCTCCTTGGTACGCCGAACCACCCCGAGGTCGTCGGACTACTAGGGTTTGCGCCGAACGCCATCCTGGTCGACGAGGAGGAGGATTGGGCCAGCATTCCGCGTCGCAAGCGTATGGCCCTGATCACGCAGTCCACCCAACCTCCATGGAAGTTTGAGCGTTTGGCAGCCTTCCTCGTGTCACGCTGTCACGAACTCAAGGTGGTAAATACGGTGTGTCCGGTAACCATTAGACGCCAAGAGGATACGATCGCGATTGCACGCGAGGTGCAGCTCATGATTGTCGTCGGCGGCACACGAAGCGCCAATACGAAGGAGCTGACGCGACTCTGCGAGATCGGCGGCACGCGCGCGGTGCAGATCGAATCGGCACAGGGACTTTCTGACCCAAACCTCTTCGCGAACATCTACACCGTTGGTATTACCGGTGGAACGAGCACACCGATTGAAGATCTTGAACGTGTAGCCCACAGGATCGCTGAACTCGGTGGCACCGAGCAGGTGCGCGCGAATGCGAAAGACATTGCACGAGCCGCCCTCGAAGCCGCCGCGACTCCGCAATACCGCACCACCTCAATCGATGGCGGCGCACCAGCATGAGCGAGGAAGAGTTTGAGGTAGCGGTCGAAAGCGAGTCCTTACCGCGCCGGCTGCCGCTGGTAGCCCTCGTTGGACGTCCAAACGTTGGCAAGAGCACCCTCTTCAACCGATTCGTTGGAGAGCGACGTGCCGTCGTTGAAGACCGCGCCGGTACGACCCGCGATCGACTTATCGGCATTGTCGAATGGAATGGGATGCGCTTTCGTGTTGTCGACACGGGTGGCATGCAACCCGCTGTTGGTGATCCGATCGAAATTGGCGTGCAAGACCAGGCGCGGATCGCCGTCGATGCCGCAGATCTGATCCTACTGCTCGTCGATGCCGCCACTGGCCCGAATCCTGGCGATGGCGAGGTGGCGCAGCTGCTGCGTCGCAGTGGCAAGCCGATCATCCTCGTGGCCAACAAGGCGGACAACATCGAACGGGATCGCGCCGCCCAAGAGTTTTCAATCCTTGGATTCGATCGACTTCATACGGTGAGTGCCCAGCACGGTATCGGGTCGGGCGATCTGCTTGATGTGATCGTTGAGCGGCTCGAAGCGCTCCCCGAAGATGCGGGAAGTGCCTATGTGGAGGGTGAGGTAACTGTCGCCATCGTGGGACGGCCGAACGTCGGCAAGTCAAGTCTCCTCAATAAGCTCATTGGTAGTGAGCGCACGGTGGTGAGCGCCGTTGCTGGCACAACGCGCGACGCCATCGATGAGACGCTCCTTCATGCAGGCCGGCAGATTACGCTTGTCGACACCGCTGGCATTCGGAAGCGCGGCAAGGTTGCCTCTGGTCCTTCGGCTGACAAGTGGGCAACGGTGCGCTCGGTGCGCGCCCTCGATCGCGCCGATGTGGCGCTGCTCCTCATCGACGCCTCGACCGGTCTGCAGGCCCAGGATCTGCACATCGCCGGTTCGGTGATCGATGCGGGCAAGGGCCTTGTACTGGTCTTGAACAAGTGGGATTTGATTGAGAAGGATGGTTTCACCTTCGACGAGATCGAGGGGAAACTCCGTCGTCAAGCCCCATTCCTGGACTTCGCTCCGCTCGTCTCCATCTCGGCAGTGACCGGCTTGCGCGCGACGAAGGTGTTGGACGCGGCGGTTGCCGCCGCCGATGCGCGAAATTTGCGGATTCCGACCGGGGTGCTGAACCGCCTCATCGCCGAGGCTGTAGCCCGCCAAGAGCCAGCCCACAGCGGGAGCAAGCGGCCAAAAATCCTCTACGCCGCCCAGGCCGCTACGCCACCCCCTACCTTTGTGGTCTTCGCACGAAATGCGGCCCAGGTCCACTTCACGTGGCAGCGCTTCCTGGAGAATCAGATCCGCGAGAAGTACCCCCTCATGGGGACGCCGATTCGAATCGTCGTTCGTGAGCGTGAAGCCGAGGAGGGGCGAGAGCGCGGTCGTTCGTCGCGCTCAACAAAGCGGGCGCCTGCAAAGGTGAAACCCGCCCCCCGCGCATGAGCACGATCCGCGTTCTCGGCGCTGGGGCATGGGGGACCGCCCTTGCGTTGCTCTGGAGCCAAGAGCAGGGTGAGGGTCGACCAGCCCCAGTCATTGAGCTACTCGCACGAACTCCCGACGAGGCAGCCCTCCTTCGGAGTGCGCGCGTGAACTCACGCCGCCTCCCCGGTGTGGGACTGCCAACCTCAATCAGCATCTTCAGCGTGACCGAAACGCTGGCATCGTTGTCCGCTGAGGACACCTTTGTCGTCACGATTCCCTCGACCGAGCTCGATCCTGAAACGGCGAAGCGCATTGTGCAGGCTGCTGGAGGCGCCGCCACCGTGATCGCTTCGAAAGGGTTATCGAGCAGCGGCGCGCGTCCCTCAGAACTGCTCCTGGCCGCTGGGGCAGATTCGACACAACTCGCTGTGCTCTCTGGCCCAAATCTTGCCAGTGAGATAGCCATCGGGAAACCTGCCGCAGCCGTCCTTGCTGGACCAACACAACTCTTGGAGACGCTGCGCACGCGGCTCGTTCGACCCACCCTTCGGCTCTACCTCACCGACGACGTGGTTGGCGTCGAGATCAGCGGGGCGCTCAAGAACGTTATCGCCATTGCCGTGAGCGGTGTCCGAGCGCTGGGCTACGGTGAGAATGCCGCTGCAGCACTACTTTCGCGTGGCGTTGCGGAGATGGCACGCCTGGCTGAGGCATGTGGTGGCCGCACAGAGACCGCTTGTGGACTTGCTGGCGTGGGTGACCTCGTGGTGACTGCGTCCAACACGGGTTCCCGCAATGCAAAGCTCGGCGCACTCCTCGCCAGCGGCATGAGTGTGCAGGCAGCCGTAGAGAAGATTGGCGCGACGGTAGAGGGAATCGGCACGGCGCATGGAGCCCTACAACTTGCGGCGGCCCACAAACTTGAGATGCCGATCACCGCAGCGGTCGTCGCTGCACTCGATGGCGGAACCACGATTGAAGCACTCGCGCGCGCGCTGCTCGGCCGTTCACCAGCAGGGGAGTGGCGCTAGGCTTCCTGGTACACTGCCAAAACTTTGGACCCACTCGGGGCGTAGCGCAGCTTGGTAGCGCGCTTGCATGGGGTGCAAGAGGTCGCTGGTTCGAATCCAGTCGCCCCGACCACAACGTTGACCAATAGAAAAGGCCCGGGGTTTCCCCCGGGCCTTTTCCTGTATCCGAAACCAGCGGTTTGCCGCTGGAAGGGGATTACTTCGAAGAACCGTTCTTCAGGGTTGCGATCTTCCAAATGAGGAGACCGTAGCCCGGCTTCGCCAGGATGTCGGCAATCGTGTATCCGACCTGCTTGTAAACAAGGCCATCGCCTGCGCTTAGGCCGAGGTTGCCAGCGATTGCTGGGAGCAGATAGGCGATTGGGTAGACGCCCCAGGTTGCGATAAGGACGACGCGGAGGATCTTGAAGATCCCCTGAATGTCCTTGCTCTGCTTCTTGATCGAGGCATCGATGCCGCCGAACAGGTCGCGGAGGATCAAGACGAAGAATACCGAGCTCACAGCACCCCAGATGGTGCGTGGTGATGCAAGGTCAATCGAGGTGACGTTCGTCATCTCGCCAACATAGCCCGTTGCGATCATCAAGAACGCATAGAGCACGTTTCGCTTGATCAGGGTGCTCTCAAGCTTCTTGTCGAGCTTGAGCACGAGGATCAGCTCCGCGACAAGGAGTGGCACCGTGAGGAGCCAGTCCACGTATCGGTAGGCCTCGTTGAAGAGCTCTGGGTGACCGGCGCCTGCCGTTGCGACCCATGAGTCGAAGATTCGGATGTAGTGGTAGAACGCGATCAGCACAACCGTGGCCGAAAGCGTGACCGCCATCCGGTTCCCCTCCTTCAGTGCTCCGCGTGCGGAGACGAAGAAGAAGAAGCTTGCGCCCATCGCCGCGATGGCGAGGGACATGAAGTTATAGACCAATAGATATGCGTCCTGTGGACTCATCCTATGGACCTCCCTTATTGCTTCTGCGACCTCTTCGGATCGCTGTGGATAAGTATCCCAAATTCTGGGCAACAAGTTGCGAATTCGCAATAATGCGTCGGAATACGCAACTGTTACAGTATTCTGTAACAAATCGGCATCCCACAGCCTCCGCGGGAGGCGCTAGGCTGCGGGGAGGGAAAGGGGGAGCCATGCCAGCCATCGGTCAACTCACACGAATCGAGCCGGTGCACCTTGCGCGCCTCGAGGCCCAGGGGATCTTCACCACCGGGCTCCTGCTTGAGCGGACGGAGACCCCCACCCGCCGCCAAACACTTGCCGACCAGACGGACGCCTCGACCGCCGATGTCGCCGAATGGCGCGATGAGGCACTCCTCCTGAACCTGGCCTTCCTTGGGCCGAGTGAGCACGAGCTCCTGGCTCAGTCGGGCTTTGGCGGCGTCGAGGCGCTCGCTGCGGCACCGTGGGAGCACTTCCAGGCGGTCGTAATGACGACCGCACAGACACTTGGCCTGCCGGCCCCTGACCCACTCTCCCTCCGATCGTGGTGGGAACAGGGGCAGGTTCTCGCTGACGCGTGACGTCCCTCCGCCGCCTCTTGCGGCGGGCGCTCCTCGCCCTCGCCGCCGTGGCCCTGGCGATTGCCGCAACGACGGCGATCTTCTTGACGCCCCCAGTGGTGCACCTCTTGCTGGGGGTCAGCGACGCCCCTGCGACGCTCGGGGTGGAGCCAGCCGTAGCCGAAGGGCTCTCTGACGCCCTGGTGGGGGATTTACTGACAGGGGGCGCCTTCGATGCCCCGCTCGGCAACACCCCGCTCCTCTCCGCCGAAGAGCGATCCCACCTCGTTGATGTCGGCGGGCTTCTTCGCGCAGTCCTCCTCAGCGGAATCGGCGGACTCGTCATCTTGACCCTCGCCCGTCGTCGCCGCCGGGGCTGGCTCCGCGTGGCCATACGCGATGGAGCGGCGCTCATTGCCATCGGGGCACTGGTGGCCACCGCCGCCTTCACCCTCGCGTTTGATACTACGTTCTCCTTCTTCCACGGCCTCTTCTTCGCCGCGGGAACCTGGACCTTCAATCCTGTGACCGACCGGCTCGTGCAGCTCTATCCAGAACCCTTCTGGGTACTCGCGGCGCTACTCTTCTGCGTCACCCTCGCCCTCTTCTCGCTCGTCTCGTATCGGATGGCGGCGCGAACACGCTGATGGGCGCCGCGTACCTTGCCCTGATCGCGCTCTCGGTGGTTGGTGTGCGCGGTCTGGTCCGCCACTTCGCATTGCCGGTCACGCGTCAGGTACTCCTCCCCGTAACCGTCGTCACCGCCCTCGCCGCGCTTCTTGTCGATGCGGTTGGCATTTGGCGTGGGTGGTTCGCGACGCCACTCTCGTCAACGCTGCTCATGCTCCCAGGTCGTGGCGCACTGAACGCGGGCCTCCCCGTTGAGGAGATCGCCCTCCTTGCCGCACTTGCCGCGCTGGTCGGTGTGCTCATGAGCGTGGGCCAGACGAGTGGCGGCCAACGACATCAATCGCTCTCCGCCGGCCGATCTGGTGCCGCAGCTGGCCTCTGTGTCGTTGTCGCGGTGGTTCTGCGGGTCGCTGGCATCGGCGGTGAATATACGGCGGCAACGGCTGGACTCGCCGCGGGCGCACTGCTCTTTGCCGGACCACTCCTCGTGCGCGACCAGGGGAGCCGTCGAACTGTTGTGATATTCCTTGGACTCACCCTGATCGTGGACAACGCGATGTGCGCGGCGAACCTCTTTCAGTACGCACCTACGCCGCGTTCAGGGGTGTCGCTTGGCCTTGCTCCGATCGAAGATCTGCTCTATGCGGCCGCCTTTGTCCTGGTTGCAGCGCAGCTAACGGCAACGGCTCGTGCAACGAATGGTGGTTGGTGGCGGTTACTTCTCTCCTCGCGCCCGGTGTCGTGGATCAATACTGCTCTCCCCTTTGCGGGCGGCGCGCTTGCCGCCGGGGGTGGAGAGGCGGTAGGGGCATGGTTCTTGCCGCTCCTGCTTTGGTGGGGGGTGGCGTACAACCTCTATCTTTACGGCATCAACGATCTTTACGACCTAGCAACTGATCGCAAGAATCCGCGTAAGGGCGGCGCCGAGGGCGCGCTGTTACAGGATCGCGATCTGCCAGCACTTCGACGCCTTCTCCTTCTTGCTTCCGGCTCAGCGCTCGTGTTCTTCCTCTCGGGATCACTGGTAGTGCCGCTGATGTGTCTTCTTGGGATTGCCGCCGCCACCATGTACAGCGCGCCGCAGTTCCTCCGAGCCCGCGCCGTGCCAATCTTCGATTCAATCATCTCGGCTACGCACTTTGTGATTCCTGCCGTGGCTGGGCTTGCACTCGGTGGAAGGCTTCAGAGCGCGTGGATCGCACCGCTTGCTGCCTTCTTCTTCTGGAACATGGGGAGCCATGTCGTAGGAGCGTTGCAGGATGTGGATGCCGATCGGCGCTCACGGATCGCTACGGTGGGAACGCTACTTGGTGTTCGTGGTGGTGGCTGGTTCGCGGTTGCGCTCTACGCCGCAGCGGGAGCGTTGCTCCTCCTGCAAGGTGAGCCGCTCCAGCGCATTGCGGCGATCTTGCCGTGTGCGAGCTCACTCTCGCTACTTCCCCTCATCGTTGGTCGCCCGACACATCAGGCTGCGCGCGCCGCATGGCGCCGGTTCATGTTGCTCAACCTTTTCCTCGGCGCTGGCGCCGCCATGCTGATCATCCGTAGCCTCGTCGGTGCCGCGTAGTATTAGTATGCGCAGATGAGTGAAACACTTCGGTCGATCTTGGTGCTCACGGTCAGTGACTCGATTCATGCTGGCGAGCGGGAAGATAAGGCGGGGACCCTTGCCGCGGCTGCTCTCGTGGCCCATGGCTGGGAGGTGCAGCGAGCGCAGGCCCCCGACGAGCTTGACGCCATTCGAACGGTGCTCGAGCAGTACCTTGGTACCGTCGACGTCATCTTGACCGCGGGTGGAACTGGGCTCAGCGCTCGCGACGTTACCCCTGACGCCACTGCACCACTCCTAGAGCGCGTGATCCCGGGTATCCCTGACGCCATTCGCATGCTGGGGCGCTCCCAGACCCCTGCGGCGATCCTTTCGCGCGGCGTCGCGGGGGTTGCCAAGGGGACGCTCATCGTGAACCTCCCCGGGGGGAGTGGCGCCGTGCGCGACGGGCTGGCCATCCTGCTCCCTGTCTTGGAGCACGCGAGCGACGCGATCGGCGAGCGCGACCGCTCCTAACCCCACGTTGTGTGCCTCAGCACACAAGATCGTGTGTAGACTCTTTCAACGACCGCAACCTGCGGTGGTTCCGCTTGGCGCGGTGCAAAGGTGAGGAGGAGCGAGGGTGCGTTGCCCATCGTGTAAGGAACCGGATACGCGCGTCGTTGATTCGCGCGACCTTGATGACGGGTCGGTGATCCGCCGACGCCGCGCCTGTCGCATTTGCGGCACACGCGTCACCACGTATGAGCGCGCTGAACTTGCCAAGCTCTATGTGATGAAGCGTTCTGGCGAGCGCCAAGAGTACGACTCCCAGAAGCTCCTAGAAGGGCTGCGCCGCGCACTTACCCGTCGCCCGGTGCCGGTGGATGCCCCAGAGCGTGCCGTTGAGGCAATTGAGGCGCAGATTCGTGCGAGCGGTGCCACGGAACTCTCCTCTGCGCGTATCGGCGCACTCACGATGGCGGCCCTCCGCGAGATTGATCAGATTGCGTATATCCGCTTTGCGAGCGTCTACCAGTCGTTCGAAGACCTCGAAACACTCAAGCGCGAAGTCGATGAGCTGCTCACCGAGAAGAGCGCAGGAAAGGGGAAACGTCGAATTCGTACTGTGGAGGCCGAGGTATGAGCGTGCTCTCTGACCGCGACATCCTGACGGCACTCGCGGCAGGTGAGATCGCGATCACCCCATTTGACGCTGTGGATGTGCAACCAGCATCAGTCGACCTCCACCTCGACGGAACCTTCCGCGTCTTTCGGAATAATCGCTACGGCTTCATTGATCCACGCGTTGAGCAACTGGATCTCACCGAGATTGAGCGCGTCGGCGACGGGGAGCAGTTCATGCTGCACCCGGGCGAATTTGTGCTCGGTCAGACGCGCGAGAAGATTTCGTTGGGGAGCTCGCTGCTCGGCCGACTCGATGGCAAATCGTCGCTCGGACGACTTGGCCTGCTGATTCACTCAACGGCCGGCTACGTTGACCCAGGCTGGGTCGGGAACCTGACGCTCGAACTCGGAAATGTGGCCCGCCTCCCGATCGCCCTCTACCCCGGAATGCGCATCGGCCAGATCTCGTTCCATCGCATGTCCTCAGAGGTTGATCGTCCCTATGGCAGTAGCGAGCTGCGTAGTCGCTACCAGGGCCAAACGGAACCGACCGCCTCCGCGGCGCACGTTGGCTTTGACGGTGAGCAGCAGGCGCGCGACGGGGGAAGGGTCACCAAGCCCCGTGACTGAACGCCGCAGTATCGAACTCGGGGGGATAACGGTCGACATCCTTCGCATCGGCACCTTCTGGAGTGACGCTGGGGCAATCTTCGGCCCCGTACCCCAGGAGACCTGGGCGCCGCTTGTTGCGAACGAACTTGATCCACGATCCCGCCTCTTACAGGCGCTCAACATTTTGCACATCAGCGACGCAACGGGCGGGGTCCTTCTCGAAACTGGTGCGGTGCCAGCGGGCACGCAGGTGCGCGATGCCGATACTGATTCGCGTTCGGCCCGTGACGCGTTGGTCGGTGCTGGAATCGATGTGGAGCGCATCGCCAGCATTGTGCCGAGCCACCTCCACCGCGATCACGCCGGCGGCCTTGTCGATCAGCGCGGCGAGGCGGCGTTCCCCCTCGCCAAGATCGTTGCCCCCGATCGCGAGATTGCGGCCGTAGCGAGCGGCTCCTTGCGTGCGCGCGCGGCCTATGACGTTGATGGGCTGACACGCCTCTTTGGTGCGACGCCACCGCGCTCCTTTGACGGCACGCTGGAGTTGACCCCTACGATTACGCTGCGACGTCTTGGTGGTCACACACCAGGCTCCCAGGCCACCATCGTCCACGGGCGCGAACGTACCCTCCTCTTCCTCGGTGACCTCTTCATGCGCCCCTGGCAGGCGAACCCACGCTGGGTAACCGCGTACGACGACGAGGCGTGGGTCTCAGTAGACGCCAAGGTTTCGATCTTTGCCGAGGCGGCGGCGGGCGAGTGGCTCGTTGTCATGAGCCACGAGGTACACGCACCAGTCGGCCGGATCGTGGCGGATCGCGATCGCTTCCGATTCGTTAGCGAATAGGGAGCAGCTCTTCGACCAGTGCGGCTGCCGATTCACTCGTCAGCGGCCCCGTCACCACGCGCAGGACGCGGCCTTCGCCGTCGAGAATGAGTTTCGTTGGGATCCCGCCAGCCCCCGCGGCGCGAAACAGTTCGCTCTGCACGTCGACCAACACCAGGTAGCCGAGCTGGTAGCGTTCGGCATACGTCGCGACCGTAGAAGAGAGTTCGCCGACGGAGATGCCGACCACCTGGAGGCCGCGATCGCCGTACGTTGCGGCGAGCGAGCGCAGGACGGGAGTCTCCTGCTGGCAGGGTGGGCACCAGGTGGCAAACAGGTCAACGATCACTAGACGTGGGGCGGGTAGTCCCCGTTGTTTGTCTGCAAAGACACCTCCGCCGGCAACCGGCTGCTGTGCGGGGATTGTGAACGTCGCGCCAACCTGAATACCCGCAGCGTTCGGATTGACGATGTAGAGGCCGCTCGGCGTTGCGGCCCCGATGGGGATATTCGTTCGCGATAACAGCAGGAGGAGCGCGAGTAGGGCCGCAGCGCCCGCAATGGCGCCAATGCTGCGGCGAGAAAAGGGTCCGATCACAGGCCGGGGATCCCCGGAAGTAGTCGCGACAGTAGCGTGAGGCCGCCCGTTGCAATCAGGACGCCGATGGCCGCGACGAGCAGGCCGCCGATGATGCCAGCAAGGCGTGTCCCTCCACGCAGTCGGCTGAGGAGTCGCTGCAGCGATGCAGGGCTGCGATCTGCGATGGCGGCGAGGGCCAAGAAGGGTAGTGCGAGACCGAGGCTGTAGATCGCCAGCAGGAGCGCGGCGCCCGCCGGGTTGCTCCCAGCGGCCGCGATGCCGAGGATGGCGCCAAGGACGACACCGATACACGGAGTCCAGGCAATTGCAAACGCGGCGCCCAGCAGCAGGCTGCCGAGGTAGCCTCCGCGAAGGATTGGGGTTGGGGCACGCATGCGATCGAGTTGCGAGATGCGCAAGATGCCGGCGAGATGTAGGCCACCAATCGTTACTGCCACGCCCACGGGAATCTGAAGGATGGGGAGGAGTCGCCCAGCGGCGCCTCCAACGTAGCCCGCGCTAATGCCGAGGGCGATGAAGATGCCACTGAAGCCGCAGGTGAAGAGGAGGGCGTGCCGCATGCGCGATGTGTTGGCGCTGAGCGCCGCGAGCCGACCGAGATAGGCGGGAACGATGGGCAGGACGCAGGGTGAGAGGAAGCTCAGTGCGCCTGCAGCAAGGGCCGTGAAGGCGTTAATGCTCTCCATCGACCTGACCGTGTGCGCTTCGTAGGTGTGTGGCGATTTGCAATAGGCTGAGTGCGAGCGGCAGGAGCGCACCTGCAACCTCCAGTGCGGGGATCTGCTCAAGGAGCCGAGCATGCACCGCTGGGTCCTCCTCGATGTTCACCACCCTAAGTGTGAAGCGAAAACCCCCCTCAGAGATCAGCGTGCGGACGGTCGCCTCTGTTTTCGCGCAAAGTTCGCACCCTGGGCGTCCGTAGAGCGTGATGAGGGTCTGCTCCATGCGGGTATTCTCCCACGCCGCGTTCAGATACCCTACGGGGGGCCCCTGTAGCTCAGTGGATAGAGCGCCGCCGTCCTAAGGCGGGCGTCGTCGGTTCGATTCCGGCCGGGGGCACCATGAAGCGCACAGGAGGGGAGGGCAGGATGGGCGAAGGGGCACAGATCCAGAAGGAGATCCCCGATTTTCAGCAGCCCCCCGACGTTGGCGTGTTGCGGAACGGAGCCTTTCTGCGCCTGTGGATTGCCCAGCTCTTCACACAGATCGGCGGCAATGTGGTGCTGTACGGACTCACGGTGCTCGTTGCTGAACGGAGCGGCTCAACCTCGGCGCTCAGTGCCCTCTTCCTCAGCTTCTTGGTGCCAGCAGTCCTCCTCTCGCCGATTGCAGGGGTGTGGGTTGATCGTCTCGACAAGCGATTGGTCTTGATCGTCGCCAACCTGACGCGTGCGGGTGCATTCTTCCTCATGCTTGGGAGCGTCGATTCGCTCGGCCTTGTCCTGCTCCTGAATATCTTGGCCAGCATCATGACCACACTGTTCGCCCCTGCGGAACTTGCGATGATCCCACTCCTTGTGCGGCGCGATCAGCTCACCTCCGCAAACGGACTCTTCACCTTCACCCTGAACGCGGCGTTCGCCCTTGGGTTCGCCCTCCTGGGTCCGGCGGTGGTGCGCATTGCGGGGCCGGAGGCGGCGATCGTCCTCGTTGCGGCGCTCTTCTTGCTGGCTGGGCTCCTCTGTTTCGGACTCCCATCGTCGCCCGCTTCCAGAGCGGACGGCAACCTACGCTCGAACACCACGCGCGCGACGCGCACCACCACGAGCGAGTTGATGGAGGGGCTTCGTTTCATTTGGCGGCACAGTTCCGTGCTCTGGTCATTGGCCTATCTCTCCATTGCCGCTAGCGTTGTGGGGGTGATGGGAGTGCTCGGCCCCGACTACGTGCATGACGCCCTCGGACTCGATGCTCGCGACTTTTGGCTGGTCGTCTTGCCGATCGGACTCGGCGTTGTGACCGGGATCCTGGCGCTTAACAGCTGGGGTTCAACCCTTTCGCGGCGCCGGCTTATTGAGGGCGGGCTCCTCGGCGTCGGTGCGGGGCTGGCTCTACTCGCCCTGGCCGTACCGATCAGCCTGGCCATCTCCGATGGCGCCAAGCTCTTGGGCGAGCTCCCGATCGATTCCGGGGCTTCGGCGCTCGCGACGGTGATCTTTGTCGCCTACTTTGCCGGCGCCTCGTACGGACTGGTGGCCATCCCCTCGCAAACCGCGCTCCAAGAGGAGCTACCAGAGGAGGTGCGCGGGCGGGTGTTCGGCGTCTTAAACATGCTGGTCAGCCTGGGGAGTTTTGTGCCAATCATCGCCGTCGGCCCCATCGCGGACGCGGTCGGGGCAACGACCACGCTCCTTGGCGTGGGAGTGGTGATCGTTGTTGTGGCGATCGCGTCGATCGTTCGCGGTCCCCGGCGGCCCGCTCGCGCGTAGCGCTGGGCCAAGCTTAGGCGCGCAGCAGCGCCGCCGCGATTTCGCCGGCAAGTCGGGCGTTGGACTCCGCAAGTGCAAGGTTCGCGGGGATTGAGCGGGAATCTGTGGCCGCCGCGATCGCAGCCAAGATCTTCGGTGTTGCTTTCGGGCCGGTAGCACCAGCCTGCTCCGCCGCCGCAAGCCCCGCCGCAATGGCGTCGGCGATGTCAGACGCGGGAATCTCGGCGTCGTGTGGGATCGGATTCGCCACCAGCATGCCGCCGGGCCAACCGAGTGCAGCGTTTGCGGTGGCAATCGCGGCGATCTCCGCCGCACTTTCGACCCGATGGTTCAGTGGGAGGCCGCTACTTCGACTCCAGAAGGCTGGAAAGGTATCGGTCTGATAGCCGATCACCGGCACGCTCAGGGTTTCCAGTACCTCAAGGGTTTTTGGAAGATCGAGGAACGCTTTCGCGCCCGCGCTCACCACGATGACGGGATGACGTGCCATCGCACCGAGATCCGAAGAGACATCGAAGCTCATCTCAGCGCCGCGATGTACTCCGCCGATGCCTCCCGTCGCAAAGACGCCAATGCCGGCGAGCCCAGCGATGGTGACCGTCGCAGAAACCGTGGTTACCCCCGTGCGCTTTGCCGCCATGGCAACGGGTAGATCGCGTTCGGCAAGCTTCTCGTCAGCGGCAAGCACGCGTGCCTCATGGTGGGGTTCAATGCCGGCCCACAGCTCACCATCGATGAGGGCGGTGACGGCGGGGACTGCACCAGTAGAACGGATCGCTGCGTTCACTCGATCGAAGCACGCACGATTGTAGGGAGCAGGAAGGCCCATCTTCGAGGTGATGGTCGATTCCAGTGCCACGACCGGCGTGCCGGAAGCTAATGCGGCTGCTACTTCAAGGGACATCTGAATCTTCACGAAACCCCCCTCTCGTCGCTTTCGGCTGCCTGTCGCTGCAGATGTTGTGCGGCAGCGGCGTGACCGGCCGCTAACGCATCCTCCCACGATTCGTTGCGTGCGCGCGCAACGAGGAGGCCACCGGCAAACGCGTCGCCTGCACCGGTGCTGTCGATGCCTATTGGAAGTGGGTGCGCGGGGAGGGCGGCGACCTGCCCACCGCTCGACGTGCGCACTTCGGCGATCCCTGCGCCATGTTTCGCAATGAGGATCGTTTCCGGGAGTGGGCGATCAACGAGATCGAGGTAGGCGCACTCCTCTTCGTTGGCGAACAAGAGGGTGGGGGTGAGCTCGGCAAGGCGGCGGCGACTCTCCTCGGCCCCCCAAGCGCTCAGTGCACCAACCGATGAGGCGTCCAGCGAGGTTGGAATACCTGCGGCGTGGGCCTGCTCGAAGAGCCGAGCAGTGGTTGTGCCGAGCGGCTCACCGAAGAGCGAGTAGGCGGGGGCGTGCAACCACGATCCGCCAGCAAGCGCCGCTGGGCCTGGGTCACGGAGGGTGAGCGCCGCGGCGCGGTCGGGGAGCATGGTTCGTTCGCCGTCAGGCTCAACGACCACCACGATGCTGGCGCTGCGACCACCGCGCTGCAGGAGCGGCTCAACCCCAGCGCGGAGGAGGGCCGCCTCAAGGGCCTCCGCGGTCGCGTCGTCGCCAACGGCGCCAATGAATCGCGCCGCGCCCCCAGAGGCAACGGCTGCCACGGCAACGTTGGCGGCGCTCCCACCGCGACGGCGCGTGATCTGCGCCGCGGCGTCAGAGCCGCGACGCCACGGCGCGTCAAGGCGCACGGCGATCTCGTCGATTAGGTCGCCGACACAGACGATCAGCGGGGTCGGGGTGGCTCGGTAGGCTCGGTCGATCATGCGAGGGAGTGTATCGGCTATCCTCTGGCTCCTTGGGCGGTTAGCTCAGTTGGTTAGAGCGCAGCCTTGACATGGCTGAGGTCACAGGTTCGAGTCCTGTACCGCCCACCAGTACCGCATGGTGCGGAGAGGGGTCCAAGGGATGGCAGAAGATGCAGCCGGAGCAGAGGTCGTCGAGGTCGACGAGATCCTCGAAGCCCCCGCGCGTGGCTCCGCCGAGGAGCTTCTCGATGCGGGCGCCAGCGATAACCTCAGCCGAATGCGCCACTCGGCCGCCCATGTCATGGCCGAGGCGGTGTTGCGCCTCTTCCCCAGCGCAAAGCTGGGCATTGGCCCTGCGATTACCGACGGGTTCTACTACGACTTCCTCTTGGAGCGTGCCCTCACCCCGGACGATCTCGCCGCCATTGAGGCAGAGATGGCCAAGAGCATCGCCGCAAACCATACGTTCACGCTCGCCGAGCACACTTTTGACGACGAGCGCGCTCTCCTGGTTCGTGCAGATCAGATCTTCAAGATCGAAATCATGGACGACCTTGCCAAAGCTGCCGCAGGCGAGGGGAAGGTTGCCCCGAACGTCACCACCTACCAGCACGGCGAATTCCAAGATCTCTGCCGGGGGCCGCATGTAGAGAGCACGGGGAAGATTGGTCCGTTCAAGCTGCTCTCGATCGCTGGGGCCTACTGGCGCGGCAAGAACGATCGGCCGATGTTGCAGCGCATCTACGGCACCGCGTGGGAGACGCAGGAGCAGCTCGACCAGTACCTGTGGCGTCGCGATGAGGCGCGCAAGCGGGATCATCGCAAGCTCGGGGTCGCACTTGATCTCTTCTCGTTCCACGATGTCTCGCCCGGCAGCGCCTTCTGGCATCCGAAGGGGCAGCGCCTCTGGCGCACGCTCGAAGGCGCGATGCGCGAAATGCAAGAGCGTCGCGGCTATCAGGAGATCTCCACGCCGATCGTCGTCAGCAAGAACCTTTGGGAGCAGTCCGGCCACTGGGATCTCTATCGCGACAACATGTTCATCATCGAATCCGAAGGTGAAGAGTTCAGCCTCAAGCCGATGAACTGCCCCGAGAGCACGGTGATCTATCGCACGCGTACGCGCAGCTACCGCGATCTGCCGCTCCGGCTCTCCGAATATGGCCGACTCCATCGAAATGAACTGTCTGGCACGCTCAGCGGCTTGACGCGCGTACGACACTTCATCCAAGACGATGGACATATCTACGTGCGCCCCGATCAGATTGAATCGGAAGTTGCCGCGCTCCTCGAAGAGGTGCGGGAGGTATACGCCTGGTTCGATCTCCCAGTGGAGTTCGTCTTCTCGACGAAGCCTGCGAAGGCGCTCGGCGATCCGAAGCTCTGGGAGAAGGCGGAGTCGATGATCGAGAAGGCGCTGC
>Ga0114958_10001354_pt1 | contig 19439 bp, 20 predicted proteins | sample C_130208_EF_Meta_FD_89577 | JGI IMG/M metagenome (GOLD analysis project Ga0114958, IMG submission 89577) | Freshwater microbial communities from Lake Croche, Canada to study carbon cycling - C_130208_EF_MetaG | ecosystem: Environmental > Aquatic > Freshwater > Lake | place: Lake Croche, Canada...
GATGAGCAGCATCGGGGAGCTCGACATCTCTGGCGTAGGGAGGCATCGCAGCCATCAGCTTGTGGACGAGGACTGCGCTGCCGCTGATCTGATCGTGGCCATGGAGGCCGATCACGTTCGCTACGTCCGACGCCGACACCCCGACGCCGCCCACAAGACGGCCACGCTGCGTCGACTCGTCAGCACGCTTTCGGTTGCCGATGCCCCGTTCTCGACTCGCCTGGCGATGCTTGGACTCGCCGAGGTCGACCTTGATCTCGAGGTCGATGTGCTCGACCCTGCCGGAGGCGACCAAGAGCAGTATGACGCGGTGGCAACCGAGATCTTCGAACTCTGCGGGGTGCTACTCGCGGTGATGGGGGACTGAGCAGGGCTCAATCGGAATGAACTGACCGCAGTCCGGCCCACATCAGACTGCCCACCCGCCGGGCGATCCGATCTGCCTCGGCGCAGAGGTCCTCGTCGCTGGCGCTGTCAGGTCGACCCTCGGACAGTGTCATCCACGCCACGGAGGCCCCTTCGGCCATGCCGAGCATTCCTCCGGCGAGGACGATGCGATGCTCCGCCACAAGGCCGGCATCAATCAACGGGTCAATGGCGGCCACGAGGGCACGTTCGACCCGTCGGATGGCTCCTCCGAGCTCGTCGTCATCTCCGTGGTCCTTGTCGTTGAGCAGACGAAAGGCGGCGGGGTCGCGGACCATCAGCCGGAAGTAGGCCCGAAGGGCAAGCTCGACCTGCTGGCGAGGGCCCGTGGCCTGCGCGGTGGCCTCGGCAAGGTCGACGAGCATCTGATAGGCGAGGGCGTCGACGAGCTCGAGATAGAGGGCCCGCTTCGATGAGAAGTGCTGGTAGAGCAGCGGTTTCGTGACACCGGCCGCCTCGGCCACGTCATCCATGGTGGTCGAGCGGTAGCCCCGACGAGCGAAGAGAATGGCGGCCTGGTCGAGCAGTTGGGCCCGTCGCTCTCCTCCGGACAGTCGACGGACGCCAGTGGTGAGATCGGTGCTTATGTCGGCCACCATGAGGATTCAGGCTACCGGTCCAGCCGTCGGCCCGGTGGGTTCGTGGTTCTCAGGTCAGACCGAGGGATTCGAGAAGCCCCTCGATCTCCCGAGGCAGATCAGCGAGGTCGAAGTGGGCTCGGGCGACGTCGAGGTTGTGCTCGAGCAACTGATCATCCGGATGGTCGAGCCACAGTCGCAGTGGGTCGGCGTCGTCGAGGCCGAACGCCACCAGACCAGTCGAGAGGATCTCCTGGGCGACGGGGTACGGGCCGAGGACCAGCGGGCGGCGGTGGGTCACGGCCTCGATGGCCGGATTGCCGAACCCTTCGCGGGTCGAGGGGAGCACGACGACATCGCTCGCGCCATACGCGTCATCGATGGAGGCAGGTCCGGGTCCGTGGAGTACCGGGATGCTGGCGTTCTGCACGAGCCCGTCGAACTCCTCCTGGTAATCGTCTTCGACCGCACCGGTCAGCCAGAAGGTTCCGCCAATCTGCTCGGCGAATCGCAGACCAGCCGGCACGTTCTTGCGCGGGATCGCTCGGGTCGGCTGGAGCACAAGTCTCTCGTGGGGTTCGATACCGAGCGCTGCTCGGGTGCGGGCACGATCCCCGGCGGGGGGAGCCATGTCGAAGCGGTTCATCAAGCAGGCGGCCACGATGCCGTGCTCCGCGAGCTCGCTGCGGTTGATCTGGTTGATCGTCACATGCCGCCAGGCAGGATCATCGGGCGGAGGACCGAGGTGGGCGGTGTCGGGGCGCTGCCAAGGCAGGTCGTGATGACGAAGGATCGCCGGTTGGCCACGCAACAGGTGGGCTACCGCTGTGCCGGCAGCAGGGTTCAGTGGAAGCGAGCAGAGGTTCTCCACGACGACCAGATCACAGCTCTTGAGCGCCGCCTCGAGCGCCGCCTCATCCACCGGTTCAGTTGCGCCAAGGTCAAGCCCCGGGATCGTGATGACCCCAGACGGCCCGGATCCGGCGATCATCCGTGCCTCCCAGCCGAGTTGGCGGAACGCCCAGGCCCACTTGGTCGCCTCGATCGAGACGCCATCGGTTCCTGCGAGGCGATACGAGATGATCCCTGCGACAGCCATGAGATGGAGCGTAGGGCCGACAAGAGGCAAGGGATCGAAGGTGGGCTGGACTAGCCTTGGGGAACGAGGGTCCCTCAGAGCAGAGGTGACCGGTGGAGTCCATCGAGGGAGCCAAGAGATGGCCAAGAAGGCGCTGATTACCGGAGTGACGGGCCAAGACGGCTCCTACCTTGCTGAGTTGCTGCTCGACGAGGGCTACGAGGTCATTGGCATGGTCCGACGGTCGAGCACCGTGACCTTCGAGCGGATCGCACACATCCAAGACCGGCTCACATTGGTCTCCGCTGACCTTCTCGACGAGGCTTCGTTGATCCACGTCCTTCGCGACCATCGTCCCGAGGAGGTGTACAACTTGGCCGCACAGAGCTTCGTGCAGGCCTCGTGGGGTCAGCCCGTGCTCACCGGCGAGACCACCGCCCTTGGTGTGACACGCCTGCTCGACGCCATCCGGACCGTTGATCCCGACATCCGCTTCTATCAAGCGAGCTCGTCTGAAATGTTCGGCAAGGTGCAGGCCGTGCCTCAGGACGAGGACACCCCCTTCTATCCCCGGAGCCCCTACGGCGTGGCCAAGGTCTACGGACACTGGATCACGGTGAACTATCGGGAGAGCTATGGCCTCCACGCCTCATCAGGGATCCTGTTCAATCACGAGTCGCCCCGCCGTGGCCTGGAGTTCGTCACCCGGAAGGTCACCAACGGCGTGGCCCGGATCAAGCATGGACTCGACACGCAATTGTCCCTCGGGAACCTTGATGCCGAGCGTGACTGGGGCTTTGCGAAGGACTATGTCCGGGCGATGTACCTCATGCTCCAGCAGGATGACCCCGATGACTACGTTGTGGCCACCGGCGAGACCCATGAGGTCCGCGAGCTCTGCGAGATCGCCTTCGCTGTTGCCGGCCTCGACTACCGCGACTACGTGGTGCTCGATGAGCGCTTCCTCCGTCCCGCCGAGGTGGACCTGCTTATTGGAACGCCCGCCAAGGCGGAGCGAGTCCTCGGATGGACGAGAGACGTCGACTTCTCGACCTTGGTCCAGATGATGGTGGAGTCCGACATCGAGGCGCTCAGCCACCAGCTCCGCTGACCCAGCGGTACTGAGCACCTGGTCGATCCGTTCGCCCTGCCTGCAGGGAGAGGGATAGCGCCGCAAGTAGGGTGGAGGGGTCTATGGGCTCCGTCATTCGCCTCCGCTCGGCCGTCGCCCTCCAGGGACGCTTTCCTGTCCTGTCCGGGGTCGATCTCGACCTCGATCAAGGTCGCGTCATGGTGGTCCTCGGCGCCAACGGAGCGGGAAAGACCAGCCTGCTGCGATTCCTTGCCGGCCTAGTGCCGATTGCCTCTGGGCGGGCCGAGGTCCTCGGCGCCGATCTCGCCACCTCGGCCAGTGACGTGCGTCGTCGCGTCGGCCTGCTTGGCCATGACGCCGGCCTCCATGATGAGCTGACGCCGCTTGAGAACCTGGCATTCGCCCTCCGAGCCTCTCGACTTGACCCAGGCCGGGCTCTCCCGGCCCTCGATCGGGTTGGACTGTCTGGCCGCAGCGTGGCCACGACGGTAGGGCAGCTCTCGGCTGGACAGCGTCGCCGCGTGGGGATCGCCCTGCTCGTCGCCCGTCGGCCACAACTGTGGTTGCTCGATGAGCCGCATGCCAGCCTCGACGAGGTCACCCGATCACTGGTGGCTGAGGTGGTCGAAGAGGCAGCGTCTGGGGGTGCCGCCGTCGTCGCTTCGAGCCACGAGCCAGACCTCGCCGTCCCGATGGCTGACGTGGTGGCGACCATGGGCGGGGGAGCAGTGCTCTCCGTGGTTCCAGGTGGTCGAGTAGGTGGTGGACATGTGGCGTGACGCGCTGCTCATCGCGAGGCGGGATCTCACCATCGAGCTCCGATCCAAGGTCGGGACCTGGCAGATCCTCCCCTTCGGGCTCATGGCGCTCTTCCTGTTCGCCTTCGCCCTGGGACCACAGACCGAGCTTCTCAGGACCGCCGCCCCCGGTCTCTTCTGGCTGGCAGTGCTCTTCTCTTCGATTCTGGCAGCGCAGCGGTCGCTCAACATCGAGGGATCTGCTTCCACCCGCGAGGCAAACCGACTTCTCGGCCTCGATCCTGCTGGAGTGTTCCTCGGAAAGGCAGTCGCCATGGCTCTCGAGTTGCTGGTACTTGAGGTGGTCCTGCTCGTCGGCGTGATGCTGCTTTTCCACGTGACCATCGCCAGTTGGCTCTTCGTGGTCCCGGCCCTCGTCCTGCCTGCCCTCGGTCTCAGCGCTGCGGGGGTGCTCTATGGCTCACTGGCGGGAGGGGCCTCAACCCGTTCGACGCTCCTGCCCATCCTTGTGTTGCCCGTGGAAGCGCCCGTGCTCATTGCGGCGTCGAAATCCCTGTCGAGAGGCCTTGGTTCGGTGACGCCAGACGCTGGTCGTTGGCTGGTGGTCTTGGCGATTTTCGCGGTGGTGTACTCAGTCCTCGGCGTGGCCCTTTACGGTCCATTGGAGGAATCATGATGAGAACAACCCTGAGGAAGTCGATCGGACCGCTCGCCGCGGTGCTGGTGGCGGTCACCGCCTGGCTCGGCCTGGTCGTCACGCCCCCCGACCGAGACCAAGGCGACTACGTGCGGCTGGTCTACCTTCATCCGGCACTGGCCTGGGTGGCCCTCTACGTGGCGTTCGGGATGTCAGCGGTGTGCAGTCTGCTGTATCTCTGGAAACGCACCCGCTCGCTCCGCTTCGACCGGCTGGCCTCCTCGGCCGTGGAGGTAGGAGTCGTCTATACGCTGCTCACGCTGCTCACGGGTTCCATCTGGGGACGACCGACGTGGGGGGTGTGGTGGACGTGGGACGCCCGCCTGACCTCGACGGCGGTGCTGGCGGTGCTCTTTCTCGGCTACCTGGCTCTGCGTCGGGTCCCCGCCGAAGCACACATCCGAGCTCGTCGTTCAGCAGTCTTCGCTCTTCTGGCGGCGATCAACGTCCCGATCATCCACTTCTCGGTCATCTGGTGGCAGACCCTTCATCAGGGAGCAACGGTGCTGAACCCGAATTTGTCCCCGATGATCCATGGCCTGATGGCCTGGACGCTTCTGCTCAGCTTCGTCGCCTTCACGCTGCTCTTCGCGTGGATGGTGATGGTGCGCTACGAGATCGAGACGCGGCGCGCTGACGAGGATGAGGTGGGCATGGCGGCAGCGATCGCTGACCGACAGGCTGAAGGGATCCACTCATGAGCTACGTCCTCGCTGGCTACGCCATCAGCCTCACGGCGCTGGCTGGCTACGCGTGCTCGCTCATCGTTCGCCGGCGCCGGTTGACCAGAGATCGCTCGGAGACTGGGACGTGACGGGTTCGCCTGGTGTGACACCTTCTGGATCGACCGCGCCGGAGATCCCGACTCGGCGCCTGGGCCGCCCGAGAGTGCGCCTGGCTCTCGTCGGCCTGGTGATCGTGGCCGCAGTGGGCGTGCTGCTGATCAAGGGCCTCGGGAGTTCGCTCGACTACTTCAAGACGGTGGATCAGGCGCTGGCATCCAAGAAGTTCCTTGGCAGCGCGCCGTTCCGTCTCGAGGGGATGGTCAAGGCCGGCACGGTCGCTCGGACGTCCTCAGGGGCGGCCTTCGACGTGGAGCAGGGGGATCGGTCGATCCACGTCATCAATCGAGGATCGCCACCGCAGCTCTTCAAGGCAGGCATGCCCGTGATCGTGGTGGGCCACTTCGCATCGGCGACGGCTTCGGTCTTCGAGTCGAACGAGATCATGGTCAAGCACAGCTCGTCCTACATCGTCAAGAATCCGAACCGGGTGAAGGCCTCGGATGGCTCTGTGAGCTGATGCGGGCGACCCTTGGATCACTCGGTATCTGGATCGCGTTCGTGGCGGCGCTCCTCGGGTCAGTGTTACTGGCCTGGGACCTGCTGCGGCGTCGCCGAGGGGCTGCATCAGCCCAGGTGCTCGATGGCCGCCTTCTCGTTCCGGTGGTCGTCGCTGGCGGGATGTTGGCGACCGGTGCCATGCAGTGGGCACTGATTACTCACGACTTCTCGATCGTCTACGTCGCGGAGAACAATGCCCGAGCCACACCATTGATCTACTCGATCACTGGAATGTGGTCGGCGCTGGAGGGGTCGATCCTGCTCTGGGCACTGCTGCTGTCGCTCTATGTGGTGGTGGTCGTCTGGCACTACCGATCCCGGGCGGCCGATGAGGTCGTGGGATGGGCCACTGCGGTGCTACTTGGCATCACGGCGTTCTTCTTCGGCCTCATGGTTGGTCCGGCCAACCCCTTCGTCACCTCGAGTGGGTCGTCGCCATCGTCCGGGCAAGGCCCGAACGCCCTGCTGCAGAACAATCCGTTGGTGGCAATCCACCCGCCGCTGCTCTATGCCGGGATGGTCGGATTCGCAGTCCCCTATGCCTTCGCCGTTGGCATGCTGATCACCGGCCGGGTAGGGGAGTCCTGGCACGTCGACACCCGCCGTTGGGCCATCGTGGCCTGGACATCGTTGAGCGTCGGGATCGTCCTGGGCGCGTGGTGGAGCTATCAGGTCCTCGGATGGGGAGGCTTCTGGGGCTGGGATCCGGTGGAGAACGCCGCGCTCATGCCTTGGCTGGTCGGGACGGCCTATGTCCACTCGATCGTGGTGCAGGAGCGGCGTGGTCTGCTTCGGATCTGGAATCTCACCCTGGCTGTGGCCTGCTTTGCCCTGACGGTACTCGCCACCTTCTTCACCCGGTCCGGCGTGGTCCAGTCTGTGCACGCCTTCAGCGCCTCGGCACTCGGACCCATACTGCTCACCTTCTTCACTCTGGTGGTGCTCTCCGCCCTCGGCCTAATGGCGTGGCGGGGCGACGCTCTGCGTTCCACGGTGGGGATCGATGCTGCCTTCTCCCGCGAGGGAGCCTTCGTCCTGAACAACCTTCTCTTCGTCGGGTTCGCACTCGTGGTCCTGCTCGGCACGGTATTCCCTCTGCTCTACGACGCGATCCACGGAGGACAGGTCACGGTGGGCCCGCCGTACTTCAACTCCCTTGCCGTCCCGCTCGGGATCGGACTGCTGACCCTCATGGCCTTAGCGCCACTGCTTTCGTGGCGCAAGGCGGCAGGGTCCGTTGTGGTCCGTCGGATCGAGGTACCCGCCTGGATCGGCACGATCGTGGTGGTGATACTCGTGGTTGCCGGAGTCCGAGGGATCCTCCCGCTCGCTGGGTTCTTCCTCGGGGTCGTGGCGGCAGCATCAGCCGCCCGGTCGCTCCTGCTCGAGGTGCGCGCTGAACGACGTCGAGGCGCCTCGGGCCTGCGCGCCCTCACCGGACGCTCTGGCGGTGGCATGGTCGTCCATCTTGGCGTGGTGATTCTGGCGGTGGGGATTGTGGCGTCGACGAGCTACGTGAGTCGGTCGGAGGTCACCCTGCGACCGGGAGCCACGGTCGAGGTCCACGGACACCACATCACCTTCGTGGGGATGAGGACGGTCTCGACACCCGCCAAGCAGTCGAGCCAAGTCGTGCTGCGCGTCGACCGCCGTGGCGAATTCACGCCAGGTATCAGCCAGTTCGCTGGTCGATCCAGCGAGCCGGTCGGGACGCCGTCGATCGATTCGGGGCTCTTCGGTGATGTCTACTTGACCTTCGATGCCATCGGCCGAAAGGGATCGACCTCCGGAGCGCAGATCGCTGGCGATGTGCCTCCCGGTTCGGTGGTGATCGGCGTGGTGGTTGAGCCACTGCTCGCCTGGCTGTGGATCGGAGGGCTGACCATGGGCATCGGGGGACTGCTGGCCTTCGTCCCGACTCGGCGTCGTTCACGGACAGCGTCATCGGACGCGGCGGAACCCGCTGTGGTGCACTCGTGAGTGCACCGGCCCCGATGCGCCGAACGATCGTCACCGTCACCGTGTTCATCGGCCTCGTGATGGTGGTTCTGATCGTGGCGCTGGCCGGACGCTCGAATACTCCAGCGACGTCCATCAAGGGACCACTCGTGGGCAAGGCCGCTCCGAGCGTGGTGGGAACCACGCTTGACGGAGCACGTGTGAGCCTTGCGTCGCTCCGAGGTCGTCCGGTGATCCTGAATTTCGTGGCCTCGTGGTGTGGACCCTGCCGAACCGAGGCTCCACGCCTCGAGGCATTCGCTACTGATCAGGCAAAGCTCCCGAACGGTGCGGAGGTTCTCGGGATCACCTTCAATGATGCCAGCTCCGCCATGCGCAGCTATGTGGCCACCCAAGGTGTGACGTATCCGATCTTGACTGACCCGAATGGCTCGATCGCCTCATCCTTCGGCGTGGCATCACCCCCGACCACCTTTGTGATCAGTCCCTCGGGGAGGGTCGCAGCGGAGTTAGTCGGTGCGGTCAACGTGCGCGAACTTGACGCGGCGGTCGCATCCTTCTCGAGGGCGACCGGTGGCTGATAGTCGTTTCGCTCCCGCAGCTCGATGGGCCCTGCTGGGCGTCGTCGTGATCGTGTCGCTCGTCATTGGGAGCGGAGCGTTCGATCGTCACGCTCCGACACCGGCGGAGCGGATCAGCTCGCTCGAGGCACGGATCAAGTGCCCGAGCTGTCAAGACCTTTCGGTGGCTCAGTCGACGTCGCCCTCGTCCCTCGCAGTTCGCGCCGATATCGTGGCGGGGGTCCGTCACGGTCGATCAGATGGCGACATCATCGCAAGCCTCCGGGAGCGTTATGGAACGCAAGTCGATCTGACGCCACAGGGGGGGCTCTCGATCATCTTGTGGGTTGTCCCGGCGCTGATGCTTGTCGTCATCCTCGTGATCATCGGGCTGTCCGTGCGGCGACGGGGTCGGCTCCGATCATGAGCGATCTCGAGCGCGACCGGCTTCGTGACGAGCGCCGCCTCCTCGTGGCCTCGCTCGAGGACGCGGTATCTGAGCACGCAGCCGGAGAGCTTGACGAGGCATCGATGGTCGAGCTGATCGAGCGGGACCAAGGCAGGCTGGCCGAGGTCGAACGAGCATTGGCTGACTTCGATGTCGAACCGGAAGACGCTGCGAGCACGCCCGTCCGCCCCACGGACGATACCGACCACCTTGTCGGTGGCCATCGCCGATGGGGGCTGCTCGTGGTTGGTGCACTGGCGATCATCGTGGCCTTGGTGGTGATCTTGGTCGCTCGAGGAGGAACGGGTTCAACGGCCAGTCCGGCACAGATCTCGGCATTGCTCGCCCAGGGTGACACCCTGGCGCAGGCCGGCAAGGTCACCGAGGCCCTCGCGGTGTACTCGAGGGTGCTTACGCTTGACCCACTGCAGCCCGAGGCGCTCTCCCAGAGCGGCTTCTTGACCTTTGAGGCTGGTCTGTCGACGGCATCGCCGCAGCTCACGGGGCGCGGTGAGGTTCAGGTCCGAGAGGCGGCTGCGCTCGCACCGAAGGATTTTGCCCCTCGGCTCTATCTCGGCGTGATTGAACTCCTCGGGAACGCCGATCCGAAGACGGCTCTCAAGGAGTTCGCAGCATTCAAAGCGCTCCACCCACCGGCGAAGTGGGTCCGTCGGGCACAGCCCTACATCGACAAGGCGACGGCGGCAGTGCACCCCACCACCACGGTGCCCGGCTGACCCTAGGCGCGCAGTGCTCGCAGGTCGGAGATCACCGGACCGAAGACGGCGGCAAATCGAGCCACATCATCGTCAGTGGTGCTCCAGCCCACCGAGATCCGGATCGAGCGATCAGCATCGAGCCCCATGGCCGCCAGCACGGCGGAAGGCTCGAGGGTCTCCGACGAGCAGGCGGAGCCCGAGTGGATCGAGACCCCGACTCTGTTCAGACCAAGCAGAATCGGCTCGGCCTCGATGCCCTCCACGGTGAGGCATCGCAGGTGCGGAGCCCTGCGGGTCGGGTCCGCGTCACCCACTGCTACGACGCCCTCTACGGCCACGGCGGCTGCCTCAAGGACCGCGATCTGACGACGAGCTCGCTCTGCCTCTTCAGCGATGTGAGGGGTGAGTGCCTCGGCCGCAACACCGAACCCCACAATGCCGAGGAGGTTTTCAAGGCCGGGACGCCGGCCCCGTTCCTGGGCGCCTCCCTCGAGAAGATGAGGGAAGGGGCGACCGCGACGAACGACGAGACCGGCGCAGCCCATTGGACCGCCGATCATCTCCCCGGTGACCGTCACGGCATCGGCATCGAGCTCGCCGAGCGACAATTCGACATGGCCAGTGGCGGTCGCTGCATCAAGGTGGACGGCGGCCCCGCGAGAGCGGGCCAGTGCGACGACGGGTCCGGGATCGGTGAGCACGCCGGTCTCATGATTTGCCACCTGGCAGCAGACAAGAGCCGGACCCTCAGTGAGGAGACGATCAAGATGATCAAGATCGAGGTGGCCGTGTCGGTCCGCCTCGATGAATTCGAGATGGCCGCAGCGCCGCGCAGCGTCAAGTACCGAAGCCCGCTCGGTCCCCGCTGCCAGGATGCGCCGACCGGCCCCCAGGGCGACCACGGCGGACGTGACGGACTCGGTGATGGCCGAGGTGAACACCAGCTGGCGAGGGGTAGCACCGACGAGGTGGGCCACCTGGCGGCGGGAGTCCTCGATCAGATCCCTGACAATGATGGCCTCATCATGCGATCGTCCGGGATCAGCCTGGGGGATCTTGAGGACCTCAGCCAGCGCCTCGATGACCTGAGGTCGAAGTGGAGAGGCGGAGGCGTGATCGAAGTAGGCGGGCACCTCAGGCGGTGGCCCGGCAGTCGGCATCACCGCGCGCCTTGGAATTGAGGTGGACTGAGGTGGAACCACCTCGGGCCCCGAGCCCCTCAAGGAGGCCTGTCACCATTCCCCGGTCTACGGCACACAGGACCGGATGATGGGCTGCAGCTTCCCCGAAGGGGCAGGCCTCGGCCACGACTGATGACGTGGTGCCGATGGTCTCGGCTCGGGCGGCGAAACCATGCGCCGTCAGGGTCTCGGCGATGGCGGCCATGGCGGACTGAACAGTCCGGGTCGTGTCCGCCGACCCCATCTTCGAGGCCAACTCTCGACCGTAGGACTCGCCGACCTCGGCGGCCATCTGCTCCGCCTTCGTGGGGCCGAGGAGGTCGAGGGCCCGCTCAAGGAGAGCCACGAGGAGGTCGTCCCGCCGAGATCCGAGCTCGACGGCGAGATCTTGGTCGGCGCAGGAGTAGCGCTTGGCCGGCCGTCCGACTGAACTCGATGGTGAAGGGGCCTCGACAACGACATGACTGGAGGAGACGAGGCGATCGAGATGGTGGCGGACGACATTGGGGTGGAGATGGAATTCGTCGGCGATCTCGGTAACCGTCTTTGAGGGACTGTTCCGCAGGAACAGGTAGATCGAGCGCCGGGTCGGATCGCCGAAGGCGCTTGAGAGTGCGGTGATGGCGGCCGAGAACTGGTCGTCAGCAGCCCCGGAGGTATCAGCACTTCCCCCCGCCATCGTGGCGGCTGCCTGTTTGTCGCTGGTCGCCCGTGTGCCCACGGTGGGTAGTGTACCGACGAGAGGGTGCTGTGAGTCCGTGCCCGCCCATGTGATCTGGAGATCCCCCTGTGAGCGAAGCAACTGCTGTCCGGACGGTCGCCGAAGGCGTCGTCGACCCTGAGCTCGAGTTGGCCCTCGGAGTTGTTGGCATGATCGGCGATGTTGCGGTAGCTGGAAGCCAGGCATCGGTCACCGTGGCACTCCCCATCGCCGCCTGGCCCGGAGCCGAGCGTCTGCTGGCCGCGGTGGCTGCGGCGGTCGAGGGGATCGAAGGGATCTCGTCGGCTGAGGTCGGTCGGCGAACCATGACCGAAGACGAGCGACTGGCGTTGCGAACGACGCTGCGACTGCTCATGAGCGGCGAGGACGACGGTCATGGCCATAGCCATGGAGCGGCCGAACCCCGATTTTTGGCTACTTCGTCGACCACACGCGTCCTCGGGATCTCCTCGGGCAAGGGAGGGGTGGGCAAATCCTCGGTCACCGTGAACCTCGCCATCGCCTTGGCCCAGGCCGGAAAGCGCGTCGGGGTGCTCGATGCCGACGTCTACGGCTTCTCCATCCCTAAGATGCTCGCCCCAGAGCATGATCCGATCATCCTCGGTGATACCGTGATTCCGACCGCAGTCCATGGAGTCCGCTGCCTCTCGATGGGCTTCTTCGTCCCCGACGAGCAGCCGGTCATCTGGCGGGGCCCCATGCTCCACAAGGCCATCGAGCAATTTGTGACCGAGGCCTGGTGGGGTGAGCCGGACTTCCTGCTGATCGACATGCCTCCCGGCACCGGAGACGTGGCCCTCACCTTGTCTGAGGTTCTTCCTCGGGTCGAGATCTACGTGGTGACCACTCCGCAGCCTGCTGCCGAGCGGGTGGCGCAGCGGAGCGCCTGGGCGGCGAGGAAGATGAAACTGTCCGTGCGCGGCGTCATCGAAAACATGAGTTGGTTTGATGCCGATGACGGAACCCGCTACGAGCTCTTCGGAAGCGGTGGCGGAGCCGACCTGGCTAGTCTGCTCGGGGTCCCGTTGTTGGGCCAGGTCCCGCTCGTTCCTGCGTTGCGAGAAGGTGGGGATGCTGGAGCCCCGATCACGGTGAGCGATCCCTCGTCTGCGGCTTCGCTGGTCTTCGCTGAGGTGGCCGAACGGATCATCGCCCAGGGGCCGGCTCGGGTGTACCGCCAAGAGCTCAAGATCGGCTGACGCTTCGGATCGCACGACCGGCTGGAGGGTGCCAAGATGCCACCGGGATCGTGGCAGGTGCCACGCCGTCGAGAGGGGAACCGATGAAGGACGTTTCGGGAAAGACGGCGGTGATCACCGGCGGCGCAAGTGGCATCGGTCGGGCCACGGCCGAGGTGCTCGCCAGCCGCGGGGCCAAATTGGTATTGGCGGACATCGAGGCACCAGTCCTCGCCGAGACGGTGGCGCAGCTGGCGGCAGGTGGTGCCGAGGTCACCGGGGTGGTCACCGATGTGACGAACCTCGACTCGGTCCACGGCCTCCGAGATGCTGCGCTCGCGGCCTATGGAGCGGTCCACATCGTCTTCAACAATGCTGGCGTCGGTGGTGGGACCACCATCAGTTCGTCCCCGGCGATGTGGGACTGGGTCCTTGGGGTCAACATCGATGGGGTGGTCAACGGCATGACCACCTTCTTGCCGCTCCTGCTTGAGCAGAACGAGGGCCACATGGTGAATACTGCCTCGCTGGCTGGCCTCGGTGGCGTGCCCGGCATGGGTCCCTATTGCGCTTCGAAGTTCGCGGTGGTCGGCATGAGCGAGTCGCTCTGGTACGAGCTCGGCATGCTCGGCTCGAATGTCCACTGCTCGGTGCTCTGCCCGGGATTCACCAAGACACGTATTCACGAATCGGAACGCAACATGCCCGACGAGCTCAAGAGCGTCCCCTTGGACCCCTTCTCCGAGCGCGCCGGATCGATGGCCAAGCAGGCGGTGGAGGGCGGCATCGAGGTGGGCATCGTGGCCGATGCCGTGGCCGATGCCATCGTTGATGAGCGCTTCTGGATTCTCACCCACGAGCGGGTCGCCCTCGCCACCATGCGCCAGCGCTTGGCATGGATGGAGGGTGGGCAGCCCCCGCGCATCGATCTCGGCGAGGCCGGTCGTCGCTAGCGTTTTGCCGCTGATCGCTCCCGGCAGAGGTCAGGCACCGATGCCCTTCGGGAGTCGGTCGGGGTCATAGCCCAGGAGTTCGACGGCCGAGTCGAAGGCGAAGCGATCAGTCATGCCGGCGACATAGGCCACTGACGTCCGGACCGCCTGGTCCTCACCAGCAATGAGGCCGCCAGACTCAGCGACGCCGGGAATGGCATTGGGCCGGTCGATGAAGTACTCAGTGAGTGCAGTGAGGACCTCGATGACGGCGTCGGCCTGAGCAACCGAGTCATGGCGCAAGTAGATCCGCTCGTAGTTGAAGGCACGGAATGCACTGAGGGCTTCGGCGTGGTCCACATCCATTCCGATGGTCCCGTTGGCCAGGGTGGCGGTGACCATGGCATCGATGAACGCTCCGAGCTGGCCGCCACGTCGGTCTCCGCAGCGCTCCTTGACGATGGCCGGAAGATCCCCGATGGAGACGATTCCGGCATAGGCCGCATCCTCGAAGTCGTGGCAGACGTAGGCGATGCGATCAGCCCAGCTCACGACCTCGCCCTCCGGCGTGAAGGGAGCGGGTCGCGACCACGAGTGGTTCCTTATGCCGTCGAGTGTCTCGACACAGAGGTTGAGCGGAGCAAGGGAAACGTCAGCCCCCCAGACCGCATGGTTATATCCCCCCTCGATGAAGGGGTCGAGCGCATCTTCGCTGGCGTGTCCACCTGGCCCATGTCCACAGTCGTGACCGAGCGCCATGGCCTCGGCCAGGGCCACATTGAGCCCCAGGGCTCGGGCGATCCCCGTAGCCACCTGGGCCACCTCGAGGGCGTGGGTCAGTCGAGTTCGCTGGTGGTCGTCGGGGAACACGAAGACCTGGGTCTTGCCCGCCAGACGGCGAAAGGCGGCAGCATGGAGGATCCGGTCGCGATCGCGCTCGAAGCAGGTGCGCCATGGGTCCGGCTCCTCGGGAAGGAGCCGTTGGCCTGCCCCGACGGCACGTGTGGCCCCCGCCACAAGGGCACGGTCCTCACGTTCTTCGCGCCGGCTTCTGTCGATGCCACCGATGAAGGAACTGGTATCGATGGTGCCCAAGGAGTCGGCGTGGGCCGTCACGAGATCATGGCCGGAAATCCTCGCCTGCGCGAAGCCCTCCATTGTCGCCGCCCACTGCTGCTCTCGCTCGGTTTGTTCGCCCACGCCACCATTCTTGCCGCCCCCTGTATCGTTGGGGGGAACGTGCTCGTCAGAGCGCATGACCACAGATCAAGGAGGCGCCACGTGGACGTCCGCATCGGCATCGTGCAGACCGTCAAGGAGCTAGAGGTCGAGTTGGCCGACGACACCGATCGCGAGAAGCTCCAATCAGAGATCGATGGGGCCCTGTCGGCCGAGTCTGTCCTGTGGCTCACCGACCGGAAGGGCCGGAGCGTCGGCGTCCCCGCCGGCAAGATTGCGTACATTGAGGTCGGAGCACCGACGACTGAGCGTCGCGTCGGGTTCGGCGCCCCCTGAGCGGTGCTTCGCTGATGAGCGCCGAACCGCTCATCGAGCGGAACCTGATCTTCGTCACCGGCAAGGGCGGGGTGGGCAAGACCACCGTGGCCGCCGGCCTGGCTCAGATGCTGGCCGATGAGGGAAGGACGGTGCTCGGCTGCGAGATCGACGCCAAGGGCGACCTTGCGGCGGCCTTCGAGGTCCCCGCATCGCGCTTCGTCCCGCAGAAGGTATCCGATGGACTCTCTCTCATGGCCATGGATACCGAGGCGAGCCTGCGTGAATACCTCAAGCTCCACCTGAAGATTCCGATCGTCGGCCGGATCGGACCCGTGGCCAAGGCCTTTGACTTCCTTGCCACGGCGGCTCCGGGGGTCAAGGAGATTCTGACCATCGGCAAGGTGTGCTGGGAGGTCCGAGAGCGGCACTACGACACCGTCGTCGTCGACGCACCGGCGACCGGCCACATCGTGAGTCAGCTTTCGGCACCGCAGGTGATCAACGATCTCGTCAAGGTGGGCCTGATCCGTTCCCAGACCGATTGGATGAGTGAGATCCTCCGCGATCCGGCTCAGGCCGGCTTGGTGATCGTGACCACTCCCGAGGAGATGCCAGTCTCCGAGACTCTCGAGCTTGTTGGAGCGGTCACCGAGCAGACCGAGGTCGACATTGCCACCGTCGTGGTCAACCGCCTCCTCCCAGAGCGATTCACCCCACGAGACGAGGCGGTGTTCGACGCGATCTCCACTGAACAGGGACGAGCCATCCTCAATGACGAGATCGGCGGAGGAGCGACGCCGCTTCTCGAGGCGGCTCGCCTCGCCACGGTGCTGCGACGGAGCCGGACTCAGCACCTTGACACCCTGCGGGCTGGGCTTCCGGACGGTCTTCCGCTCGTCTTGGTGCCGGAGCTCTTCTTCCGCACTGATGGCCTCCGAGCCACCCGTCAGGTGGCCGTCCACCTCGCCGAGGAGCTGCTCTGATGGCTCCTGTGACCTCGCCGGTCGAGAACCTGCTGGCATCGCGTGAAATCATCGTCACCTGCGGTCCAGGTGGCGTCGGCAAGACCACGACGGCGGCTGCCCTCGGCGTTCTCGCAGCCAGCCGGATGGGAGGTCGAGTCTTGGTGCTGACCGTGGACCCAGCCCGACGGCTGGCCGACGCGCTTGGCCTCAAGGGGATCGGCAATGAGGTTACCGACGTGCCGGCGTCGGTCTTCGCCGATGCCGGGGTCCCGCTGGTCGGTTCGCTCTCCGCCGCAATGCTCGACACGAAGAAGAGTTGGGATGACTTGATCGCCCGGCATGCTCCTGACGACGAGACATGTGACCGGATTCTGGCGAACCCGCTCTACCAGAGCCTGTCGGGTCGCTTCATCCAGAGCCACGACTACATCGCCATGGAGCGGCTCTACGAGCTGCATGCCACGAGGGAGTGGGATTTGATCGTGGTCGACACCCCACCGACGCGCAATGCTCTTGACTTCCTCGATGCGCCCGCTCGGATGGCTGATTTCTTTTCGAGCCGACTGCTCCGCTGGCTTATCGCTCCGGCGCGCTCGGGGATCGTGAACTTCGCCTCAAAGCCATTCACGCAGATCGCCGATCGGATCCTTGGCACTGAGTTCCTCGGTGACATCGCCGAGTTCTTCATCTCGATGCAGTCGATGTATGGCGGTTTCGTGGAGCGGGCCAATGCCGTGGCCCGGCTGATGGCCGATGATCGGACCAGCTTCCTCGTTGTCTCGAGCTCCGAGGCCGTCCCGCTCCGCGAGGCGGAGTTCTTCGCCGAGCAACTGTCGGCGCGCGATCTCGATCTCGGTGCGGTGATCTTGAACAAGGTCCTGCCCGCCATGCTCACGGATCCTGCCGCCGCCGAGGCAGCGAGCCGGCTCGAGGAACGCAGTACGGCGATCGCCGAGAGACTCTCCTCGACGCTCACACTCGACCAGACCTCGGTAGCCCGGGTGCTCGCCACGGTGGAAGAGAGCTTCACTGACTTCTCCGTCGTGGCGCATCGGGAGGCGGCAGCCCGAGATCGACTACCGACACAGGGGGCGCCGCTCCTAGAGGTACCGCGCATGGAGGGCGACGTGGCTGACCTTTCCGGCCTGTTCGCTATCGGCAAGGCGCTCCTCGACCCCTCACTCTGACGAGGTCCCAGCCCCGCTACGTTGAGCACATGGACGCAACCGAGGTGCACTGACCCGATGCTCGATTACCACCTCCACCTCTGGACGCACGAGGATCCCACGACGTGGCTGTCGCTTGACCAAATTGCGGCCTACTGCGAGCAGGCGCAGAGCCAGGGTGTCGAAGAAATTGCCATCACCGAGCACATCCACCGCTTCGCTCAGGCCACCGACCTCGTCGGTAGGTTCTGGGCCTCCACCGAGCCGGATCCGCAGCTTCAGGCCCAGATCGCCGGCTACATCGATTGGCACACTGGTTCTGACCTCGACGCCTATGTCGAGCTCTGCCTTGAGGCCAAGGCAGCGGGACTTCCGGTCAAGATCGGGATGGAGGTCGACTACTACCGCGGCCAGATGGACGAGGTGTCCGAGCTGTTGGCGGGCTACCCCTTCGACGTGCTGCTCGGGTCGGTCCACTGGATCGGTGGCTGGCAGTTCGACGATGTCGACAACAAGGCCCAGATGGCTCATTGGGATACTCGGGATGTCGATGCCTGTTGGGGGGCGTACACCGAGGCCATTGAGGAACTCGCTGTCACCGGGGCCTGCGACGTGCTGGCCCACCCGGACCTGATCAAGGTCAATGGGCGCATGCCTGAGAACCCGACCGAGTGGTGGGACCGGATCGCCGAGGCGGCATCAGCCTCAGGGATGGCCGCCGAGCTCTCGAGCGCAGGGTGGCGCAAGCCGGTGGGGGAGCAGTACCCCTCGATCCCGCTCCTCGACCGTTTCGTGGCGGCAGGTGTGCCTATGACGACCGCCTCGGATGCCCACGCCACCGATCGGGTAGCGGACCGTTCCGAGGACCTCGGGGCAATCATCGACGCCGCCGGAATCACCACCCTGGCGAGCTTCGAGGGCCGCGTCCGCACGGACGTACCCGTGCGGTCGGCCTGATGGCGACACCTTCTGAGCTGGCCCGCCTTCGCACGGAGCTCGACCAGCACCAGACCGAACATCTGCAGCGACTCCTCGGCTCGTGGTCCCTGCTGGCCGACCTGTCGTTCAGCGATCTACTCCTCGTGGTTCCGGTGGCGGCACCGCCACCGGGCACCGGAGCCCAGCTCGTGGTCCTCGGGCAAGTGCGGCCGAACAACCGATCAACCCTGATCTCTCAGGATCTTGTCGGCCAGACCGTGTCGGAGCGCCGCTGGGACCTCGCCGCCGAAGCGCTTCATTCAGGCCGCCTCGTCAAAGGCTCGATGTTCGACACCGAGCTCGACGAGGCGGTTCCTGTCTGGAATGTTCCGGTACGACACCGCAGCGAGGTCATCGGTGTGCTGGTTCGGATCCAGGGACCTTTGCGCGGAACGGCGAGCATGTACGAGCGGACCTACCTCGATGTCTTTGAGCGGTTCTGCACGATGATCTCGGAATCGACCTTCCCCTTTCATGATGAAGAGGTGGCGGCAGAGGAGACCCCACGGGTCGGCGATGGCGCCATCGTGGTCGACGGCGAGGGTCGAGTCGAGCTGGCGACGCCCAACGCCATCAACGCACTGCACCGACTGGGGATCTTTTCTCCCCCCGACGGCAGTCGGTTCGACGGGCTCGGCGTCGATGCGCACCTCGTGTCGATGGCCCTCGAGTCCGGGCGCCCGGTGGTTGAGGAGATCGAGCGTCGTCCGGATGTCTCGGTGCTGGCCCACTGCGTGCCGTTGCTCGAGTCCGGTCAGGTCACCGGGGCACTCATCTTGCTGCGCGACGTGACGGACCTGCGCCGCCTCGACCGACTGGTGCTCTCGAAGGACCAGGCGATCCGTGAAGTCCACCACAGGGTCAAGAACAACCTGCAAACAATCTCGGCCCTGCTTCGGCTCCAGGCGAGACGGACCGACGATGACCATGGACGCCAGGCGCTCCTCGAGGCCGAGCGGCGCATCCGGTCCATCGCCATCGTGCACGAGATCCTGTCTCGAGAGCCAGGCGATGACGTGGAGTTCTCCGAAATCGTGATCGCACTGGTCCAGATGGCCGAGGACTCCGTGGTCAGCGGCCGGCCGGTCGAGATCACCGTGATCGGCAACCTCGCCGAGGTCCCAGCGGATATCGCCACACCGCTCGCAGTGGCGCTCGCGGA
>Ga0114958_10001355_pt1 | contig 19436 bp, 16 predicted proteins | sample C_130208_EF_Meta_FD_89577 | JGI IMG/M metagenome (GOLD analysis project Ga0114958, IMG submission 89577) | Freshwater microbial communities from Lake Croche, Canada to study carbon cycling - C_130208_EF_MetaG | ecosystem: Environmental > Aquatic > Freshwater > Lake | place: Lake Croche, Canada...
ATTACCTTTGCACTCCAAATTACGCGGGCGTGGTGGAATTGGTAGACATACCAGACTTAGGATCTGGCGCCGCGAGGCATGGGGGTTCGAGTCCCTTCGCCCGTACCAATGGCAAGCCCTCAATACCAGAAAGGTTTTGGGGGCTTTTTTTAATTGAAAATATAAATAATTCGATATGAACATTTCTCTCAACCATGCAAATGATTTACAAGGTCGTTTGTCCGTTGTTGTTTCTGAAGCTGATTACCAAGAAAAGGTAGCCGCCAAATTAAAAGATTACCGCAAAAAAGCGAACATCAAAGGATTTCGTCCGGGCATGGTGCCAGTGGCTTTAGTGAAAAAATTATATGGTCAATCTGCCCTAGTCGATGAAATTAATCATCTATTAGGTCATGCAGTAGGGGATTATATCAAAGAAAATAAATTGAATTTAGTTGGGGAGCCTTTGCCAGCTGTGGAAGAAGCAGACGCGATAGATTGGGAAAAAGACACCGAGTTCACCTTTCATTATGATTTAGGTTTTCATGGCGATTTTTCTGTGGATTTAGCTAAAATCAAATCCGTGACTTCGTATGAAATTAAGGCGGATAAGAAGGAAATCGAAGAGACCATTGAAAATTTAAAGAAGCAATTTGGCGATCAAATTCATCCAGATGTGGTGGAAGATCGTGATTTGGTTTTTGGAACGTTTACGCAAGGTGATTGGGTGGAGAAATCGGCGATCCCATTGCATTCGATTCAAGATAATTCGAAAAAGATTTTCATCGGTGCGAAAAAGGATGATACCTTAAAATTTGATATAGAAAAGGTATTTATTGATGCGAAATCAGTAGCCTTGGCGACGGGTAAGAAAGAAGACGAAGTGGCTGATTTGGTAGGAGAGGTTTCATTTGTCGTGGAGGATATTACGCGTCAAGTACCGGCTAGTTTAACGCTGGAGTTTTTTGATAAAGTTTTAGGACCAGGTAAGGCGACTGATGAAAAGACTTTCCGAGAGGAATTGGCCACGATTGTGGATGAAAATTATAAGCGCGAGGCGAATTATTTATTGCGCATCGATGCGGAGAAAGCGATTTTAGATCAAGTGAAAATTGATTTGCCAGATGCGTTTTTGAAGACATGGTTGGTGCGTATCAACGAAGGTAAATTCACGCCAGAGCAAATTGATCAAGATTTTGATAATGTGAAGAAAGATATTCGTTGGAATTTAATTAAAAACGAAATTGCGGAGAAATTTGAGGTTAAAGTAGAATATGCGGAGGTGGTTGAAAAAGCAAAAGATATGGTTCGCCAGCAGTTTGGAGGCTATTTATCGTCAGACCAGCCGGGTATCGAGGAAATGATTGAAAAAATCGCGATGGGTTATTTAAGTGATAAATCGAAGTCGGATAATTTCATGAATTTATATAATCAGGCATTTGCTGACAAAGTAAGTCAGGCGATTGTGGATCATATTCCTCACAAAACGACTAAAATCGACGTGGAGAAATTTAAGGCCATCGCAGCGGAGCTTTAAAAATTCCATTTCATGAAATAAAAGAGGCCCCCGCATATTTTGCGGGGTTTTCTATGAACTAAGCAAACGATTTTTTCGTTTAGCTAATTAGTTAAAAAAGTTTAAATTTGAACCTTAAACAAATCATCACATGATTCCAAAGGATTTATCAGGAGAAGAATTTCGTAAATATGCCGTTCACCACCGTGGCTTGAATGGTTTGGCCGTAGACCAATATATGAATAACATAGGTAGTCGGCCCTTGCACCAAATCGAGGATATGACGCAATACATCATCGAGGAGCGCCCGATGCGTTTCGCGCAAATCGATGTATTTTCCCGCTTAATCATGGACCGTATTATTTTCATGGGTGTTCCTGTGGATGACTATATGGCGAATATTATCGTGGCGCAGTTGTTATTCATGGAATCAACCGACGCGAAGAAAGACATTGTCATGTACATTAATAGCCCAGGTGGTTCAGTCTATGCAGGCTTAGGTATTTATGATACGATGAATTACATCCGTCCGGATGTGTCGACCGTTTGTACTTCCTTAGCCGCATCGATGGGTGCCGTCTTATTAGCAGGTGGCGCGGCTGGAAAGCGTTCAGCCTTAGAGCATGCGCGGATTATGATTCACCAACCTTCTGGGGGTGCGCAAGGACAATCCCGCGACATCGAAATCACTGCCCGTGAAATCGTGAAAATTCGTCAGGAATTGTATGAAATTTTAGCCAAACATTCCGGTAAAAGCTTTGATGAAATTGAGCGCGATTCTGATCGTGATTATTGGATGAAATCCGAAGAGGCAAAAGCCTATGGATTAATCGATGAGATTTTAACCCGTACCGTGTAATTCATGGCCAATCCTAAAAAAACCAATTGTTCCTTTTGTGGTCGTTCAAAAAACGAAGTAGGCATGCTACTTTCGGGTATCGAAGGGCATATTTGCAATAATTGTTTGCAACAAGGCTACGAAGTCGTGAAAGAAGAATTAGGTGCTGGGGTGAAAGTTTCTGCATCTGGTTTACAATTTGACTTAGTTAAACCTAAAGATCTGAAGTCCTATTTGGATCAATATGTGATCGGACAGGAGGAAGCAAAAAAGCATCTTTCCGTAGCAGTGTATAATCATTATAAGCGCTTGATGCAACCGGTTCAGGAGGATGATGTGAAGATTGAGAAATCCAATATTTTGATGGTTGGGGAAACCGGTACCGGAAAAACCTATCTGGCTAAGACATTAGCGCAAAAATTACAAGTCCCTTTTTGCATCGCCGATGCGACCGTGATTACGGAAGCAGGTTATGTGGGCGAAGATGTGGAAACGATTTTGACTCGTTTATTGCAAGCGGCGAATTATGAAGTAGCCAAGGCGGAATGTGGCATCGTGTTCATCGATGAGATTGATAAAATTGCCCGTAAATCTGATAATCCCTCGATCACTCGGGATGTATCGGGGGAGGGGGTCCAACAAGCTCTTTTGAAATTACTCGAAGGTTCCATCGTGAATGTTCCGCCGCAAGGGGGTCGTAAGCATCCGGATCAGAAAATGATCGCGGTGAACACGGAAAATATCTTGTTTATTTGTGGGGGAGCGTTTGATGGCATCGGCCGACATATCGCCAAGCGATTAAATGCACGCCCTATCGGTTTTTCTGGGGATGATTCCTTTCATAAATCCTTTGAACAGGATCAAATTATGAAATATGTATCCGCGCAGGATTTGAAATCTTTTGGTTTGATTCCGGAGTTATTAGGTCGATTGCCGGTGATTACCTATTTGAATCCCTTGGACGCAAAGGCGCTATTGTCTATTTTGACAGTGCCCAAAAATGCGTTAGTGAAACAATATGAAAAGCTTTTCGAGATGGAAGGCGTGAAACTTAGTTTTTCAGAGGAAGCATTGCGCTATTTGGTCGAACAGGCGATGCAATTTAAATTGGGCGCCCGAGGTTTGCGTTCCATTATGGAGGCAATCATGAATGATGCCATGTATGAAATCCCATCCCAGGAAAATTTAAAGGAATTTAATGTGGATTTGGCCTATGCCAAAGCAAAATTTGAACGTACCGTTTTTCACCAAATAGATTTTGTTGCCTAATATCATGAAACATTTAGCTTTATTTCTTTGCCTCATCGTCGGTCTTAGCGCCTGCAGTCGGACGAAAGGATATTTTTCAATCCATCAAGCTCCTCAGCCTAGCGAACAAAAAAGTGCAGAACAAGCTACTAAGGAACCTATTTTTTTGGCAGTTGGGGACCAACAGACAATCGCCGTTTTACCAGAATCTTTAACCGCTCAGCCTGCTGAACCGATGTTAAAAGAAGCTCAAGTGAAACAAGTACGATTCACATCGATGCCGACCGTTCGTTTGGAAAAGCAGGTAAGCAAAAAGGAAGTGAAGGCGATCATTCAGCAAATGAAGTTGCAAAATAAAGTGGCCCAGGAGCCAGCTACTGCCCAAGATTGGGATCCGAAATTGAAAATTGGCGTCATTCTTCTTGGTGTAGGGGTTTTGTTAACCATTTTTGGAATTGGCTTAATTGGTGGAATTTCTGCTTTTATAGGCCTGGCCTTCACCATTCTTGGTTTGTTGCATACCTATTAAGTATGGCAAATTTCTTGCTCGTTTTTTTGCATGGATTCGGTGAAGATGCGCGCATGTGGGATGATTTTGTCCCTCATTTTTCCTGGCCCTATTCCTATGTTTGCCCGAATTATGCTGAATGGTCGGATTGCAATCGCATATCGGAGTATGCCCAAAAACTTTTCGCCAAATTACCGAAGGACGCATCGCTGATCATTGTCGGTCATTCCATGGGCGGTTATATCGCTTTGGCCATGGCTGAATTATTTCCGGACCGGATTGAACGGGTAATTTTGTTGCATTCCACTGCCTCCGCGGATTCAGAGGAGAAAAAAAACCAACGCGAGAAAACAAAATCCTTTTTACAGGTACATGGGGTCAGGTCCTTTTTAGGGCCATTTGTATCGAATTTATTTGCCCCTGCCTTTGTTCATTCGAATCCTTTACTCCTACGGGAATTGAGTGATCGCTATGTTCATTTGCCGGCGGAGGCTTTGATCGCCGCCACGGAAGCGATGAAACAGCGGCCTGATGCTTGGGATTTTTTGGAAAAAACAGCCCTTCCTTTTTTATTTATTTTAGGTGACGAAGACGCCCTAATTCCTCATGAGGCAATTCTTCGTGGATTGGAGGGGAAAGCCAAACATAAATGTGTAATTTTAAACCACGTAGGTCATCAAGGGACTTATGAAGCGCCAAATGCCTGTTTTCAGGCGATGGCCAATTTCATATGATTATGTCTGATATCATCATCGCCTTAGATGGCTTTTCTTCTTGTGGAAAAAGTAGCACGGCAAAACGCGTGGCAGCCGCTTTGCAATATGCCTTTGTGGATACAGGCGCGATGTACCGGGCGGTGGCTTTGTACTTTCACCGAAATCATATTGAGGTTTCAGACCAAAGGGCCATCGAACTGGCACTGACTGAAATTGAAATTTCCTTTGTGTTTAATCCGGAGAGGCAAGCCTCAGATACCTATTTAAATGGGGAAAATATAGAGGCTGAAATTCGAAAAATGTACATTTCGGATTTAGTTAGCCAGGTCAGCGCGGTGCCTGTTGTTCGGCATGCGATGGTGGCACTCCAACAAAAAATGGGTCAGAAAAAAGCCCTCGTCATGGATGGAAGAGATATCGGAACAGTCGTTTTTCCAAAAGCGGAATTAAAGATTTTTATGACGGCTGAGTCGGAGATTCGGGCCCAACGAAGAAAACTCGAATTATTGCAAAAAGGCGAAGATTTGCCCCTCGAGGACATCAAAGAAAACTTACGCATGCGCGATGAAATCGACATGAACCGAAGTGAAGGGCCCTTAAAGCGCGCGGAGGATGCGATCGATTTAGATACATCATATCGCAGCATGGACGAACAAGTGGAATTTGTTTTAGCACATGTTCGCCGTATCCAACGTGAAAATAAATAAACCCATTTTAATTATCGGCCAAGGCCTGTCCGGCACGATTCTCGCACACCAAGTGCTTCAATCCGAGCTAGATGTGGAGATCTGGGATTCGCCAGAAACTCATTTCACCTCTTCTTGGGCTGCGGGGGGTATTTTTAATCCAGTGACGGGTCGGAAATTAGAAGCCACTTGGCTCGCCGACGAGTTATTCGCCTTTTTATTCCCCTTTTATGAAGGCTTAGAAAAAACCTTAGGTCAACGTTTTTTTTATCCCATGCCCTTGTTTAGGCCTTTTGCAAATGAGGAAATGAAGGCATGGCTGCTTGCCAGAAAAGATCAAATTGACCATGGATTTTTACGTTGGGCCCAGGAAGGCGTCTGGGTATCAAAATCCGGTTGGGTCGATGTCGCCTCTTTATTATCAGCTTCGCGACACTATTTCGAAGCACGGAATATATATTTTCAAAAAAAATATGTAGCAAATGAATTGCCTGGATTAGTGGAAAAATATGATCGTATTATTTTTTGTGAAGGCTTTCATGGCCAACAAAACCCCTTGTGGAAGGACTTAGGATTTTTGCCAGCGAAGGGAGAATTAATGAAAATCAGATCCAAGCAACCTTCAGAAGACTATATTTTAAATAAAAATGGATTCTTATTACCCTTGGGAAATCATGAATTTAAGGTAGGGGCAACCTATCGTTGGGATGAATTTAGTCCCGAAACTATTCCAGAGGCCCAGGCGGAATTGAAGCAAAAATTGCAGTATTTTCAGGTTACGGAGTTTGAAGAAATTGACAATTTAGTGGGGGTTCGACCGGCGACGCAAGATCGGCGGCCTTTCGTGGGTATGCATCCGAGTTTACGGGTGGGTATTTTCAATGGTTTTGGTTCGAAGGGCGTCTCTTTAATGCCTTATTTTGCAGATGCCTTTGTGGGGGAATGGCTTGGAAAAAAAATGGTTCATTCGGAAGCATCAATTCGTCGATTTTCGCATTTATTTTCCGTTTAAATCCTTAAATTTGGTTTCCTGAGATACAAAACGTACGCATGCGAGCAATTGTTAGCTTTTTTATTGGTTTGTTATTTTTTGCCGCAAATTCGCGATTGGATGCGCAGGATTTTTTCCCATCCCAACGGCCGGATGAAAAGACGCGGATTCAGTATCAAAACTTCACATGGAAATACTATGCTAGCCAAAATTTTGAGGTGTATTACATCGGCAGGAATGATGCGCTGGCATTAAAGACGATTCAGATGTTGGAAAGTGATTTTTCAAAAATCACGGAGATACTTAGTTATACGCCATTTCAAAAGACCAAAGTATTCGTTTATCCTTCTCAATCGGAATATTTACAATCCAATAGTGGCATTAGTTTAAGTAATCCCACGGATGCGAAGGATGAAAATTTATCCAAATTTCGAATTGAAATTCCTTTTACGGAAAATGTGGCTGTGTATCGAAAAAAGTTGATTCGTGAGGTGGCGGAGGTGTATGTGCATGACATGTTGTTTGGGGGTAGTATTAAAGATGCCTTACAAAACTCATTATTACTAAGTCTTCCGGAATGGTATTTGTCGGGCATTTCAGCCTTTATTGCGGAGGGTGATTCGCCGGAGATGAATCAATACATGTACCAAGTCGTTAGCTCGAATAAAGTGAGGAAGCCATCCATGGCCAAGGGGAAAGAAGCGGAATGGTTAGGGCAATCCATGTGGAATTACATTCATAAAACATACGGTCGTCAGCCGATTGGCAATATTTTGAATTTAACGCGAATCATTCGAAATGATCAATCGAGTATTTCCAGTACGCTTAAAAGGCCTTTCTCTAAGTTTTTAAAAGAGTGGTTTGAGTTTTATTTGTCGGAGGCGAAGCAATACGAAGTGAACACGGTGGATTCATCGCCTTCAAAATTGTTGCTAGCCAAAGACCTTTTTGATAATGAACATATACGTCAATTTGCGCTGAGTTCAGATGGAGAATGGCTGGCTTATGTGTTGGATGACTTTGGTTTATCGAAGGTTTTTATTCACAACTTGAAGAGTAAAAAATCGCAAATGGCGCTAAGTATAGGTCTTAAAGATCCGATGAGGGCTACGGATGTTCCAGGGCCACATGTGTATTGGGGAAAAGGAAATGCGCTTTCGGTATTGTATCAAGCAGAGGGTAAATCTTGGATTCAGTCTTTTTCTTCCTTGAATGGAACAAAAAATTCGATTCGATTGGAAAGCAAAAAGAATTTGGGGGATTGGTTGTTTTTGGATTTTGAGATGGCTGGAAATGCCCAACGAATGTTAGTCCGAACCCTACGGAATGGTCAGGTAGATGTAGGGATTTTTGACTTAAAACGGAATCGTTTTACGCCGATAACCCAGGATGCCCAGGATGAATCGGAGGCACATTGGTTTGGCAATGGGGGTGATGTCATCTATGTTTCTGATAAATACACGGATACGATTCCTGCCATTTCGAATAAAGAAGGCCTGAGAAGTGTCTATGTATGGAAGGCAGATGATCCGGGGGCGGTTCAGCGTTTATTCACGCATCGGGGAACGATTTCAAATTTACGTGCGGTTTCGGATTCAATCATTTATTTTTTAGCCCAACAGAGCTATGGCAACGAACTCGTTTCCTTTCATACGAACACAAAACAATTTTTTGTAAATAAGGGAAGAATAGGAGCATGGGCTTCTTTCGAACTCGCGCAAGACCAATTAGTTTTTAAGGATCAGGAGGTTTTGACGAGCCAATTGAAGCAAATTGAATGGAATAAAATAAGCTCCTTGGCTAGTAATGAGTGGTTTTCGTCAACGGATGATTCGGGTCTCCTGAATTCGGCCAATCCCTCGTCAGAGGGTGTTGATGGTGAAAATACGATGCCGATTAGTGCGCGTGAAAAAAGAAATGCAGAATTAAAAAGGGCGCGGTTGGAACGCCGCCAATCCTTATTAAGTCGGAAAGATCCTGATAAAACGACGGGGCCTTTTGCCTATCTAAATTCCTTTGTGGTGAATAATTCAGAGGGAAATTTTATGGTTGATCCTGTTCGGGGTTTGGGTTATTCCTTCGGGGTGAATATGAATGATTTGTTAGAAAATCATTTAATCAAAACGGGGATATTTGTAACTGCAAATTTAAAAAATACGGATTTATGGGCTGAATACAGTTATTTGGCGAAAAAGATTGATTGGGTCGTTCGCATCGATCGAAAAGTGCTGAATCAAGAAACAGATAGTTATTCCCAAAAAATTCGATTTAATCGTTTCGAGGTAAAGGGAATTTATCCATTCAACGTATTAAGTAAATTAAGTTTTTCAGGCATTTTTACATCGAATCGGGCTTTTGATCAATATTCCTTGGCGACGCCAGAAGATTTGGCAACCTATGGGGGCGCTAAAGTGGAATATTCCTATGATAATACGGTGTATGTCGCTGAAAATTTGCGGACGGGTTTTCGTATGAATGCTTCTGTGGAGCAGCAATTGGGATTAATGAGTTCGACAGGCTTTACCCGTATGAAGATTGATGCGCGGAAATATGTTAAATTGACTAATTCTTTTGTGCTGGCTGCTCGGGTTTCTGCCTCTCAATCCATGGGAGATGCTGCCCGACAAACCATTTTAGGGGGAATGGACAATTGGCTATTTATTAATCGGGATATACGTAACAAAGAAAATCCTTTAGGTGCTACAGGAATTGCGCAGCGGGATGTATTTATGAGTGATTTTGCGACGTCCATGCGAGGTTTTAATATGAATAAATTATCGGGGAATAGTCATTTATTGATCAATTTAGAGCTTCGCGTACCTTTAAAATCGCTCGTTGGGCAGGAATATGTGAAGTCGAAATTTATGAATTCTTTTCAGTTTATAGGTTTTACGGATGTGGGAAGTGCCTGGACCGGTGCTAATCCATTTTCAAGAACCAATGGTTTTAACACGAATGTCTATGGAGGAAATACGAATCCATTTAAGGCGACGGTCATCGATTTTAGAAATCCTTTCTTGATAGGTTATGGGGCTGGAGTTCGGGCCGCCTTATTGGGTTATTTTATTAAATTAGATTATGCCTATGGCATCGAAAATAAGGAAGTAAAATCCCCGATCACCTATTTGACCTTTGGGCATGACTTTTAGGTTTATTGTATTTTTTATATGCATTTCCAGTTTTTCCTGGGCCCAAAGTTTAAGTACATCCAACCTCCCCATTCTGAGCATCGATACCCGTGGGAAGACCATCGTGGATGAACCTAAAATCCCCACGAAAATCTCTTTATTTGACCGAGGTCCGGGCGCTTTGAATCAACTGAGCGGAAGCCCCACGCTAAAAATATGGGCTGGTGTCGAATTTCGTGGTTCTACCTCTCAAGCAGATTTTTATTTTTTACCCGGCTTGGTCAAAAAGCCGTATGGAATCGAGATTTGGACGGATTCAACGGGTCGCGTATCGACAGATACTTCGCTCGTTCAAATGCCTTCGGAGTCGGATTGGGTATTGAATGCCTCCTACAACGATCGAACCTTCATGCGGGATGTACTTGCGCAATACCTAGGCATAAAGATGGGTTTGCTCGGTTCTCGGACGCGCTATGTCGATTTAGTCATCAACGATGTATATCAAGGCGTCTATATTTTGATGGAGAAAATCAAAAAAGGAAAAAATCGGGTACCTATTTCTACTTTGCATCCCACCGAAAATACGGGAGATAATCTAACAGGTGGCTATTTGATGAAAATAGACAAGACGAGCGGATCGCCCTCCAAGAACTGGATAAGTAATTACGGCTCCGGTTTAAGTTCAAAAAAATCCATCATTCAGGTAGAATATCCGAAATACGATAGCTTATCTACGACCCAATATAATTACATCAAAAATTTCATGGATACCTTCGAGAAAAGTCTTCATGACGATGCTCCTTCAGATCCTAAATCCGCCTATAAATCGATGATGAATCTGCCATCCTTTGTTACCTATTTTCTGTTAAATGAGGCGGTTCGTAATGTCGATGGTTATTTATTAAGCACCTATTTTTACAAAGACAAAGATTCTAAAGGCGGAAAATTAAGCATGGGACCTGTTTGGGATTTTAATATTGCCATGGGGAATGCAGATTATGCGGATGGATGGAAGCCGCAAGGATGGGCTTTTACGGCGCGTGAAACGGCTGCTGGGGCAACGGATCCGTTCCAAGTACCCTTCTGGTGGGGAAAATTATTGACCGATTCCTCTTTCGTAAATTTGGCATCCCAGCGATGGAAAGATATGCGCAAAACCTTTTTGACCGCCGATCGAATAAATGCCTATATCGATTCTACGCAAAATGTGTTGAAAGAGCCATTGAATCGAAATTTTAACAAATATCCTCTATTTGGTAAAAAGTTATGGCCTAATTATTATGTCGCTCCGTCCTTGGTCGAGGATGTGAATTGGTTAAAAAATTGGATTTCCCAACGGCTTGGCTGGTTAGATTCCCAGTTCAATCAGTTCAAAGTTCTTGTTCTAGGTACAAGCTATGAAGCCCCAGAATCACGGGTATTTCCAAATCCTGCGCAAACACAGGTTACAGTACAATGTTTTCTTTCGGAATCAGGTCCCGTGGAAATGGAAGTGGTGGATGTGCAAGGAAAACGAATTTTTATTGAAGAATATCAGAGTGGAAGGCAGGAGATATTCCAACAAACACTCAATCTTCAATTCTTTGCCAATGGGCAATATTGGATATTGCTTCGTCAAAAAGGGATTCCTATTTTTCAGGGAACCTTGATCAAGCAAAACTAAATCCTCAAATTTTCGTAATTTGCAGTTCAATTTCTGCACATGGGATTTTCTGAAGATATATTATTAGAACAATTGGCTGCGACGCGCAAGGCATCGACGCAATTAGCCATGGCTTCTACTGAAACTAAATGGCAAGCTTTACAGGCTTTAGCTGCTCTCTTAGAAACAAATTCGTCCCTGATTTTAGTTGAAAATAAATTAGATGTGGATCAGTTGGCCCTCGATAATCCCATGCGAGACCGATTGCTTTTGACCTCTGAGCGCATTCAAGATCTAGCGAAGAGTGTGCGCGCAGTAGCTTTGCTACCCGATCCATCTGGTCAGGTGCTTTTGCATAAAACCTTGGCGAATGGCCTGGATTTGCAAAAAATAGCCGTTCCCTTAGGTGTGGTAGGTGTGATCTATGAATCTCGTCCGAATGTGACGATAGATGTGGCGGCACTTTGCCTACGTTCAGGAAATGCGGCGGTGCTGCGTGGAGGGACGGATGCTTGGCATACGAATTCTATCTTAGTTTCTTTGATTCATCAGGCACTTCTTGAGGCTAAATTACCGATTGAGTTAGTGCTTTTAATGCCGACGGATCGGGAGCTTGTTCAAACGCTTTTAACGGCAGTTTCTTTTGTCGACGTGATTATTCCACGGGGTTCGAATGCATTAATTCAAAAGGTTCGTCGGGAGTCCTTGATCCCTACGATTGAAACAGGTGCCGGCGTTTGTCATACCTATGTGGCGGAATCGGCGGATGTGGACATGGCGGTGAATATCGTGGTAAATGCCAAAGTTACTCGGCCTTCCGTCTGTAATTCGTTAGATACGATTTTGGTTCATCGAGCACAGGCTTCTGCTTTTTTAAAGGCGGTGGCGGTCCCGATGAATTCATGGAATGTGGCTATTTTCGCAGATCTGGAGTCTTTTGCCTATTTGGAAAAAGAAAATTATCCTTTCTTGCATGTGGCGCAAGTGGCAGATTTTGGTCGGGAATATTTAGATTATGCTTGTTCGGTGAAAGTTGTCGCGGATTTAGCAGAAGCCTTAGGCCATATCCAAACCTATTCTTCACGCCATTCCGAGGCGATTGTTTCAACGGATGCGCGCGAAGCAGAATTCTTTTTACAGGCAGTGGATGCGGCAGCGCTGTACTGGAATGCGTCGACGCGTTTCACTGATGGCGGTGTATTTGATTTGGGAGCTGAGATAGGTATTTCTACCCAAAAATTACATGCCCGTGGGCCATTCGCTTTGGAAAAATTAGTGACTGAAAAGTGGATTTTAAAAGGGCAGGGGCAAGTTCGCTAGGCCTAGAATTCGTAATCTAATCCCAGTTTTTGTTTCATTTCTGCCAGCAGCGGATATTTCGCCGTCAAAAAATCGTATTTATCTGATTGCGTATATAAGGTTTTTTTATCTGGTGTGTCGTGTGGAATGACAATTAATTCGATATCAAGGTCAAAATTTTCCATCGAACTACGCAAGGCTTGCAAGATTTCCATGCGAATGCCTTCATTGAATTGTTGGACTTGCACCTCATTTTCTACTTGGATATGTACGGTATTGCCTTTTAATTCGATGGGCCGGTCCATCAGGACAAACTTATTGATCAGATTTGCTTTCTTGTAGCTTTGCGCCAAACTGTGCCATTCGATTTGCAGGGCTTCCAAGGATATTACTTTGGCGTCCTTGGATAAGAGGTTCGCTAGGTTTTGGGCGCTTTGTATCTCGTTTATTTGTTTCGTGTCGACTAATTTTTTAGCGCTACGTAAACCTGAAGTTGAGGCCACAGGCTTAATGGCCTCGGTAACATTGTGTTTTACATCTATGGTCGACGGGCTCGCTGTAGAGGCTGCATCCCTTTCTGATTGGATTGAATGAGATTCAATAATTACCGATTTCTCAACATTCGATTGATCTGTAATGTTTTCATGGACAATCGGAGACTCCATCGCTGGAGCTTTTGTTTCGGTACTTTCCTTTTGATTTACTTTATTTGGGGTAGAAATCTTTTCTTCGATGTTCGTCCCCTGCGGGGACTCAGACTTTTTTCCGACACCGCCCTCCGTGGCTGTTGGGTTAGCAGGCTGATACACCGAGGGCAAGTAATTGATCTTCAATAAACTTAGCTCCAAATGTAATCGTGGATTTTTAGCGCTCTTGTAGTGGATTTCACATTGGGAGCAAATGTTCATACCAGAAAGCAAAAAAGAGGTGGTTGTTAACGCGCTCTGCGTCTGAAACTTAGCTCTGGTTTCTTCGCTTACTTCCATGAGGGCCAAGGTTTTGGGGTCTTTGGCAAAAAGTAAATTCCGTAAATGTTCCATCAAACCACTGATGAATTGATGTCCATCAAAACCTTTGCGCATGATTTCATCCAAAATCAACAAAATATCGGTGTGATTTTGCGCTACTAAATGGTCTGTAAGTGAAAAATAATAATCGCTATCCAGGATGTGTAAGTTCTCGAGGACATCTTTATGCCGGAGGGCATTGTCAGTTGAAAAAGTCACATTTAAATCAAACATGGAAAGCGCGTCGCGCAAGCCGCCATCTGCTTTAATGGAAATTAATTCGAGCGCAGCGGGTTCAGCTTCGATGTTTTCTTTTTGGGCGATGGAGGCTAAATGGGCTGCCATATCCTTCCATTGAATGCGATTAAAGTCGAAAATTTGACAACGCGAAATGATCGTCGGTAAAATTTTATGCTTTTCCGTCGTCGCCAAAATAAAAATGACATAGGACGGTGGTTCTTCCAAGGTTTTCAAAAAGGCATTAAATGCTTCTTTGGTAAGCATGTGAACCTCATCGATGATGTAAATTTTGTACCGTCCGGATTGCGGCGGGTATCGCACTTGGTCGATCAGGTTTCGGATATCATCTACTGAATTATTCGATGCCGCATCTAATTCATAAATGGTTAGGGACGTATTTTCTTGAAAGGAACGGCAAGATGGACAGGTTCCGCAAGCCTCGCCATCGGCTTGTAAATTTTCGCAATTGATTGTTTTCGCCAAAATACGCGCACATGTCGTTTTTCCCACACCTCGTGGACCACAAAAAAGGAATGCTTGGGCCAAATGATTCGACTTAATCGCATTTTTCAGGGTGGTGGTGATGTGGCTTTGACCTACGACCGTATCGAAGGTACTCGGTCGGTATTTTCTGGCTGAAACAATAAAATTATCCATACTGCAAGTTAATGTTTACACCTATAATTCCAAAATTGCGCTGACTGGAAAATGGTCTGAAGGAAATCTATTTTCCCAGGTTTCCGTATGCGTGCTATGTTGGATGCATTTGGGTCCATTTTTTACGAAAATGTAGTCAATGTGCTTTCCTTCTTGTTCTTTTTGAAAGGCATTAAACGTACTAAATGGGCCATAATGGCCTTTTTTGCTTATTTTTTCGGCATCGATTAGGCGATTAGGATTCGCAGGATTAACCAAAATCTGAATGGGCTCATCATCCGGCGTCGCATTAAAATCCCCCGTCATAATGACTGGACTTTTTCCGGCGATTTCGGTGATTTTTTGAAGGACTAATTTGGCGCTTTCTCGGCGTGCGATTTTTCCTAAATGGTCGAAATGGGTGTTAAAGACGTAGAATTTTTTCCCGCTTGATTTGGCCTGAAATTCGCCCCAGGTGACCACTCGTCGGCAAGCGGCATCCCAACCGAAGCCAACTTTCTCACAAGAATCCGAAAGCCAAAATGTTTTCTCACGGATGAGGCGAAATTTCTTTGTGTTGTAAAATAGGGGAGAAAATTCACCGGATTCTTTTCCATCATCGCGCCCTTTTCCAAACCAAGCATAAGCGGGCAGATCTTTCGCTAAATCTTTAATTTGATGGATGAAGGCTTCCTGCATGCCAATGAAATCGGCTTGGTGGTATTGGATTAATTCGGCGCAATGCTTGCTTCGGTTCGACCATTGATTGATCCCATCTGATTTCGTATCCATGCGAATGTTAAAGGTCATGACTTGGATTTCTTGGGCCTGCAGGTTCGGTAAAAGACCCAAAATCAATAGAAATATAAGCAAAGCTTTGCCCGTGATCGATTGATAAATTTGAGAAACTTGTGGCCAAATCTCGTTATTTTTTCCGTTTAAAATCTGGTAGTCGGCGGACTGGGCGTATTGTTCGGGGCTTGGTTGTAAGTCGATTACATGATTCATATTGGTGGAGTTTCGTTTTTGAATGCGTTCCATTCGATCCGCGAGAGGAGCCTCTACGGCAATGACTTGGTCGATGAAAACAGGTTTATTTTCTGCGGTGAAAAGGGCGGATTCGTATAGGGCAAAGGGGCTTTGTTGGGCCTGATGCCATCGAATGGCCTCCTTTCGGACTACAGGATGGACGATTTGGTTCAGAGAGGTCACGAGGGTGGGTTCTTCGCGCAGCCGATTTTTAACATAGTTTGTATTGTAAATTCCCTGCTGATAAGCGGTTGGACCTAGCAAAAGGATTATGTCTTTTTTGACTTCAGGGTCTTGCTCGATGATTTGTTTGGCTACGGAATCTGATTCGAAAATCGGAATGTGAAGGCAAGAAAAAATCCGACAAATCAGTGATTTGCCGGATCCGATTCCACCTGTAATTCCAATAAACGGGATCAGGTTATTGGACATCTTTATTCCTCAGTTAATCGGGAAGAAGCATCTTTGGAAATAGCCGTTTTTTCAAAAACGATGCGAACGCCTTTGCTAGAATCGACTTCCACTAAAATGGTTTTTTCGCGGATGCTGACTACGCTTCCGTGTGCGCCACCGATGGTGACAACTTTATCACCTGTTTTTAATTCATCAATAAATTTTTTCGCTTCTTTCGCCTTTTTTTGTTGGGGACGAATCATGAAAAAATAGAAAACCACAAAAATTCCTCCGAAAAGAATGATTTGCATGATTTGTGGGTTGTTTGCTTGTAAAAGTACCATGGGGAACGTGTTTAGGTTTATTTAGTTGGGATTACTTCGATTTTAAATCCAACCGTATTATCGGCTGGGATGGTATTGCAATAGGCGGTTATTGTTTTTTGTACTTTTCCTTCCTTACCTGCCGAGTTAAAAGTTACTTTGATGAAGCCTTTTTTACCGGGTTGAATCAATTCTTGGCTCCATTTTGGGGTAGTACACCCGCAAGATGCATTGACCGAAATGATTTTCAAGGGCATATTTCCCTTATTTTTGAAATGAAAGGTATAACGTGCGGAATCTCCTTGGGTGACGCGACCTAAATAGACTAGGGGTTGGTCAAATTCCATAATCGGACGCTTTTCCCCGGAAGGACGTAAATCCAAAGGAATCGTTTTTTCGGAGTCATTCAAGGCTTGTTGTTTTTGCTTGTTTTCGCAGGAAACGAACAAGATTGAAATCAAAAGGAGTAATACACGTATGTGCATTATGGCTTAGTTTTAATTTGGCTCATCATTTTTTCTACGTCTTCGAGCAATTTTTCGGCTTTGACTTTGGTGTCATTGACTACTTTTTTGCCTTCTGATTTGGCCATGGATTCAGGGATTTCTTTTCCGTCCACGATGTCGTTGATCAGTTGTTTTAACTCATCCCGGTATTTGTTTAATTTGAAATACAATTTATTCCGAGTGTTTTCTCCTTTGTCTGGGGCATACAAAATTCCAACCACAGCGCCGGCAGCGGCGCCTACGATGAATGCCCAAAGGGTTCTTGATGATCTGCTCATATTATTTACTGGCTATGTCGATTAATCCTCGACCTGATTTTTGTATCACTTTTTCTATAACTAGGCGATTTGAAACTACGTCTAAAATACCGTTAATGAATTGGCCCGACTTAGGAGTCGAATAATTTTTGGCTAATTCAATGTATTCGTTGATGCTTACTTTGACTGGAATACTCGGAAATTTAATCATCTCGGTAACGGCCATTTTCAATAAAATAAAATCGGACATCGCTAATCGATCGGATTCCCAATTTTTCGTTTGATCGCCTACCCAGGCATTTAATTCCTGATCCATTTCAATCGAAGCTTCAAATAAGTCTTCAAAAAACTGTTTGTCATCCTCCCATTGTAATGCCAAGACTTGTAAACTTAAATCTTCTAGGGCATCCACTTTAAATGTTTTGGTGGACAAACTTTTAATCACATCTTTATTTAAATGCCAATTTAAATCTTTTTCCTCAAAATATTCTGCCATCATTGGATGTTTTAACAGAAAGTTTTTCAAGAGATAACGAATCATTTCGATGTCTTGTTCAAAGTTTTGACCCGATTTTGGCAAATAACTTATAAAGGCTTCATCGACTAAAATCGCTTCGATAAATAGTTTTTTAAGGCGTGTTTCTTCGTCCTTTTTCCAGCCAATGTGGTGATCGGCGAAGGCTTGTTGGAGTGCCTTCCATTTAGGCAATATCGCTAATACTTTATTTTGACAAAATTGGGATGTCTTTAAAGGTGTTTCTAATAAGCGCCTTTGTTCGTCCCATTGGGCGATGTCCGATAATTGTTGGATGTAAAAAAGTATTTTTAGATAGGAGTGGTAGATTTTTTCTACTTCCAGAACCATTTCTTTTTTTAAATGGATCGCAATTTTTTTGGTGTTATTTTGGTAGGTTTTAAAGACAGATTTGGCGGCAAGAAGCGATTCGTCGGGGATGCTTTCTTCGCTAGGAATTCCTTGAAAAAATTCGGTTAATTGAATTTCGGCTAGTTTTCGTAATCCTTCCAAACGAGGCATTTGTTCCTCTTTGGCCACCATTAATGAGAGGTCAGGTAAGAAAATGTGTCCTAATTCATCAAAGGCCAACTGGTGTTGCGCGCGTTCTTGAGTCCAAAAGGCATATAATTGCTGAAATGCTTTGACCCGAAGTAATCTTCTGTTTACCATCCGAAATTAAAGAGCGTTTGTACTAAATTGAATGACAAATTTAGGTATTTTAAATGATAAAGCCTCTATCTTTGTGGGCAATAAATATCGCATGGGAGCATTAAGTCATTTAAATCAATATTTCTGGAAATATAAGTGGCTCCTTTTTTTAGGCATTTTTTTTACGGTTTGTGCGAATTTTTTTGGGGTCGTGCCGGCCCAATTAGTCCGCTACGCACTGGATTTAGTAACGGAAACCATCGATGTCTATTTTCTATTTAAGGGCTTTCGTTTGCAAGCCGTTTTTTACGAGGTTTTCGCAAGTACGCTCTTCTATTATGGGATGCTGATCGTCCTAATGGCCTTTATTAAGGGTGTTTTTTTGTTTTTGATTCGACAAACCTTAATCGTTATGTCGCGCCACATCGAATACGAAATGAAAAATGAAATCTATGCGCATTACCAAACACTTCCTTTGTCCTTTTATCGGAAACAAAATACCGGGGATTTAATGGCGCGTATTTCCGAGGATGTGAGCAAGGTCAGGATGTATGTGGGCCCAAGTATCATGTATGGGCTGAATTTGATCACTGTGTTTTTGTTGGTGATCTATTACATGGCTCAGGTGAATGTGACATTGATGTGGTATGTGTTGTTGCCCTTGCCGATTTTATCTGTCAGTATTTATTATGTGAATTCCATCGTGATGAAGAAATCGGAGGAAATTCAGGCGGGTCTTTCGTCTATTTCAACCTTTGCGCAAGAGGCTTTTTCCGGAATTCGTGTGTTAAAATCCTTTGTTCGGGAGAAACAATCTTCGCAGGATTTTGCGATAGCCTCGGCGAATTATCGTCGGAAATCGCTTGACCTTGTTAAAGTTGATTCACTTTTCACCCCCTTGATCTCACTTTTAGTCGGTTTTAGCACCTTGCTCGTCGTATATGTAGGGGCTCGCGAGGTAATGGCGGGGCGAATTACAGTGGGAAATATTACGGAGTTTATTATGTATGTGTTTATGCTGACCTGGCCAGTAACTGCACTGGGCTGGACGAGTTCCCAGATTCAGCGCGCGGCCGCTTCGCAGAAACGTATCAATGAATTTTTACAAGCCAAATCGGAATTAGTCACGGGAAAACAGATCGTGCAGCAAATAAAAGGAGCTTGGCATTTTAAAGGAGTGAATTTTACTTATCCGGGAACGGATCGGCACATTCTTAAAAATTTGAATTTTAAAATTGATGCAGGGGAATCGCTTGCTTTATTAGGCACGACGGGTTCGGGTAAGTCGACCGTGGCCCAATTAATGGCTCGATTTTATGATCCTACAGA
>Ga0114958_10001357_pt1 | contig 19421 bp, 16 predicted proteins | sample C_130208_EF_Meta_FD_89577 | JGI IMG/M metagenome (GOLD analysis project Ga0114958, IMG submission 89577) | Freshwater microbial communities from Lake Croche, Canada to study carbon cycling - C_130208_EF_MetaG | ecosystem: Environmental > Aquatic > Freshwater > Lake | place: Lake Croche, Canada...
ACCATGGCTACCATCGTGCATTACATTAAATCCGATAGCTGCAATCAAACCCCCAAATACAATACATTCTATGATAGCCAAAAAGGTAGGCGGGGTAAAAAATACTAAATGAACATATATAAGTACAAATAAAGAAAGTAATATGATTGCTTTTGAAAATAACTTAAAATTGCCTGTCCCTTTTATAGCATGCTCTGCTAAATATTGATTTACTCTACTTTTTAATTCTGCATGCAATGACTTTGCCATAACAGGAAATTTAGGAGTAGCTGTGTTTGATTTTAAAGTTTGCATTTCGTTATTTATATAATAGCAAAGAAAAGACAAATACCAATAATACTGTGTTTAATTCACAGATATTTATCCGAACGTTTAATAATTCTATTTATTATGTAAACAATTGTTAAATATATCCACAAGCATAGGATAACTATAATCGTAATTGGTCAATATTTTGCGTTGATTTGAATATTATTTAAAACCATTACTCACTTGTTTATGCAAAAAGTAGCTGAAATAAACGCTTTATTTAAATTAATTGACGACCCAGATGAAGAAGTGTTTAATACCATTGCTGATCGGTTGTTAGTATATGGATCCCCTATTATTCCTGATCTAGAACATTTATGGGAAAATACTTTAGACGAAGCCACTTTAGATCGGATAGAAATTATGATTTATAAACTTCGTTTACAAGATTTAAAAGAAGCTTTTTTAAAATGGAACACTAGCCCAGATGCTTCTTTGTTTGAGGGTGCCTTATTAGTGACTCAGTTTCAATTTCCTGAGTTGGCACTAGATACATTGCGACATCAAATGGAAAAAATTAGACGTAATATTTGGCTTGAACTAAATAACTATTTAACCCCTTTGGAACAAGCTAATGTGATCCGAAATATTTTATATAATTACTACCAAATAAAGGGCGTTGAAGTGAATTATGAAAAGCCAGAAGAGTTTTTAATTGCTGGCCCCCTTCAATCAAAAAAAGGAAATGCCATTGCAAATACATTATTGTATGCCGAGCTATGTCAACAATTAGAAATACAAGCACACTTTATTAATGTTCCCAAACAATGTATCATTGCTTTTTATACTTCCGATTGGGATCCAGAAGAAATAGTGGCTACCCCTCAAGAGTTTATTCAATTTTATGTAGAAGGGACCACCGGAAATGCTTTTTCTCAAAAAGACTTGGATCAATATATGCTTAGAAGTAATATCGAATCTAAAAATAGTTATTACAATCGCCTTTCTAACAAACAAATTATTAAAAAACATATTTTAGAGTTTGCAAAATGTTTTCAAAGCCCTATGCTTCAATACAAACAAAAAGACCTCATTGAATTAGCTAATTTATTAACCTAATGTTTGTACTTTTAGGCATTAATTTAAAAAATTATGCTAAGCTGGGAAGATTTTTCAAAAGTTGATATACGTTGCGGAACGATTCTTTCGGTGAATACATTCCCAAGTGCAAAAAAACCTGCTTATCAATTGAGTATTGACTTTGGTCCTTTGGGCATTAAAAAATCTTCCGCCCAAATTACACATCATTATACATTAGACTATTTAGTGGGCAAGCAAATTATTGCAGTCGTCAATTTTCCTCCTAAACAAATTGCTAATTTCATAAGTGAATGTTTAGTACTAGGTGTATATGACGAATCACATGAGGTTATTCTATTACACCCATCATTACCTATTGCAAATGGACAACCCATCGGATAATGTCTACTAAATATACTCAAATTTATCATAGCCCTATTGGCATCATTAAAATGGTGGCAGACGAATTCTGTATTGAAGAATTGGTTTTTATTGAGGAGGATATTTTAAATCAATTAACCATTTCCACCTCCATTCCAGTAATTATTACCCAATGTATTGAAGAATTGATTGAATATTTTGCAGGAAAAAGAAAACAATTTAGTGTAGCAATAAATCAAGCTGGAACAGAGTTTCAACAAAAAGTTTGGAAAGAATTATATGAAATTCCGTTTTCAAATACTTTAAGCTATGGAGAATTGGCGAAGAAAATGGGCGACCCTAATTTAGTGCGTGCCGCTGCTGCTGCAAATGGTAAAAATAAAATAGCCATTCTGGTACCTTGTCACAGAGTAGTGGGTGCGGATAGATCGCTAGTTGGTTATGCTTGGGGTAAAGGAAGAAAAAAATGGTTGCTTCAACACGAATTTAGATTGGCGTTGGGGGTGCAAACTTTGTTCTAATCCTATTTTTATTTTATGCCACTAAAAATCCGATTCCATCGAATTGATTTATTGTAACTAAACCAAATTAAGGCTGCTCTACCGACAATATGTGTTTCTGGAACATAACCCCAAAAACGGCTATCCTGACTTCTATGTCGATTGTCGCCCATCATCCAATAATAATTCTGATGAACGATATAGCTGGTAGCAGGTTTGCCATTTAAAAGATATTGGCCATTCACTTTATCTAAAGTATTGTGTTCATAATTGGTAATGAGTCTGCGATATAATTCAATGGTACTATCGTTTAAATTAATAATATCGTCTTTCTTAGGTATACGAATAGGACCAAAATTATCAACAGAGAAAGGAAAATGAGTAACCTCATTAGGGAAGGTGTAGCCTACTGTATTATCAACAAAATTTGTAACTGAAATTACTTGAGGGATTTTTCTTAAGCTGGCTGCAGCACCTGCTGTCATATTTATCAAATAGGTATTTACCTTTCCATCAATTACCCTAAAGTCGTTTGTGGCATCTGTGGTACTGATCCCAAGACTGTCTTCAACAAAATCTTCCGGTATGGGCTGACCATTGGTAACTACTAAATATTCTGTTTGGGCATTTGCAGCTACATAGGCTAGTTGCCCATTGACCCATAAATGACTTTCTTTAACTTGAATTATATCACCTGGCACACCCACACATCTTTTAATATAGTTGTCTGTCTTATCAATTGGGTGTACTAAAATAGGAAATTGTGCTTTTAATTTTTCTCTGTCTCCATTAAATTCAGGGGACCTTAAAACATCATAATACGGATTTTTACTGCCATACTCGGGATCATTAATAATCGTATCCCCTGCAGGAAAATTAAACACCACCACATCATTCCTATTAATGTCTCTAATTTTTGGTAATCTTGCGTAATCCAGTTGAACCCACTTTACATAAGATGGTGTGGTGGGCGCCCCTGGTAGAGTATTGTGTACAAATGGAAAGGAGATGGGAGTTTGAGGAATTCTTGCACCGTAAGTTATTTTGTCTACAAACAAAAAATCATTCACCAATAAAGTTTTTTCCATACTCTCGGTAGGAATCACATAGGCTTCAAAAATAAAAGTTCTAATCAAAGTTGCAGCGACTACTGCAAACACTGCAGCGTCTATCCATTCTCTTGATGCAGGTTTATGATAATGCACTAAAGCTTCTGCACCATACCATTTTTCATTTTTTGAAAACCCTATATAAGGCAAGTAGATAAAAGGAAAAAATACAGTTAAGGTGTGTTCTATTAAATTTACTTTTTTAAAATGCATCACAAAGATGATTCCAATCCATAAACTAACAAACTGACCTAGTATTGGGATGAGCTGAATCCAGAACCAAATTTTTGGAATTTTGCAAAGTTTTACCACCTCCCAAGTATTGTAAATAGGTATGATTGCTTTGGTATGATTTACGCCAGCTTTTTTAAGCATGCTATAAATGCCAATATGCCAACCTAAACAAAATATAATCAAACTAAGTAAGCCCATAATTATTATGTATTATTAGTAACAAAAATATCCCTTTATGAGGGATATTTATAAAAAGATGTTGAATATATTAATAACATGTATAAAAGGCTAAAAAAAAGGATTATTGCCTTCTTACTATTTGTATTGATGCATTATTTCTTTCACCAGCTTTACTGACCTTGTTATGTCAGGAATAGCCAATGCAGTTAAATTGGGGGCATAATGCATAGGGGCATCTGCACTGGTAATTCTTCTAATAGGTGCATCTAAATAATCAAATCCTTCTTTTTGAATGCGGTAACTTAATTCAGATGAAACAGAAGCAAAAGGCCATTGCTCTTCGATGATAACCAATCTATTGGTTTTTTTAACACTTTCTAAAACGGTCATCCAATCCAATGGACGAATGGTTCTTAAATCGATTACCTCCGCACTAATGCCTTCTTTTTCTAATTCTGCTGCGGCCCCTAGTGCCACTTTCATCATTTTACTATACGATACGATAGTTATATCGGTACCCGTTTTTTTAACCGCTGCAAGCCCTAATGGAATGTAATATTCTTCTTCAGGTACTTCCTCTTTGTCCCCATACATTACTTCACATTCTAAAAACATAATCGGGTCTTCTTCATATCGAATGGCCTGTTTAAGCAACCCTTTGGCGTCATAGGCATTGGCAGTAGAAACGACTTTAATACCGGGTATATTCGCTAAATAACTTTCAAATGCAGTGGAATGTTGAGCGCCCAATTGACCAGCACTCCCATTAGGGCCTCTCATTACAATTGGACAACCAATTTGACCACCACTCATCGCCAACATTTTACTGGCAGTATTTAAAATTTGATCTAAGGGCAATACGGCGAAGTTCCAAGTCATAAATTCAACAATGGGTCTCAGTCCATTTTGCGCCGCGCCTACCGCAACCGCTGTAAAACCTAATTCTGAAATAGGGGTATCAATAACACGTTTAGCTCCAAATTCGGCCAACATCCCTTGGCTAACTTTGTAAGCACCATTGTATTCTGCTACTTCTTCCCCCATTAGCAAAACTCTTTCGTCCCTTCTCATTTCCTCACTCATTGCTTCTCGGATGGCTTCTCTTAAGGCTATTGATCGCATGAAACTTAATTTAATTTGAGATGCAAAAATAGAGTTTTATAAAAGAAAAAAGTAAATAATACCCATAAAAAAATCCCCTCCGCCCAAGCTGGGAGGAAGGGATTCTAGGACTAACCCATCCTAAAAATTTAGAATATATTATAAGCAAAGCTTACATAGTACAGTCCACCAATTTTGGGACTACCAAAAGCAGTGTAATAATATTTATTTAAAACGTTGGTACCACCTACTTTAATCAAAGAATTAATTGCAGGCACTTTATATGTTAATACGGCATCAAGTGTACTAAAAGAACCAATTCTACCCACTGCAAAAGTACCTTCATAATCTACCCCATCTTGATAATGGTAGGAAGCACTAAATCCTAATCTATTCTTTAGTAAAAAGCCTGTGTTATTTAATCCAATATTCGCTCTGTATTTAGGCGTGTTGAAATAAGCAACAAATCCTTCTGGTAAATCTCCAATCTTATCTGTAAACAAACTACTTGTCACACTAAAGTTACCTGGAAGAAGATAATCGGCAGAAATACCCCAACCAGAAGAAGTTACATTGGCGGTAGCGTTAGTAGAAATACTATAACCAACTCGGGTATCAGCACTTAATAAAGCAAGCGGATTAGGCCCATTTTTTGCTTGTACCACTTGTACCCCTCCAATAAAATTGGTATAGGTGCCAGAATAAGCATATAAATCAATCAATAATCTTTTAGCAATTAAAGTTTTATAACCCACCTCAAAAGACTTCATCGACTCTGGCTTGAACTCTCCAAAAGTTTGTACCTGTAATTTTTTTACAGCATCAGGATCTCCAGCTAAAAGAGCAGCACCAAAAGCAGCTACACTCACTGGGGTGTAAGCAGGATTGGTATTAAAATTATAATGATCTCTTAAACTTTGTAAGCCACCCATTAAACGAGTACCACCCCCTACGGTTAAGTTAATGTATTGGTTTTGTGTAGTTGGAAAACGATAAGCCGTTTGATACGACACACGTAAGTTATTGTCTTCAGCAACCTTAATTACGGCGCTAAATCTTGGTGTAAATTGTCCTTTAAAATTTTGATGTTTATCGTAACGTCCAGAAACAGATAACTTTAAAACATCACCAAAAAACTTTTTTGATAATTGAGAATAGGCTCCAGTTTCGTTAATTCCAATAGTTCCAGCAGTATCTGCAAATAAAGTTCCTTGTGAATTTAAAGTATAAGTTCTTGCACTTCCACCTACCAATAAATCCATATTGTATTTATCAAAACCTAAAGCTTCTGTTAAATTTAATTGACCTTCCAAAACCGATAAAATTGATTTATCAATAAATTGTGCACCCCCTTGTGAAATTGCCTTAGAAGTGATTGCGTTAAAAGCTGCACTAGTACTAATTTGACCAGTAGGCCTTCCAGCATCCGCAATAGCTCTAGCAGCTGCATGAGCATCTTTTTCTGTCATACCACCATCTTTGTAGGCAACATATGCTGCTGTATAAGTAGGATACCAAGTGGTACTTGGTTTCCAAGATTCATTGAATAAACGAGTCGCAATGGTAGCATTGAAAGAGTTCCCAGCATCTTCTTGGGTTTCATATGCTCTTATATACCAGTTTTTGGATTTCAATTCAAATTTAAATTGACTCATTTGTAAATTCTTCAAAGAATAACGGTCACTTCCCGTGTACACGGTGTTTCCAGTTCCTGTATAAGCACTAAAAGAGGCTTCTGTTTTATCATTTACTTTATAATGAATAGACCCTGAAACTTTATTATTTCTGGTAGTTGGATCAATCACATCGATTTCATTATAACCCGTTCTACTCACATTTACCCCATTATACATGCCTTTTGCATCCCCATATAAAAAAGCAGCGTAGGGTGCTAAACTAGCAGTAGCTGGATTTGAACTTAATGCCCCAGCATAATAAGTTAAAGAAGGAGACAATCCTGCAGCTCCATAAATATTTGTAAAAGCTGCTGTGGCATAAGCTCCAGCTTGAGCACCATAACCTGCATACGCTGTGGTTAGTGCACCCATGATACGAGATTTAACACCATCATATACCCCACTTAAAGCAGCAGTAGTCTCATCGCCATATACGTTTACACCATCATAGTTTGGATCGGTAGTTCTATCTCCTGCAATTCCTTGTCCCAATGGGGCTGCCAAGGTAGCATTACGAGAATAGTTACTTGTATTTTCAGCCAACCAATCTTGTGCTTCAGTAGATTCAGCAGAGATTTTATAAGCAAAACGATCATTTACTTTTTTAGCCCATCTTACCGTATAGTCACTATAACCAGATCTTGGTCGCTCATAACCATCCACATGGTTTACTCCTGATTTAATTTGGAAACTTAAACCTTGGTATTTAAAGGGACTTTTGCTATTGATTAAGACTGTACCATTCATTCCACCCGCTCCATATAAGGCAGAAGAGGCACCCGGTAATAATTCTATGTTATCTACATCTAATTCTGTTAAACCAACTATGCTTCCCACAGAAAAGTTTAATCCAGGGGCTTGGTTGTCCATTCCATCAATTAATTGATTCATACGGGTGTTACCACTTCCGTTAAATCCCCTGGTACTAATACTTTTAAAAGTTAAACTTGCCGCTACTACGTCTACCCCTTTTAAATTTCCAAGGATATCATAATAATTAGATGCAGGTGCATTTTTAATGGTTGAATTACTAATTCTTTCAATTGTAACAGGGGATTCAAGAATTCTTTCTGCTACTCTTGATGCAGCTACAACGACTTCTGAACCTAATACAAAAGTAGGCTTAATAGATACATTTACTTTATTTGAAGCATCCACTGTCACTTCTTTAGATTCAAAACCTACCGAAGAAAACACCAAAACATAGGGTGCTTTTTGAGTAATGCTTAATTTAAAATTACCTCTATCGTCTGTATAAGTGCCTTGATTTGACCCTTTTAAAGTTACAGAGACCGCAGCAACCGATTCAGCTGTATTTGAATTTTTAACTGAACCAGATACCGTGCTTGCATTTTGTGCCTTTGCACTCATTACCAAGAGGGTAGATAAGCACAGGACAGCAAAATGTCTTAAAAATCTTTTCATAGATTATTGTTTTTAAGTTGAAATGTTGGTACAATTTAACATATTGTAAGCATTTAAGAAAAAATTATCCTCATTTTATCTTTAAAAATATAATTTTACAATATGAATCACCGCTCCTTCCCAAAACAAACGAATGAATACCATGGCAAGGTGAGAGATGTTTATTATATTGATAACCAACTGCTTGTAATGATAGCAAGTGATAGAATCTCTGCTTTTGACGTCATTTTGCCCAACCCAATTCCTTTTAAAGGACAAGTCTTAAATCAGATCGCCGCCTATATGTTGGATGCAACCAAGGACATATGTCCGAATTGGCTGCTGGCCACTCCTGCCCCCAATGTGGCTATTGGGAAAAAATGTACCCCCTTTAAAATTGAAATGGTTGTTCGAGGCAATTTAGTGGGGCACGCCTGGAGAACCTATCAAGCAGGAAAACGTATTTTGTGTGGAGTAACCCTTCCAGATGGACTTCAAGAAAATGATTATTTCCCAACACCCATTATAACGCCTTCCACCAAGGCCAGTGAAGGACATGATGAAGACATTTCAAAAGCAGAAATTGTCGCACAAGGATTGGCCAATGAGGCTGACTGGGCCGTGTTAGAAAAATATGCCTTGGCCTTATTTCAAAGGGGAAAAGAAATTGCTGCCAACCGTGGATTAATATTGGTAGACACAAAATATGAATTTGGGAAAATAGAGGATACCATCTATTTAATGGATGAAATCCACACGCCCGATTCTTCTCGTTATTTTTATGCAGATGGATTTGAAGAAAGACAAGTCAAAAAAGAAAAACAAAAACAACTCAGCAAAGAATTTGTCCGTGAATGGTTGATTGAAAATAATTTTATGGGTAAAGAAGGACAAACTGTTCCACAGATGACCACCGAATGGATTGACACCATATCAAAACGATATATTGAATTGTATGAGCAAGTGATTGGTAAAAAATTTGTTCCCCAAAAATTAACAGACGAAGCAACTTACGATGTTATTTGCGCGGCCTTGGAAAAACTTAGTTAATGAAATGTTTGAACTCTTTTAAAAAAAGTAAACTAAATATCAATTCCTAATCTTGGACGTAGACGTTGTTTGCTTTTATTAAAAATTTGTTGCCCTTTGTCTATGCCTTTTCTCAATTCAATTTGCTTTTCCATTGGCAAGTGAACAATGTCGGTACAAGCGGAGGTACAGCATCCTGCAAATTTTTCAGCACAGGTAGGACATTGTATAAATAATAAATGACACCCGTCATTTTTACAGTTCGTGTGGGTATCGCATGGAGCTCCACATTGATGACATTTAGCAATAATATCTTCCGTAATTTTCTCGCCTAGCCTATCATCAAAAACAAAATTCTTTCCTTTAAATTTACTAACTAACCCTGCTTCTTTTATTTCATTGGCATAATTAATGACCCCCCCCTCCAAGTGAAATACATTTTTAAACCCTTCATGTAGCATATAGGCACTGGCTTTTTCACAACGAATGCCTCCTGTGCAATACATAATAATATTTTTATCTTTTTTGTCCTTCATCATTTCGGCAGCCATGGGCAATTGTTCTCTAAAAGTATCAGAAGGAATTTCTATGGCTTTTTCAAAATGACCTACCTCGAATTCGTAGTGATTGCGGATATCTATTACAATGGTGTCTTCTTTTTCTAACAGCGCATTCATTTGAGCTGCATTCACATACTTGCCTTTATGCTCCATACTAAAACTTGCATCCGCTATGCCGTCCGCTACAATTTTTTCACGCGTTTTAATTCTGAGTGCCCAAAAACTTTTTCCATTGTCATTTACAGCGATATTTAGTCTAAGCCCATCTAATCCGGGAATAGCATACAAATAAGTTTTAAAATTTTCAAACAAATGATTGGGCACACTTACTTGTGCATTAATTCCTTCCTTGGCCACATAAATTCGGCCGAATACCTGCAAATCATTGAATACTTTATACAATTCATCTCTAAATACTGCAGGATTTTGAATCGTGAAATACTGATAAAAACTAATCGTGGTTCGAGGAAAAGTTTCCTCATACAATTTTTCTTTTAGCTCCTTATTGGAGATTCGATTGTGTAATACAGACATAAAATAAATTTAAACATCTAGGATGTTCCTTTAAATGGACCCAATTACAGGTTGGGTAAATTCATTGCAAAATTAAGACAATAATGAATTGCTATTTCATTTTTATAAAGGACCCAGTTAAGGAAGCCAACCCTCCTAACAAAGCACCTATAAAACTAGTGAGCACAATTAGATAAATATACGAGCCTTTTAGAGGTAAAATGGTGGCCACTTTGGTAGCTAAAATATGCTGATTCCCTTGATCAATAACTACCGCCAAACCACCCCATAATAAACCAATAGCTAAGAACCCAGTAATAAATGAATGAAATGATTTTTGAGGAACCAGGATGGCAATTATTAAATTAGTTACCACAAAACTCCACCAAGGTAAGTTTCCATAAATGCCTACTGCATAAGCAAGTAAGGCAGACAAAAGAATACTGATAATTATTTTCATTGAATCTATTTTAACTTAATGATATTGTTTTTTAAACCGTCTTAAATTGAATATGCCACTTGGTTCTTTCGTTTTTAATTAACTTCTCTTTTGTCATAAACAACAAATGATAATATTTGCCTGCGGCCCAATAATCAACAAAGTTGTCAAAATAAGGACTACCCGGATTTCCACTTTGCCCACCTGGATACAAACCATAGGCTTCTATTTCATCGGTTAAATGAACAATCATTCTCCAACTGGGTCCATGATTTTCAGTAGTAGCATTAATTATATGAACACCCCCCCCAGTAGTTAAATTCATTCTGCTTAAAGCAGGTATTTTTGTTAAGTGAACTATTCTAGTTGCTTTGTTTAAAGACCATTCAATTTTATTTTCTTTTTCTAAAGCTACCAGTTCTTTGGTTGCATTTTCAACACCCAACTTTACTTGATCTTTAAAATTTTCCAATTTATCTTTGGTACGAATGTCATCTGCAATAGACCAATTGGTGTCTTTTAACATTTGATCTAAAAGCACATAGGCTTCTGGTTTGGTAAGTGGAATGTCCGAACCTGCTAGTTCATCTCCCCAAACAGCTTGTTCTACACTATCCCATATTATTTCAAAAACAGTGGCTCCATTGGAACCAACTTCATTGAACAAATTCCAATTCGTTAACTCCTCTACCATCCTATTCGCATCTGCACTAAGTTGATCTCTTTGTAGATAGCGCATCAAAGCTGGGCGGGCAGTCGCAGCAAATACATTGTAATTATTGGTTTGTAAAGCTTGCATGTCCTCTGGCGTTATTTGGGACATGGTTGTCAAATGCTGGTTTACACTAATTCCTCGATATAGAGGAAAGGAACTAGCCGTTCCTAAATAATAGGGATAAGTAACCTCTGTAGGTTTTTGATTGGCACTGCTCACAAATCCACGTAAAGGATTTTTAATGGTAGGATGTTCCTCATTGGGAATAAAGCCTTGCCAATCATAACTGTTGTCTTCTCCTGGCATAATGAAATCACCTTGATGTTCCCATCGAGCAATAAAAGATCCTTGTTGTTTAATTGCGATATCCCCAGACTTGGTAGCTAATACAAAATTTTGACCTGGACAGGTCCATAAAGAAATGGCGCGAACATAATCGTCATAATTTTTTGCCCGATTTAATTGATAAAAAGTTTCTACCCCAGAGGAGGCTTTGTGTGCAGTCCATTTTACAGCTAAGTTGCGTCCTTTGGATTGTGCATTTTGATAATGGCCATCGTACATCACAGGGCCCCAACTGGTCATGGGAATTTCTTCCACCACATCGGCGCTATCTTTAACTTTTATCACTTCTTTTCTTTTGGTCACTGACTTCCATTCACCGTTGAACCAATATTCATTTTCAGCACTATCTTTAAATTTTAACTCGTAATAATCCAACACATCCCTTCCTGCATTGGTGACACCCCAAGCTAGACTGTCATTGAAACCTATGATGACAGCAGGCGAACCTGGAAAACTTGCCCCATAAGTACTATGGGTTGGGGTAGTAATTTGTACTTCATACCAAAGGGAAGGAAGATTTAAACCCAAATGTGGATCGCTTGCTAAAATTGGACGACCCGACTTTGTTTTACTCCCTGCTACTGCCCAATTATTACTGCCATTATTTTTATTAGGTGCTTCGGGACCCACTTCAATGTTAGTTTGAGTATTGGCTGCCCAAATGTTTTTATGCATTAAATAAATAGAATCTGAATTGGATGGTTTAATAGGAATAATGGATGGCTTTTGATAGACCGTTCCCTTTGGAATAATAGGATCTAAAGAGTCTTGGTTATTGGTATATAACTTGTTGAATAAATCATACCCTAAATAGTCAAGCGTATTGGTTAATTTTAAATCCCCCGAAACGGATTGACCTGTTAAATCATAAGACATGAACATTAAAAACAAATAGGTTTTTTTGGGTGTCCACCATTCAGGCGCATAGTTCATTAACTTATATTCAAATGGCAAATCTTCAGGAGCCAATTGTTTTAAATAGGCATTCACGCCTGCAGTATAGGCTTCTAAAGTTGCTTTCATTACAGGGTTCGTCGCATTAATATTGGCCTCTGTTTGCTCTGCCCCATACACCATACCCAGTCTTCTAAAAAAACGATCAATAGGCAATTTATCTGCTCCAGCTATTTCACTCAACCTGCCGGAAGCCACTCTGGTTTGAAAATCCATTTGCCACAATCTAAATTTGGCATGTAGATACCCTTGAACAAAATAAGCATCTTCATCATGATCTGCATAAATGTGCGGTACCAAACGATCATCTAAATAAACATCCACCTTTCCTTTTAATTCATTAGCAATAATATCCGCATCAAAATTGGTATTAATTTTTTCTGCATTTTTCCAAAAACCATGCTGAGGAGATAAGAAATAGCCCAACCTAGGAGATTTGGTAGGTCCTATGGATAATTGAATATTTAATAAAGAAACAAGTCCAATAGTTACTACTGCAGAAGTGAGAAAAGGCAATAAACGCATAAGAAATATTTAGACATCTAAATTATGAATTTATTTGCCAATTTGATGCTTAAAAAACTGAAGTTGCTCGTCTAATGCCAAATAGGGATAAAAAAGTAAAAGGTTTTCCGTTTTTGTGATACAGTTTTGTAAAAATTCTTGATGCGGTTTTGAACCTGCAAAAAAAGGTTTATGCTGCATGGCCAATTGCAATTCTGCCACTTGTTTCATGATGTTTTGGGTTTCTTCATTCATGTACGATTCTACCAACTTTTCCCAAACATAATTAGAAGCTGCGTAATTCGGATGCACCATATCTTCCGAATAGAAACGGTAATCTCTTAAATCATCTAGGATGTATTCATAAGATGGGAAGTAGTCCAAACTTTCAAAAGCAGCCACTACTTCATGAACTGCATGAATTAAAACGGCTTTACTCTGATTGTTTTCCACCAATCCTTCTCTTAAATGTCGAACTGGACTCACCGTGAATACAATGTGCAATTTTGGATTAAATGCCAGTAATTTATTAACTAAGTTTTCTAATAGCTCAATTAATTCATTTGGCTTCATCAATCTCTTATCAAACCAATTAGAGGGTGCTTTGTGGTTATTGGCTACCACTTGACCAATTGGAAAAAGGGATTCTTTATTTAATTGATATCCCCAAGCCGACCCTAATGTTATTATGATATGATTAGCCGTTTTTAAAAAGGTATGCCCTTGTTGAATGGAACTATTTATTTTTAGTAAAGCTTCGTTTGGAGTAAGTCCTGAAAAACGACTATGGTGATTCCAACTATTCCAAACTTCGTTGAGTAGAAACAAATCTGTTTCCTTATAAATTTTATGTTGAATGCAATCTATTAAAGAATTGGCCACACTAATTGGATTAAACAAAATGCCATGTGGATTTTCTATTACCTGAAATAAATGACTTGATAATTTAGCCCCCATATTTTCTGAAAAACAAGATCCAATAAGCAAAGTCTTATCTCGATAACCCAATGGATATGCTGATTTTTTTGCGGCAAGGGTCAATTTGAATTTGAGTTGGCTCATACAAAGTCCATTTATTATTTAGCAACAGGAAACATTCTTTGTTTCATGGCTTCATATAAAATAATGCCTGCTGCTACGGATACATTAAAGGAATCAAAATTGGAAGCCATCGGAATTTTGAAAAAATAATCAGCCGCCTTAGCTAGATAGGGTTGTACCCCTCGCCCCTCATCACCCATAATGATACAAGCAGGTAAACAGAGTTCTAATTCATGAATATTTTTTTCGGCGCGCATTTCACTTGTAAAAACTTGTATCCCATTTAAATGTAACAAATCAACTGCTTTTAATAAACTACCTACCCTTACTATATGAATATGTTCTAATGCACCTGCACTACTTTTAAATGCTTCTTCATTCAAAGCCCCCACCCCTTTGTCTGGAATGATTAATGCTTGGGCACCGCAACAATGTATGCTTCGACCAATCGCCCCAATATTTCTAACATCTGTCACGCCGTCCAGCATCAAAAATAAGGGAGTCTCTCCTTTTGCTACAACAAAGTCAATCACTTCCTGAAGAGCTAAATATTTTACTTTCGAAATAAAAGCCAACACACCTTGATGATTTGCTTTACTTAATCCATTTAGTTTTTCAATAGGCACCAATTGAATAGGAATATTTTTTTCACGAGCCGCTTGCTTGATTTCATTTAACCCCTCCCCTTGAGCGTTTTTTTGAATTAATATTTTTTCAATATTAGTGCCTGATTCAAAAGCTTCCAATAAAGGCTGACGACCAATAATAAATTTACGCTCTGAAGAAAGAGCGCGTTCTGTATTGAATCTAGGTCTAGGTTTATAGGGTCTATCCGATCTTGATTGTCTTTCCTCCATAGATTTCAAAGTTAGTCGATTTAACTTACCCCTTTTACTTAAAAGGTATTTTTGATTGAATCAATTGCCACTTTAAGATAGTGGCTACTGAAATAGAATCTGTAATTTTACCATCCAAGACCCATTCTAATGCCGTATTAAAAGGCATTTTTTTAACGGATAGCTTTTCTGTTTCTTCTGGCGCAGCATCCCCTGCTATTAAATCTTTAGCCACATAAACCACCGCATATTCATTAGATATTGAATTGGATACATGCATACGCAAAATTTCAGTCCATTGTTTTGCTTCAAACCCAGTTTCTTCTTTTAATTCTCTTTTTGCTGATGCTAAATAATCAGTACCTAAAGGACAGCCCCCTTCTGGAATTTCCCAACTGTACTCATTTAATGGGTAACGGTATTGACCCACTAAATAGGTATTCCCCTCCTCATCAATAGCAAGGATACCAATAGCAATGTTTTTAAAATGTACTTTCCCATAAATACCGGGGGTACCTGCAGGAGTAATTACCTGGTATTCTGTCAAATTGATCCATGGGTTATCGTATACTATTTTTCCGCTGATGGTTTTCCAAGGATTTTGTTCCTGTTCCAAACTTTGTTCCATACTATTATATTTATTAAAATAAAAATCCCCTCCTGAATTACGGGAAGGGATTTTTATTATTTGAAATAATTTATTTTATACCAAATGCTTTTTTTACTTTATTTACGTAGTCTAATTTTTCCCAAGTGAACAATTCAACTTTCATCGTTTTTGTTTTACCATCTGGGCTAGTAAATGTTTTAGTCACTATTTCGTTCATACGACCCATATGTCCGTAAGCAGCAGTCTCACTATACATTGGTGTTCTTAACTTTAATCTTTGCTCAATAAAGTAAGGGCGTAAATCGAAGATAGATTCAACCAACTTACCAATTTGACCATCGGTTAATTTTACTTTAGCCGTACCATAAGTATTTACATTAATGGATGTTGGTTTTGCAACTCCTATGGCATAGGAAACTTGCACCAATACTTCAGAGGCTACTCCCGCAGCTACTAAGTTCTTAGCAATATGACGTGTAGCGTACGCAGCAGACCGGTCTACTTTACTTGGATCTTTTCCAGAGAAAGCGCCTCCTCCATGCGCACCTTTTCCACCATAGGTGTCAACAATAATCTTACGACCTGTTAATCCGGTATCACCATGAGGTCCACCAATTACAAATTTTCCTGTAGGGTTAATATGATACTTAATATCGTTATTAAATAATTTAGCGTATTTTTTATATTTAGCTTTTACTCTTGGAATTAAAATTTCAATAATGTCTTTTTTAATTTTAGCCAGCATCTTTGCTTCTGCATCAAAATCATCATGTTGCGTACTCACCACTATAGCATCAATTCTTACAGGTTCGTTTTTGTCATTGTACTCTAAGGTTACTTGAGACTTTGCATCTGGACGTAAATACTTAATGGCTTTGTTCTCTCTTCTTAAAGCAGCCAATTCAATCAAAATTTTATGTGCTAAATCCAATGCCAACGGCATGTAATCGGCTGTTTCATTAGTAGCATAGCCAAACATCATCCCTTGGTCACCTGCTCCTTGCTCTTCTTTCTTTTTTCTATCCACGCCTTGGTTAATATCTGCAGATTGTTCATGAATAGCTGATAAAATTCCACAGCTATCCGCTTCAAACATATATTCACTCTTCGTATATCCTATTTTCTTAATAACATTGCGGGCAATAGTTTGAACATCTAAATAAGCTTTAGATTTTACTTCCCCAGCCAATACTACTTGACCTGTAGTTACTAAAGTTTCACAAGCTACTTTAGATTGCGGGTCAAATGCTAAAAAATTATCAATTAATGCATCGGAAATTTGATCCGCTATTTTGTCTGGATGACCTTCTGAAACGCTTTCAGAAGTAAATAAATAAGGCATAGATTAGTATTTGAATTGTAAATATATAATTAAAAATTATTTAAATAAAATAATGCCTACAAATCTGAATAGTAAATATGAAGTTTCATTCTATACTTTGAATGCGCACCGCCACCTAATCTTACTCTACCTATTGCAGGTTGATTTCCCAATGAACTAGTTAAAAAATTAGTAGTTGCTGGCAAAGTATTTTGTGGACGAGGATAAACATATTGAATTGAATCATTCACTGGTGCTAATATTCTAAAATCGAAAACAGAATCAGACCTGCTAATAACCCCTTGAACATATCTGCTAATACTAAAATTATAAGTAGCTATGTTATCAACCCCATCTATTGTCTTATATTGAACCTGCCCTCCAAATTGTTTCATAGCAGCTGCATCGCTAGTCCCATTAAAGTCGTTAGGCACATTTCGAATTTTTTGAATCGATGAATCATAACTACCTAAAAACAAATATCGAGGGGGCAATAAATACCGCTCAATGGAAAAAGCACCCCCATTAGATGGGACTTGTTGTGCTATTAGTTCTGCTCTATGGATAATCTTATTTTTAAATGACTTTATTCCTGGAATTTTAACTTTTACCATCGTGCCGGGACTGGTTTGTACATATACCAAGGAATCACTTATATGATTCCTTAAATGATTATTTAATTCTGAACCAATTGTATTTCTTTTAATAAAATTAGCATAGCCATTGCCATAGACTCTAAATTTAAAGTACGCTACAGCCGTGTCTCTTTTGTAGGTTGAACTTGTACTTGAGGTGCTTTTGTAATACAAAGCTAATTTGGTATTGGTATCACTCAAACTAATTTGAAGAAGTACATTCTTATTGGAAGAAGGATCTGTAGATAGTGCAAAGCCAGGGAAACTGGATCTTAAAGCAGAATCTGATTTATACGCATGAGCAGAATCATAACTTCTAATAAACATCCTTGCTGTAGCATCGTTCAAAGGAATTCTAATTTGATTGGCAGCAGCTTCAAATCTATTATAAATAGAATCCCTTGCATGGGTAAAATCTAAGGTATAAGGATTCGCTAAAACAGTATTAGTTTGTAAGTTATACAATTCAGGATAGTTGCTTGCGTATCTTGGAGAATCAATAAATAATGGAGTATTGTTGTCAATTTTTTTAAGATTTAGCACTACTGGCTTGGTAGAATCTCCGTAAAACCCTTTGTAAGACAAAATCAACACTGCGGAATCTACTTCTAAACTATCCCTTTTACCTGGAATATAAAATGGAAAACTATTAGGTAATAATTGAAAAAACATACTTGCCTTAGTGGTTCCAAATAATTCGTCGTCTGTAATCGAACCTACGATTTGATTATCATACCCTGATATTCTTAATGTATCAGGATAATCCACTGTGGTAGTGATGACGTCTAAGCTGGTGTCTTTTGTATTAAAATAATCTAAAGAAGGTAAAAGACCAAGTCCCATTTCCGTTGTACTTACTTTGGTACAAGCCGAAAAGAGAAGTATTGAAAAGGATGCTATAAAAAAATTTCTAACTGTGTTGTTCGATGCCATGAATGAATTAATTTGACTTTATTTGCCTGCAAGTTCGTTGTATAAATCTAAATACTCTGTTAAATCGGAATCCCATCCATTAAATGGAATCACTTTTTTCCCTTTGACAGTAGAAAATTCAGCTACTAATTTCTTGTCTGCTAAATCAGAGCCGAATGATATGGCATCTGAATAAATTGCACCTCCTCTAAATAAAGACGAATTATTTAAATCTTTGTAGGGCTCTAAATCTTTCTCTTTAATATTAATGTTAATGAGGGCTTTAGTTAAAAAGTCTTTACTTAATTTTTCTTCAAAAGTATTTTGGCCTATGGTGAAAATCGTTTTTGCATTAGAAAAAACAGGTTCTTTTTTAAATGCGGTTTTTAGGTATGCAGGAATTAAACCAGTCATCCATCCGCTGCAATGAATAATATCTGGAGGCCATCCAAATTTCTTAACGGTTTCTAAAGCGCCACGACAAAAGAAAATAGTCCTTAAGGCATTGTCATCAAACCATTTTTCATTTTCATCATGAAACAAATGTTTTCTTCTAAAAAAATCTTCATTTTCTAAAAAGTAAACTTGTAAACGAGCATTCGGTAAAGAAGCGACTTTTATTTGTAATGGATAATCGTCGCCGTCCAATTGAACATTGATACCAGAAAGGCGCACGACTTCATGAAGCCGATGCCTTCTTTCATTAATTACACCAAACCTAGGCATAATACAGCGGACTTCTAGTCCACTGTCATTGCTTTTTATAGCGAGCTTATTAATTACCTCAGCGAACTCTGTCAACTCTAAATAAGGTGACATCTCTGTGGCGATAAATAAGATTCGTTTTTTTTCAGACATTCCGGTTGGGTTTAACTCATTACAAACTTTGAGTGTGCAAAGGTACGTAATACTAAGCACTTTAAGAAACGACAAAAAATGACTATAAATAAACACAGCTGCTTTCATTTCTAGCCTATTTGGGTGTAAATTGCAGCGTATTTAGTTAAATATAATAAATGGGTAAACTTCTAAAAATAACTTTCTTCTTTTTAATAGGCATATTATTGATTTGGTGGAGTTTACAACAAATTCC
>Ga0114958_10001358_pt1 | contig 19410 bp, 18 predicted proteins | sample C_130208_EF_Meta_FD_89577 | JGI IMG/M metagenome (GOLD analysis project Ga0114958, IMG submission 89577) | Freshwater microbial communities from Lake Croche, Canada to study carbon cycling - C_130208_EF_MetaG | ecosystem: Environmental > Aquatic > Freshwater > Lake | place: Lake Croche, Canada...
AAAGGCATTCCATTCGAATTCATTAATTATAAAAAAAATGGAATAAGCTCTGACGAATCACAAGGTTTCATAGACCCATTAACACTTGAGAAGGTATTTAATAAACAAGGATCCACTTATAGACAATTGCCTGAAGAAATGAAGAACACTTTAAATGACCCTGAAAAAGCCTTTGAATTCCTTTTAGAGAAGAACTCTGCAATTAAGCGCCCCATTATTGTGGATAAAAAAAGAATCATGGCAGGATTCAACGAAAAAGATTTAGATAAATGGCTAAATATTTAATTATCCTTTATAGAACAACCATTTACCCAATTCCTTCCAGGTAACTTTTTTTCCATACATCAAAATCCCTACGCGATAAATTCGTGCTGAAACCCAGCTGCAGCCTAAAAATCCTAGAACTAGTAAAACCATTGACAAAATTAATTCCCAGGCAGGAACTCCATAAGGTAATCGGACCATCATGTTTATAGGCGAAGTAAATGGAATCATCGATGCCCAAAATGCAATGTTGCTATCCGGGTCTTGCATTGTATACTGCGCCATTAAAAAGGATAATATGATGGGAATCATCACAATAAAAGTGAATTGCTGGGCCTCAGTAGCACTTTCCACTGCTGACCCGATCGCTGCAAACAAAGAACTATACAGCATGTACCCAACAAAAAAATAAAACAAGAATGCAGCTATTACCATGGGAATATTGGTACTTTCTAATACTTTGGTCACCTCAGACATAGGTGAATCTTCCACGCCTTTAGCGATTAAAGTGCTTTGCTTTCCTGTGTCGATTTTTTCGATTTGGATAACGTTATTTTTTACTTTTTGCCCATAAAATTGACTGGTTACCTGCGTCAGGCCAATGGTCAAAACGATCCAAAGTAAAAACTGTGTTAAGCCCACTAAACCCACTCCAATAATCTTTCCCAACAGCAGTTGATAGGGTTTAACCGAAGAAATAATCACCTCAATAATCCGACTACTTTTTTCTTCTATGACCCCATTCATCACTTGAGACCCATATAACAGCAAAGTAACATATAAAACTAAACCCATAATGCCTGCTAAAATCATCGCTCCTCCCGAACTAGAACTTGTCTCCTGCCCGTCGGTTGACACTGTAATCGTCTTGCTATCTATATTGACTTGAGTGCTTTCATAAATCTGAGTAGAAATGCCCGCTTTAATCAATAATTCATGGCGGACTTTGTTTTGGATTAGTCTCTCCACAGACTCTTTTAAAGACATCCCTATGTTCTTGGCCGTATAAATATGAACCCCTTTGGGATCAGTCAATACATTTTTAGGGATACTTACAAATGCATCATATCCATTTGAAGCAAATCGCATTTTTAAATCTTGCTCCTTACCTGTGCTAAAAACAAATTCAACCTCTTTATCTACAAGGTCATTCTTGCTCCACAAACCACTTAAATCCAATATTTCCACACGTTTCACCTCCTTATCTTTCATGGCTAACCATATTGGTATTGCGTAAATAGCCGTGATCAAAACCGGAGCCAATAAGGATGAAATCCAAAATGATTTCTTCAACACTCTTGTTACATATTCGCGCTGGATTATTAATAAAATCTTATTCATATGCATTCGTTTCGTTGACTACTTGAATAAATATATCGTTGAATGAAGGGATTAATTCTTGAAATTCTAATAGGTCAACATGCGCTATAATTTGGGAAATGGCTTGATTTGAATGCGTACCAACAGCCAGTTTTAACGTTGCTGATTGACCATTCACATTCAAAATTTCGATACCATTGAACTCAGTAGGCAAATTACCCAAATACCTGATTTTAAAGAGGTTTTGCTTATATCGACTCTGTACTTCCAACTTCTCCCCAGCCAAAACAACTCTTGATTGATTAATTAGCGCAATATCATCACATAACTCCTCTACAGTTTCCATTCGATGTGTCGAAAATAAAATAGTAGTCCCCCGCTCTTTTATAGCTAATATTTCATCTTTCAACATCGTAGCATTAATGGGGTCAAAACCAGAAAATGGTTCATCTAGAATTAAAAGTTTAGGCTCATGCACCACAGTTGCAATAAATTGAGTCTTCTGCTGCATCCCCTTTGACAAATCGTCCACAGGCTTATTCCACCAATCTTTGATATCCAATCGAATAAACCAATCTTTCAATTTAGAAATAGCCTCTGATTTGGACATACCTTTCAATTGTGCCAAATACAATAACTGATCCCCTACTTTCATTTTCTTATATAGTCCTCTTTCCTCTGGCAAGTACCCAATTTGATCCACATGCTTGGCAGAAAGCCGCTCTCCATCAAAGATTATTTGTCCAGAATCAGGTGCAGTAATCTGATTTATAATTCGAATTAATGAAGTTTTTCCCGCCCCATTAGGGCCCAATAACCCAAAAATCTTGGCCCGTGGAATTTCTAAATCAATGTGATCTAAGGCTAAATGATCTGAATACTTTTTAACTACTTGACGAATGGATAAAATCATATGCAAAATAATATATCACTAAAATAAAAAATTGCGCTTATACCCATGTAGGAAATGGTATAAGCGCAATTTTTAAAGGATAAGCGTTTTATTTTTTTGTTGCAGAACTTCGAGCTGGAGCCTTTGCAGGTGCCTTAGGTTTTGTGGCAATTGATGCCGAAGTCTTTACTGTTGACGCTGGCTTTGTAACATCCAACAATAACGAAACTTGCTTTTGTTTAGATGCTTTTTTTGCTACTTTTTGTTTTTTTTTAGCCTCCTTAACAGCTAATTTTTTAGCCGCTTTCGCCGCTTTTTCTTTTTTCTTAGCTAAATCTTTAGCTTGTTCGTCCATCAACTTGTGGTATTTCTTAGAAATTTCACCCAAAGCCTTATGACTCAATTGAACCATTTTCTTCGCATTTTTCTCGCTTAAACCTTTCAATTTAGGCAATACAGCTGTTGCTAAAACATCAATTAATACTTTATCTGAATCACTCATAATATTATATTTTAATTATATGTTAAATCTATGTAAAGAAATTATTAATAAAAACTTTAGTGTATTAAATTTTCGAAAGTGCCTTAAAATTTAATATTGAAAAATTAAATTTTAACTTTTGAAACAAAATCGTAACCGACAATTCCCATACAAACAGAGACATTTAATGAATGTTTTGTCCCGAACTGAGGTATTTCAAGCGAATAATCGGCTGAATCAATAAAAGATTCGCTAACCCCAAACACTTCATTACCAAACACAAAAGCATATTTATGATTTTGATCAGGATTAAATTCAAATAATGAGATAGCATTTTTTACTTGCTCCACGCAAATTAATTTATAATCAAGGTCTTTTAAAGCTTTTATGCAAGTGGATGGACTTTCAAAATAAGTCCAGTCGACAGATTCGTCGGCCCCTAAGGCTGTTTTGGAAATTTCTCTATGGGGAGGCTTAGCCGTTATTCCACACAAATAAATATGAGAACACCGGAATGAATCAGCCGTTCGAAATGCGGAACCAACATTATTCATGCTTCGAATATCATCCAAAACAAAAACAAAAGGAAACTTTTCTGTATTTTTAAATTGTGTCACATCGAGTCTTTTTAACTCGTCCATTGACAACTTTTCATTCATCTATTGTACAATCCAAGTAAAAGGATAGGCTAATTCAGGAATTTTAACTCGATCTGCCAATTTTTCTAATCTTGTTGGCAAATTAGCTACATAATCTCTTGCCTTTTCAGCGACATCATTTAAGCCAGACATTTTTTCAATATCCCAATCTTTAATTAAGCCTTGCATGATACTAATATAATCTAAGGTTGTATACACACCAATCCTTTGCGCAGCATCTGAAAAGTGCTCATAAACAGAGCTTTTTGCTCCATTTATCTCACGTAAAAAATGTGCTGGCATGACTATTTTCTTTTTCATCATATCAGCAAATGCAATCATCATTTCAGATGGATCTAATTTAAAAATTTCAGTAACGAACGCTTTATATGCTTTTGCATGCCTTAATTCATCTGCTGCTATTTGCGCACACATTCTTGACAATAATGAATTACCATGTTGCTTAGCTAATGAGGCCGTTCTGCGGTGAGAAACGTTCGTTGCCATCTCTTGAAATGAGGTATAGACGAAATTTCGATACGGATCAGCAGAAGTTCCAATATCAAAACCGTCAGCAATTAAATATTGGGTAGAGACGGCCACAGAATGCATGTCGACCTTACCCGATAGATACAAATAAGTTCCTAACAAGTTACCATGCCGACTTTCCTCTGCAGTCCAATTACGGATCCAACGAACCCAGCTATTTTCTTGATCTTGTTGGTTGACCGATTCCATCCCCATCAACCAAGATTCGTAAGTGGGCAAAGCCTCCTCAGTAATAGTATCCCCGATTAACACTGCCCAATAATCATAAGGCAATTCTTTTGCCGCTTCTTGCAACTGTTTTACTTCATCAAAAAAATTATCTTTTGTTGAATCCGGTAGCATATCTGAAGGCTGCCAATTGCTATCGATAGGATTTAAATATTGAGCTACAAAGTTGTCCATATTACGGCCTAACTCAGTCATCACCTCTATTCTTGTTGTTGAAATGGACATAAAAAATCTAGTTGAGAAATAATAAAATTTAAATTAATAAAATAATTGAGGAATCCCTAAATCAAAGCTTCCAAATCGATATTTGTTTGATAATAGTTGCTTTATTTCCAGAAAAAAGCTGAAGTTCCTCTTCACTCGCTATAGGAAACCGTAAGCTAGAAATTGCAATCAGTCCATCTTGAGCGAGTACCTCTAAAACAGAATGATCAAGTAATAACCGTATTTTTTTTCTTTTGCCTGGTATAAATTCAGCTCGGTCAACAATCAAAAATCCTTTATGGATAATTTTTCCTGACTTTGAACGGTCTAAAAACCATTGTTTATTTTCTTCATCAAAACCAATATCAATTTTCTCATTTGAATGCATACCAGAACCTTGGATTGAAATTCCCCAATTTTTCGCCTGGGTATTTGATACTTCCAATTCGATCAGATAAGATTTTTTATTCGAAAATTTAAATTTATGAAGCTTTTTAGCCCCCTTAATGCTAAAATTAAATTGCCTAAATTCAGGCTTGAATTGATCTGATTTGAGCAAAAATGCTTGTTTTAGCTTCAAACCTTGGGAGGTTGAAGCCAATGAAAACTCACGCACTGAAGACATTTGACCGCGCCAGGGGAAAGTCGGCTGATCTTTTGCATAAGCCCAATTTAACGCCCAGCCTAACCAAATTGGCTTTTTTGAATTTACATTTGAAAATGGAATCGCAGCATAAAAATCTTTCCCATAATCTACATAAAGCTTCGTTTCTGCTGAGTTTTCATTTATAAAATTCTTTCCATCAAAATCACCAATAAAATATTGCATGCCAACATAATCTGTATATGGTCCTTGGCTAGAAACAAATAATACCCATTTTTTGACCCCTTTCTTTCCATCCACCGGTACCTGAATTAATGATGGACATTCCCAGATTTTCTCTACGTCTCCTTGTTTACCAAACTCGCTTAATAAATTCCATTGGACTAAATTTTTTGAGCCATACAACTGAATGGTGAACTCTTTAGGCTTTGACACCACCATAACAAATTGCTTGCTTTTATTATGCCAAAACACATTAGGATCTCTAAAATCTTTTAAATGAATATTTAGGATAGGATTCTTTTCATATTTAACCCAAGTTAAACCCTCATCGTTGGAGTATGCCAAATGTTGCTCTTCCCCTTTATTCGGAAAATCAGCAGTATAAATTGCTACAAATAAAGGCTTATTAGGATCACCCAAACCCGAAACATGATACTTGTCTAAAACGATACAGCCTGAAAATATATAGGCTGAATCTTTGGGAATTGCCACTGGTAATTCTTCCCAATGTTGTAAATCCCTACTCTTAGCGTGACCCCAGCTCATGTTTCCCCATTGGTTTCCCAAGGGATTATGCTGGAAAAACAAATGATAGTATCCATTGAAATAAATCAACCCATTGGGATCATTCGTCCAATTCTTCTGTGGCGAAAAATGGAATTTTGGCCTCCAATGCTCAGTGAATTCCTGGCCAAATAGTTGACTAGAAAAGAAAAGACTAAAAAACAGAACTATGCTTGAACGTAAATTCTTCATCAGCTAAAACTAAATAAAAAGCATTTTTAAAATTGGGACTAAACCAATCACCCAAATTATAATAGGTCGACTCCACCCCCAATGGAAAAGCGATCGGATGGTGCCTATGTCCAAAAATATATGCTTTTTTATGGCGATTTGATTTGATATCAATCTGAACTTGATCCCTCACATAACTTAATATAAAATCTGAGTCTGAATCAAAGGGAACATCGCCCGCCGAAATCATATCTGATTTTCTTGTATTTGACCATAAATTTGCCATTCGTACCCCTAAATCAGGATGAAGGATTTTAAAGAAAAAAATGGATATCGGGTTAACGAAAACCTGTTTTAAAAACTTGTAACCATAATCTCCAGGACCCAAACCATCTCCATGTCCCAATAATGCCTTGACTAATTTTCCATTCATATGAAAACAAAATTCAGTGGGCTTATCAAAAATTATAGCTCCTATTTCATCTTTCAAATAAGTTCTCATCCACAAATCATGATTGCCAACAAAAATATGAATTCGAATGCCTGCATCATTCATTTCTGCTAATTTACCCAAAAACCTCACAAAACCTTTAGGTACCACTTGCGTATATTCAAACCAGAAATCAAACAAATCCCCTAACAAAAAAACATCTGACGCATCCTCTTGTACTTGGGTCAACCAATTAATGATATATTTCTCCCTGACCAGAGATTCTGTATGGTTTGGAAAACCTAGATGAAAATCAGACGCGAAATAGGCTTTTTTACCAGTAGGTATTTGAACATCAATCATATTTTATCAAAAAAAAGGTGGAGAACAAGCCCCACCCAATTTATTTGTTTACTTTGCTTTAGGAACCCTTTTCACCACAGGCTTTTTCTCCTCACCAGAATCCTCGATAGGCTTCTTCTTAGTCCTGGGTTTGGCAAGCACTTTCTTAGGTGCATTTTTCTCATTCTCGGCTAAATCTCTCACATCCTTGGCATCTTTTCGTTTCTTTTCCGTTTCACCTTTAATAAACTCTTGATATGAAGTTAATTGCTCGAAGGGACGAGGGCCAACTAATTCTTCTAAATCACTTTGAAAAAGGACTTCTTTTTTCAATAATTGCTCCGCTAAAATCGTTAGTTTATCCTTTTTATCGCTTAATAGTTTCTTTGTACGAACGTAGGCTTCCGCAATAATTTTGCGAACTTCTTCATCGATCTCTCTTGCAGTCTGCTCTGAATAGGGTTTGTTAAATTGGTATTCAGAACCTTTTGAATCATAATATGAAATATTACCCAACTTTTCATTCATCCCATAAATTGTCACCATAGAATAGGCCAATTTGGTGATTCGCTCCAAATCATTCTGTGCACCCGTGGATATTTTACCAAAAATAATTTCCTCTGCTGCTCTTCCACCTAAAGTCACACACATCTCATCCATAAGCTGCTCAGTCCGATATAAAAACTGCTCTTTAGGTAAATATTGAGCATAACCTAAAGCTGCCACACCTCTTGGCACAATCGAAACTTTAACTAATGGATTAGCGTGTTCTAAAAACCATCCCGCAATTGCATGTCCTGCTTCATGAAAAGCTACTATTTTTTTCTCTAATGGAGAAATCAATTTGTTTTTCTTCTCTAATCCTCCAATCACACGATCCATCGCCTCTTGGAAATCATCCATGTCAACGGCCGATTTATTTCTTCTTGCGGCAATTAAAGCTGCTTCATTACACACATTAGCAATTTCAGCTCCTGCAAATCCCGGTGTTTGTGCAGAAAGTTCTTTGGGATCTACCCCTTGAGCCAACTTCACTGGTTTCAAATGAACTTTAAAAATGGCCTCCCGGCCAATAATATCTGGTTTATCGATTGAAATGGTACGATCAAATCTTCCTGGTCTTAAAAGTGCTGGATCCAATACATCTGGACGATTGGTAGCCGCCAAAATAATGATGCCAGAATCAGTTGCAAACCCATCCATTTCGACCAATAATGAATTTAATGTGTTCTCTCTTTCATCATTGGATCCAGGCATTTGGCCTCTTCCCCTGGATCTACCTACCGCATCAATCTCATCAATGAAAATTATACAAGGAGCCTTTTCCTTCGCTTGTTTGAACAAATCCCGAACCCGAGCCGCACCCACACCCACAAACATCTCTACAAAATCAGAGCCTGATAGCGAAAAAAATGGGACACCAGCTTCTCCAGCAACTGCCTTGGCAAGAAGAGTTTTACCCGTCCCTGGAGGCCCAACTAATAAGGCGCCCTTGGGTATTTTACCTCCCAAATCAGTGAATTTTTTAGGAAATTTCAAAAACTCTACAATCTCTTGAATTTCCTCTTTTGCTTCATCTAAACCGGCTACATCATTAAATGTAACTTTTACTTTAGCCTCTCCCTCGATTAGCGTAGCCCGGCTTCGACCAATGTTAAATATTTGGCCCCCAGCGCCTCCACTTCCTCCCATACGGAAAAACAAAAAGTAAAAACTTAATCCCATTAAGATAAAGAAACCCCAAGTACCTAACCAATCCAAAGGACCTGTTCTTGTTTCTGGGGTTGCAAAAATGCGCTCATTCCGAGGAAAATTTTTCTGACGATCTTCTAAAAAATGCTCAAAACCCTCTTTTGATATAATAGGGAATTCAAAATGAGGCCCTTTTTTAATGGAAATCACTCCCTGTGGTGAATCCTTGAAATATTTACTCACATAAGCAGGTTTTAAACTCACTTCGACCAAGCGATCATTCACAATCGTTACGCCTTCCACTTCCTTTTGAATGACCATAGATTCAAATTGATTTTGATTGATCTCCTGCAATGTCCTTTGCTTCGTAAAAAAGAACATACTAACCATCATAATGGCTAAACCAATCATAAGCCAACTCTGCATACCTCCAACTGGCTTTTTAGGTAATCTAGGTTGAATTCCCGAACGCTTACTGTTTTTAAAATTACTTCCTTGTTTAGCCATTTTGTTTTTAGGTATTTGGGCATTTAAACTTTAAAACAACCAAATTAGTTCGAAAAATTTAAAAATTATTTCAAATTAACTATACTTGGTTTCAATCAGGAATATTGGTGAATTTAGCATCCCCCCATAGCTCCTCCAATTTAAAAAATGCGCGCTTGTCTTTCAAAAAAACATGCACAATTACGTCATAATAATCCATCAAAATCCATTCTCGATTAGCTCTACCCTCCATGGCATGAACATGAATGCGCGCCTGTTCCCAGACTTCTTTGTCAACCGAATCCGCAATGGCTTCAATTTGAGTATCGGATGTCCCCGAACAAATAACAAAAAAATCAGTAAAAGCATTGTGAACGCCTCTTAAATCCATCACGACAATTTCTTGAGCTTTCTTCTCTTGCATTCCCTTCACCACACATTGAACTAACACTTCAGATGAATCAATGAGAATAGCGGCTTTCTTAGGACTTTTAGGCATAAATGATTTTTAAACGAATAAAAAATTAAATTTGTTGTTGTAAACATAAAATTACAAATAAAATTTGAACAAATATCAAGCACCCACCCGGTTCGTTGGCAAAAACACCAAATATCATGAATCATGTGCTTCTACGAATTCATTAGGATTTCAAGAGACGCTAGAATATCAGTTACCTGAAGGTTTTGCGTGGATTGCTGGCCATCAAACAGAAGGCAAGGGTCAGAGAGGCAATAAATGGCTCGCACAACCCAATGAAAATTTGCTAGTCTCCTACTTGCTTAAGCCCCAAAATCAGCTGGCAGTGAATCAATTTTATTTAAGCAAAGCTATCTCCATTGGCCTACTTGAAGGCCTTCAAAAATGGGCGAAAAACACATTATTAGAGGAATTACCTATTAAAATCAAGTGGCCAAACGATCTGTATATTGACGAGCAAAAGATCGCCGGAATACTAATTGAAAATAACTTCCAATCTGGTAAATGGAATTTTTCTATCGTAGGGTGTGGAATTAATATAAACCAAACCGAATTCGACCATTTGAGAGCTAGCTCATTGAAAAAATGGACTAAATCTCCCATTAAAATCGACATTCGAGATGTTTTCAACTTCGTCTCCGCCGAAATAGAAACCTATTACCAACTTTTCCAATCCAACAATTTCGAACAAATAGATAAAGTCTACCATCAAAATTTATTTCGAATTCAAACTAAGGCACTTTTTGAAGATTCAACTGGCTTATTTTTAGGTAAAATAATACGGGTAAATCCAAATGGTCAACTTGTGCTCGAAAAATCGAATGAAATTAACGTGTATGATTTAAAAGAATTAAGTTTTATTTTTAACGAATAAAACCTATGAACTGATGATTTCTACCTACCAAAGCAATTTGGGAAACTTTTATTATTGGGCCCAAAAACAAGCCAATGAAATATTCCTCAAACAACCGGTCGGAATTAATTACATCGATTTCACCTACCAGGAGGCAGAAAATCAAGTTAATAAATTAGCGGCTTTCCTACAAGAGAAAGTCCAATCAGGGCCCAAACATGTGGGCATTTTATCCAAAAATTCAGCCTATTGGATTTTATCAGATTTGGCTATTTCATCGGCGGGTTGCGTATCAGTTCCATTTTATGCTACATTAACGGCAGAGCAACTAAATCAAGTTTTAAACCATTCAGATTGTCAAATACTTATTGTCGGAAAATTGGATCATTGGGATTCGATCAAAAATGGAATACCGTCAAATGTACTGATTATTCATACACCCGATTCCGAGGGAAGAGATTCAATCCAATGGAATGACATCATCCAACAAGAATTTCCAACATTTCGACCTCATAAACCTCAGGATAACGAGTTATCCACGATCGTTTACACTTCAGGCACCACAGGAACGCCCAAAGGAGTTATGATTTCCAATAGTTCGGTGATACAAGCCATCAATTTAGCGAGGAAAATTGCCCACTTAGAAACGTCAAATGCAAGATTTATATCCTATCTACCCTTATGCCATATTGCCGAAAGAAATATTGTCGAATTTGCCTGCATTGCCGCAGGAGGAACCATCTATTTCGTTGAAAATCTATTGACTTTTAAAGAGAATTTACATCAGGCAAATCCTACACACTTCCTCGCAGTACCCAGAATTTGGAGTAAATTCCAAGAAGGTATCTTAGAAAAAATAGGTGGTCAAAAAAAACTAGATTTACTTTTAAGCATCCCCATTATCAATCAAATTATTAAGAAAAAAATTAAAAAAAGTCTTGGTTTAGACAAAGCCGTTTTGATGCTCACTGGTGCTGCGCCGATGCCACCAGAATTATTAAAATGGTATCAAAAAATTGACTTTTTCATTCAAGAAGCCTATGGCATGACTGAAAATATGGGCTTAAATACGCTCATGCCCCGAGATGAAATTAGAATAGGCACGGTAGGTAAAATTCATGAGAACTGTCAAACAAGAATTGACCCTACAACGAAAGAGATACAAATGAAAGCTGATTACAATTCATGGGGATATTACAAAGAAGACCAATTGACACAAGAACTTTTTGATGATGGATGGCTAAAAACAGGTGATATGGGTGAAATAGATTCCGATGGCTTTTTGTCCATTATCGGACGAGTGAAAGACAATTTTAAAACTACCAAAGGGCAATATGTATCGCCCGCCCCGATCGAAAACAAGCTAACTATAAACCCGCATATTGAACAATGCTGCGTAGTTGGAATCAATTTACCTCAACCCATCGCATTAATCATCTTAAGTTTGGAAGCGAAAAAATTAGATCTTTCTACCTTACTCGAGAACTTAGAAACTTTAAGAAAAAACACCAATCCACAATTTAAAAAATATGAGCACATAGCTAAAATAATAATTGTAAAGGAGGATTGGACCATCGAGAATAATTGCCTCACCCCCACGTTAAAAATTAAAAGACCCATTATTGAAAAGAAATATTTGACCTCGCTAGCTGTATGGAGTAATCAATCAGAATCGATTATTTTCGAATAAATTAACAGCGCAATAATTTTTTTTTCACTCTTATTCCTTAAATTTAAGGAATGCGAATGCCAACAATATTTTTATTGACCTTACTTGCATACCAAACAAGCGCGCAATTCATCCGCATTGATAGCATCCTTTTCAAAGGGAATGAAAAAACAAAAAATCAAATTTTAAGTCGGGAATTAGATTTTAACGCAGGTGATTCCTTAGCAATTAATACCTTAAATACAAGGTTAGAATTCAATAGGCGCAAATTAATGAATACCAATTTGTTCATTTGGGTCAAAGCAGATTTAAACCAATTGCCTACCGGACATTTAAAAATTACATTTGAATTTCTTGAACAATGGTACATTTTAGGATACCCCATTTTCCAACTGGCCGACCGGAATCTAAATGACTGGTGGTCAAGAGGTCATGATTTAAATAGATCTATATACGGGATTCATTTTATTCACAATAACTTTCAAGGTAGAAATGAAAAACTAACGATTAAAGCAGAAACTGGTTTTACTCAAAGACTTGATTTCACCTATAGTAACCCCTATTTAGATAAGAGAAAGACATTGGGCTTAACCATAAATACCAGTTATTCCACTTCTAAAACAATTGCCTACAAAACAAGAAATGATACCTTGCAATATTTGACAGACGAAAAGATTTTACGTGAAAGATGGACCGGAGGAATCACCCTAAGAAAAAGATTTAAATTTTATGATCTGCAAACCCTTGAATTAAAATATTCGCACACAATTGTTGCTGACACGATTGTAAAATTGAATCCAAATTATTTCGCGCTAAACACGAAAGAACAAAATTTCACCCAATTGCTCTACACCTATTCCTATGATTTCAGGGATTTAATATCCTATCCTTTGAGAGGTCGAAAATTTGACATCACCCTTAACAAGGTTGGGATTCTACCCGCGGACCAAGTAGATTTTTGGGAAATCTACGGAGCCATTGCCTACTTTTTTGACCTAGGCTCCAAGTTTTTCTTGACAACACAGATCAAAGGAAAAGTCTCAAATAACACCAATATCCCTTATGCTAATATCAGAGGTCTAGGGTATGGGAATGAAATTGTACGTGGATATGAACTCAATGTATTAGACGGAAAGTCCTATTTTTTAAATAGAAATACGATCAAATTTCAATTGTTAAATAAGATTTTCAAACTCCCTTTTTTACCGATCAAACAATTTAATCAAATTCCAATTGCAATTTACCCAACTGCTTTTTACGACTTTGCTTATGTGAGTAACAATTTTTCAGAGAAAGAAAATAAACTAATTAACCAATGGATTTCTGGTGGCGGATTAGGTTTTGATGTAGTTACCTACTATAATTTAGTCTGCAAGTTTGGGTTTCCCGTCACAAATGGAAGTAAAATAGGCATGGTGATCGGAATTGGAAGAGAGTTTTAAGTCCCTAGAAAAAACTCATTTAACAAGAAAGGACAAATAAAAAATAGGCCAGTTAATAACCGACCTATTTTCATAATACCTAACCACTAATAATCTTATATATTTTAATATCTAATATTCATCGTTAACTCCAGACAAAAATAACATTTATTTTGTTAGTTAGCGCTTTTTCTGAATCATTTCATAATTTTAACTTTTAAAATAGCTTAATCAAAAACATGAAAATAGATTTCATTCAACTAAAACACCTGACCTTACCCATACTTGTTTTTGTGACAACTGCCACACTTGTGCTTTTTTCATGCAATTCATCGCAAGAAAATGGTAAAAACGAAACTTCTTCCTCTTCTGAAATAGACCAGTTAGCTTTAAATGCCTGGGAAAAAAGCGGAGATATCGTTCAAAAAATCACACTAAGTTCAAAAGGAATTGTCAGAAATCAGGATTGGGGTATTTCAATAGACTCCTTGCAAGAAAAACTGGAATTAGCCGAAAACCAACCCTCCAATGGAAAATCATATACACTTTATTTTGATGACAGCGATTTAAATTTTACTGACATCTCATACCTAAGTGATGAAAAGAATAAATTAACTGAAATTGATTTTGATATTTTTGTTGAGACAAAATCCCAAGTAGATGAACTGAAGCAAAAATTCACCTCCTATTTACAAGTGAAATTTGGAAAATTTAAAATAGAAGGCAAAAAAATTGTTTGGGAAAATGATAAAAATACCCGGGTTATTTTAGACGACGTAAGTACGAGTAAAGACCCAGGGATTAAGCTTGTTTTTTTAAAAATAAATTAAACTTTCCAAACCCAGCCACGCAAATCTTCAATCTCACCAAGTCTAATTTGATTGATTTCTTTGAAAACTTTAATGGAAAAATCCGACTCTTTTTTATCTGGTAATTGATAATCTCTGCCATCAAATCCAATCGTTTGTATCGGTGCTATTACCGCTGCTGTACCCGCTCCAAACGCCTCCGTTACAGATCCATCTAAAATACCGTTGACTAACTCTTTCACCGAAAGCTGACGTTCTTGCACATCGATTCCCCAGTCTTTCGCAAGTTGGATGACCGACTTTCGAGTTACCCCATCTAAAATGGTATCTCCTGTGGGCGCCGTTACTAATGCCCCCCCTACCATAAACATCAAATTCATTGTCCCAGCTTCTTCTACATATTGATGAGTGGCAGCATCTGTCCAAATGATTTGATCGTAGCCCGCTTGCATTGCTTTTTGAGTTGGATATAAAGAACCCCCATAATTACCTGCATTTTTTGCAAAACCAACACCTCCTTTGGCAGCACGTATGTATTCAGTTTCAACTCGTACTTTTAAAGGCTTCGAATAATAAGAACCTACTGGGCAATTGAATATAATAAATTTGTAGGTGGTGGAAGGACTCACGCCCACATATTCATCGGTGGCAAACATAAAAGGACGAATATATAAAGAACATCCTTCTTTATCAGGCACCCAAGCACGATCTATTTCCAACAACTTTTTCAAACCTCCTAAAAAAATCTCCTCAGGCACCTCAGGCATGCACATACGCGTAGCTGATTTGTTAAAACGTTTTAAATTCTCTTGTGGGCGAAAGACCAACACATCCCCTTTCGCAGAACGATATCCCTTCATCCCCTCAAATATCGATTGGCCATAATGAATGGACATCATAGCTGGTTGATAGCTTAATGGGCCATAAGGCTGAATAGTCATCGATTGCCAAGCGCCATTGGCATATTCGGCCACCAACATGTGATCAGCAAAACTGCGTCCAAAAGCTAAATTATCAAAATCGATTTCGTCGATTCTTGACTTTAAAATAGGGTGTATTTGAATTTCCATTTTTTATTATTCTTTATTTTCCTGAATTCCAAGGTGTTTCCGGAACGCCTAAAGATTTATGCAAGGATCGACACATCATAAATAAGTAATCGGATAATCTATTTAAATATACAATTGAAATTGAATAATCGTCATTTTGAGAAGGCTTTACCCAATGAATTAAACTTCGCTCAGCACGCCTGCAAATAGTCCGAGTAATTTGAGCTATGGCAATCGCCTCATGGCCACCAGGTAAAATAAAAAACCTCATGGGTTCCAAATCGGCATCCATTTCATCAATCATTTCCTCCAAAGAAATAATATCCTGCATGGAAATCAATTTCATGTTTCCCAAATATTCCTTTTTATCCGTGGCAATGTGAGCGCCTAAAACAAATAAACTTTGTTGGATTTTAATCAATTTTTGAGTCAAATTATCAGAGACTTTGCATATGAGAAGTCCAATAAATGAATTCAATTCGTCCACATCTCCCAACGCAGCTAATCGAACATCTGACTTCAATAGGTCTTGGCCATCAGCTAACCTCGTAAAACCTTGATCACCATTTTTTGTATATATAGGCATTGTTCATTTTTTGTGGAGGACAAAAATACTTTTTTCGGCCTTTATTTCAAATATTTGCCAAAAATATACCTTTCAATGAGAGAATAAAGATAAAGATTAGGTCATGCAAGATTTCAAAACTAATTTTGTTAACAATCTCAAAAATATGTCGATCGATTATTTCCTATCTCGTGTACTAAGAATTTTTACTTTAATTAGTCTTGGTCTTACGCTTTTATTTATCTACCGAGGTTTACCTGATCCGGTGGCTGTACATTTTGGAGAGACGGGCCGTGGAGATGGCTTTTTACCTAAAGCTGAGGTCTTTTATTTATTAGCGGGCGTCATTAGCGTTTTAAATATTTTAGTTCTATTATTGATCAAAACGGTTGAAAAAATTCCTGCGATAAATTTAGGCTCATTAAACCAGCTCTTTTCAGACAAAGCTCCAGAAAGCATTAAAAAAATAAGTATCGATTGGCTTCATTTTTTCCCTGTCGCCATTCATAGCTATTTAATCCTTATCCTAAGAACCCTTTTGTTATTAAATGACGAGAGAACCCGAAACCAAGATTTCTCCTACCTTCCTATGGTTGGAATTTGTTTGCTATTACTTTGGTTAATTTATTTGCCAGCGCGTTTATTGAGTTTACCAAAATCTGATTTATTGGAATGATACCCAATATGCCTAATGTCTTCATTCAGGATTATGACTATCCTTTACCGGAGGAAAAAATCGCCCTATTTCCTTTGAATAACCGAGATGATTCCAAACTGCTGGTTCATCAGGCTGGAAAGACTAGTCATCAAATTTTCAAGGACTTACCTGATATTTTACCGCAAAATGGTTTGCTACTGTTTAATAACACAAAAGTAATTCCAGCCAGAATTCACTTAATAAAAGATTCAGGCAGTAAAATTGAGGTGTTTCTACTAAAACCTACTCAGGGGGATTTAGCCACTCAATCGGTCCTAAATCAAAATTCAGAATCGATTTGGGAATGCTTAGTAGGCAATAAAAAAAGATGGAAGCATAATGAGTTAATTACGCGCAAGATTAATATAGGTGCCCAAGAAATTATTTTAACATTTCATTGGTTTAATAGAACTGAAAATTTAGTAAAGATAACCTGGGGTGAGTCCGTTCCTTTTTCAATAATTTTAGATGCGGTAGGCAAAATACCCCTACCTCCATATATGGACAGGGAGGTTGGCGCCGAGGATAAAAATCGATATCAAACCATATTCTCCAAGGAATCAGGGGCGGTTGCGGCCCCTACAGCTTCCCTACATTTTTCACAAGAAGTTTTTAATGGTTTGGAAAAACGAGGAATTAAGTCCCTTTATTTAACCCTTCATGTAGGAGCTGGTACTTTTTTACCTGTCAAGGAAGAAAATGTTCAAAATCACCCCATGCATCGAGAGCAACTCATTTTCTCTCAAGAATTTATTCAAAATCTTATGGCGCATGATGGTCCATACATTCCAGTAGGGACCACATCATTGCGTGCATTGGAAAGTCTTTATTGGGCCGGCATTTGGCTAATGGAAGGATTAGAAGTACCTAGCCTAGGTTTAAATTTACCTAAAGAATTCCCCTATTTAAGCCGTAATAAAATAATTCAAACAAAGGATTCGCTGAAAAAGGTATTAAATTACATGCAAATGAAGGAGATGAATGAATGGGTTTTTTCGACGGAACTGCTCATAATGCCTGGGTATGATTTACGATTTTGCGATGCAATTGTAACTAATTTTCACCAACCAAAATCCACCTTACTCGTGTTAGTTTCCGCCATTATAGGAGGTCAATGGAGGCGAATTTATGAAGAAGCTATAAAAGAAGATTATCGATTTTTGAGTTATGGCGATGCTTGCTTATTTTTCAAGTAGTAATAAATTAAAGGGATATTATTATTTTTGCAACCCGGTTGGGTAAAGATGTATAAATTGCGTTGAGATCTTTTCAAGAACGGTCCTGTGCGAATAATTAATGGGTTTACATATATGGAAATTAATTTCATCGAAGAATTACGTTGGCGCGGCATGTTACATGACATGATTCCAGGCTTAGAAGAGCAGTTAAAAAAGGAAATGACTGCCGCCTACATCGGCTTTGACCCTACGGCACCTAGTTTACATATTGGAAACTTAGCTGCCATGATGCTTTTAAAGCATTTCCAATTGGCCGGACACAAACCAATCGCATTAGTTGGCGGTGCGACTGGCATGATTGGAGACCCTTCTGGTAAGTCGGCAGAACGAGAATTTTTAACTGAGCAAACCTTAAGGGATAATCAACAAGGAATTCAAAAACAATTAGAGAAATTTTTAGATTTTGGCCAAGGCCCTAATTCGGCGGAACTCGTTAATAATTATGATTGGTTCAAGGAATTTAGTTTTTTAGGATTTTTAAGGGAAGCTGGTAAATTCTTGACCGTAAATTACATGATGTCAAAAGATTCAGTCAAAACTAGATTAGAAACGGGTATTTCGTTCACTGAATTTTCATATCAATTATTGCAAGGCTATGATTTTTACCATTTGTATAAGACTAAAAATGTCCGATTGCAGATGGGGGGGTCGGATCAGTGGGGAAACATAACCACAGGGACGGAGTTGATTCGAAGAAAAGAGGGCCATGACGAAGAAGCGACTGAAAGGGCAGCATATGCATTAACAACCCCTTTAGTAACTAAGTCAGATGGAACAAAGTTTGGTAAATCGGAATCGGGGAATATTTGGTTGGATGCAGACAAGACGAGTCCATATCAATTTTATCAATTTTGGTTGAATGCGGCTGATGCGGATGTATCAAGGCTGATCAGGGTTTTTACCTTGTATAATCAAAATAAAATACTTGCCATGGAAAAAGAGCATGCGGAAGCACCGCATTTAAGAATTCTCCAAAAGGCCATCGCTACTGAAGTAACTACACGAGTGCATGGGGAACAAATAACTCAACTAGTGATGGAGGCATCGGAGCTTTTATTTTCAAAAGATGCAGTTGAAAAACTCGAAAATGCCTCTGAAAATTTATTGGCTCAATTACCAATTCACCAAATTTCAGGTGAATTATTGGCAGAATGCACTAATCTAACCGATTTAATTAGTGTAGGTTGTTCATATTTAATTTGTCCATCCAAGGGTGAAGCAAGAAAAGCCATTCAAGGCAATGCCATCAGTGTAAATAAGGTTAAAATCACTGATTATCAAGCATCTATAGATTTCAATAAAATTAAAGGCAAATACCTTTTGGTCGGAAATGGAAAGCAGAAAAATTATATTTTATCTTTTTAGAATTTCAGTATTCGAGACCTTGAAAAAATAATTCATTTTATTTCAGAAATAATTTGGACTAAAAAAATTAATCGTGCATCTTTGCACTCCCAATTACTAGCAAAACGCTGCTAGTGCGAAGACGAGAGGTTTTAGTGGCTAGAAATAGCTGGATAAATTTTCGAGTTTAGAGAGTTCTT
>Ga0114958_10001364_pt1 | contig 19329 bp, 19 predicted proteins | sample C_130208_EF_Meta_FD_89577 | JGI IMG/M metagenome (GOLD analysis project Ga0114958, IMG submission 89577) | Freshwater microbial communities from Lake Croche, Canada to study carbon cycling - C_130208_EF_MetaG | ecosystem: Environmental > Aquatic > Freshwater > Lake | place: Lake Croche, Canada...
AGCCCAAGCCCTTTGTCTGGAGCAAGACAGCCAATGATATCATCGCCCGCGAACGCCGTGCGCTTGACGCGCTCGACCAAATCAGGGGAAATCGGTAGCAACCGTCTGACTCAGAACACTAGTACGTATCAATTGTGTGGCTGTTATTTTAGACGCTGCGAAATGGGAATAACGAACTCACGTTAGACAAATAACATGGTAACCGTCTGTAAAGCAAGTGGATTGGAAAAATCGACTGCCGCATTCCAGGCAATGCGAACTCTTTCGGTGTTCCCGCCTCCGAAACAGATTCAACTTTTGTTCAGGCGCCACCAAACCTTAGTTTATTCTTGCGCATTCGATAGAAAATGTGCATGGCTGGGGACAATTGGGCTCGCCTGCGTTAGTGCTGAATTGAGATCTACATCTGCGCTGGGCGCCCCAAATTGCAACTCTCAAAGACTAAGTCAATGCTATGACGATCCACTTTGTAGGTCAACTGGGACCTACTTTGGAACACTGATACCGTCTTGAGCGCACTGCATCCTCCTTACGCTATGAGGCTTACAGTGCGGCGTAAGCTTTTAAGAGGGCCTTCACGGACATAGGCAGCTTACAGGCGCGCATTTGCTTGGGTGGCGAGACAATAGCGTGCCGAGCACGTACGCGTGACAAACAAACGCAGTTTGGCAACATAGTAGAGTGAAGGATAAGCGGCATGTGCGGAATATTTGGGATCGTTTCGCAGTCAGCGAAGGCGCCTGGCGATCTGCCAATCCTTGCGCATCACGCTGAACAGCGCGGGCGGGACTCGAGTGGTCTCATCGTGGCGCGAGATGAAGGGTATGACGTTGAGCGTGCCGACTTCGAAATAAAGAAGCTGCTCCGCAAGGTCAAAATCGGCGAGACGAGTTTGGTCATGGGACATAGCCGGCTCATTACTAACGGTTTGGGCGATAACCAGCCGGTGGTGCGTGACGGCATCATCGTAATCCATAATGGAATTGTCGTGAATTATGAAGCCATCTGGCCCAAGCTGAACAAGCGCCGCGAACTACAAGTGGACAGCGAAGTCATTGCGGCAATCGCCGCTCACCACCTAGAGTTGGGCTGCGCAATAAAGGATATCGGCACGAAAGTTCTCGAAGCGTGCCATGGCACCGTTTCCTGTGCGCTGGCGGTGCCTGGTCTTGGCAAGCTATTGCTGTTTTCGAACAATGGAAGTCTATACATAGGGACCAAGAATGGCACCACAGTCTTTGCGTCCGAGTCATATGCTCTAAAACAAATTGGATGCGCTGGGATCGACCAAGTCTATGATGCGGTTGTACTGGATATTCCTGTAAGTGGCGCGATCAAAGTTCAAGACCATAAGTCACGCGTCAAGAACCTGATACCTGACTTGGTATTTAATGACGCGGAAGAAGCCTTGCTAGTCTATCCGCAGCCCGAATTAAAGAGATGCACAAGGTGCATCCTTCCAGAAACGATGCCCTTTATCCGTTTCGACCATGACGGCGTATGCAATTACTGCAACAACTACAAGAAGCGCAACGAACCGAAGCCCAAGGAAGAGCTGTTCAGGTTGGTCGAAAAGTATCGCCGCGACCATGGACCGGAATGCATTGTGCCGTTTTCAGGCGGGCGCGATAGTTGCTATGGTCTGCATCTGATCGTCAACGAGCTTAAGATGAAACCGATTACCTATACTTATGATTGGGGTATGGTGACCGATCTGGGACGTCGAAACATAAGCAGGATGTGTGCGGAGCTCGGCGTCGAGAACATCATTGTTGCTGATGACATCGCCAAGAAGCGCGACAACATAGCCATGAACTTTAAGGCTTGGCTAAAATCGCCCCATCTCGGAATGGTCAGCATCCTGACGGCTGGCGACAAGCATTTCTTTCGGCATGTTGAGACGATCAAGAGGCAAGCTGGAATCAGTATAAGTCTTTGGGGCACGAGCCCACTCGAAGTGACCCATTTCAAGGCAGGTTTTTTGGGAGTTCCACCAGATTTTGAAGAGGACAAGGTCTATACTAGTGGTGCGCGAAAGCAGCTTCGTTATCAGAAGCTTCGCTTCAAGGCGATGATGCAAAGCCCCGGATATTTCAACAGTTCGCTGTGGGATACGCTGTCAGGTGAATACTATCGCAGCGTTCAGAAGAAGTCTGACTACTTCCACATTTTTGATTACTGGACCTGGGACGAAAAGATTGTTGACCAAACGCTAGCGATGTATGATTGGGAAAAGGCATCGGATACAAGCACCACTTGGCGCATCGGTGACGGCACTGCGGCAATTTATAATTATATCTACTATACTGTTGCCGGTTTCTCTGAACACGACACCTTCCGCAGCAACCAGATCCGCGAGGGTCAGATGACCCGCGATGAAGCCATCGTGCGGGTCAAAGACGAGAACCAGCCCCGATATCCGAATATCAAGTGGTATCTGGATGCAATCGGCATGGACTTCACCGAGGTGATCAGCGTGATCAATGCTATCCCTCGACTGTATGCAGAATAGACTACTTTAGATTTTGGACCTTTGAATGACCACCAATTTCACCGGTAAGATAGGCAAACCGGATATGACCGCTCACCTTGCGGTGAACGACGGTTATCTTTATTCCTCTGATTGCGAGATCGTTTCAATCGCCCGTGCCGATGCTCTTAGCACGAGTAAGCGACAGATTGGGCCGGATATCCCGGTCATTAGCGAATATGCCGGGTCCGAGAATCGAAGCGAGGTTGGCTCCTGCACGCCAGAAGCATGCCAAGGGGCAGTCACGGCCTTTGTCGGCAGTTGGGCGCGCGATGGTTGTTACCAGTTCGTAATAGCGCGCCGCGCACAGAAGCAGTTTTTCGAAATCCTCTTGGGCGCGCATTATCGTGGGGCGCTGAACGAGAACGGGTTGTTTGAAGCGCGCGCCAGCATTCAGGTCAGGTCGGAATGAGCACGATCCTTATAATCTCTCCGGAACCCTGGGATGGGCATTTCGTTAGCAAGCACCACTATGCATGCGAATTGGCGCGGCGCGGGCACAAAGTGTTGTTTCTTGGCCCCCCCGAGGCAATAGGACGAATGCGCTTGGTGCCTGTGCCCGATGCTCCGGGCGATCTGCAGGTGCTGCGCGCCCCGCACGTTGCCCAAGGACTGCGCTTTCTTCTCAGCCCACTGCGCCGCGCATTGGAAGCGCGCTGGCTTGGGCGGCTGGAACAGCTTGCTGGTTCGCCAGTAGATGTAGTGTGGAATTTCGAGAATTCTCGTTTCTTCGACATGAGCTTTGCGGGCAAGCGGCTGAAGATATACCAGCAGGTTGATCTTGATCAGGACTTCCATCCGGCACAGGCGGCGATGTCGGCGGATATTGCCATTGCCCTCAATGTGCCCATTGCCGACCAACTGCGCAGGCTCGGCGTGGACAAACCGGTACATTTGGTTTCTCATGGCGTGATGGTCGCGACCGGACAGTCCGCGCCCCCCGATCTGCCCGAGGATCGGATCCATGCCGCCTATGTCGGCAATTTGGGAATAAAAGACCTTGACGTGGACGCGTTTGCACAGGTGGTGCGAGAGCACAGCCTGCGCGTTGACTTTCATCTCTTTGGCAGGTTCACGGAGACCATGCCACTTCGGCAAACTCTGAAAGGTAAGGAAAATGTCATCTGGCATGGCTGGCAGGACCCACAGACCGTTTATCGATATTTGAGTGCCATGGAAATCGCCATGGTGCTCTACCGAACCTGGATGGACCCCGAGCAGCTTTCCAATTCCCACAAGGTCCTAGAATATTTGTACAACGGTACGGTCGTCGCATCGAGTTTCATGACGGATTACGAGGACAGGCCCGATCTGATTGAAATGGCGCCGCTTGATGGCCACTATTCTGATCTCTTTTCCTCTGTTGTGGCCCGGCTGGATGTTCTGAACACTGCAGAACGGCGCCAAAGGCGCAATGCCTATGCGCTGGAACACACCTATGCAAAGAAACTCGACCAGATCGAGACGATCGCTGCGGCACAATTCTCCAACACGCCGTTCAAAGCCAGACAGAGAATGAAGGACAAGACATGAAACGCTTCGCTTTGATAGGGGCTGCCGGATACATAGCTCCCCGGCACATGAAGGCCATTTGTGATACCGGCCATGACCTTGTGGCGGCGTTTGATCCCAATGACTCGGTCGGGATCATGGATAGCTATTTCCCTGAAGCCCATTTCTTCACGGAATTTGAGCGATTTGACCGACATATCGACAAGCAGCGTCGCGTGGGGAAGGTAATCGATTACATGGCCATCGCTTCGCCCAATTACCTGCACGACAGCCATATGCGCTTTGCCCTGCGTTCAGGTGCGGATGCGATTTGTGAAAAGCCGCTTGTTTTGAGCCCTTGGAATATCGACGGGCTGAAAGAGATAGAGGCTGATACCGGACGTCGGATCAACACGATCCTCCAACTGCGCCTTCATCCCGCGGTCATAGCGCTGCGCGCGCAGGTCGCGGCGAGGGGAGACCATGTCCATGATGTGGACTTGACCTACATCACTTCGCGCGGGAAGTGGTATACGCAAAGCTGGAAGGGGGACGTTGATAAGTCGGGGGGCATTGCCACGAATATTGGCGTGCATTTTTACGACATGCTGCATTTTGTTTTCGGGGCCGTGCAAGAGAATGTTGTGCACCTTAACACGCCCACAAAAGCAGCCGGTTTCTTGTGCTATGAACGTGCGAGGGTGCGCTGGTTTTTGTCGATTGACGTGGCGGACGTGCCCGAAATCGAACGTGCGCAGGGCAAGCGAACGTTCAGGGCGATTACGGTGGACGGCGTAGATCTCGAATTTTCCGACGGATTCACAGATCTGCACACCAGAAGCTACGACGAAATTCTCGCTGGGCGCGGCTTCGGGCTTGAGGATAACCGGGTGGCGATCCAGACCGTGAGCGATATTCGAAATACATCGGTGGTGGCGACAGGAGAGCGCCACCCGCTTGCAGGACGGGCCGGGAAATGACGATCATGATCCATCCGAGTGCGATCGTGGATGAGGGTGCACAGATCGGCGAGGGCAGCCGCGTTTGGCATTTCACCCATGTGTGCGCAGGTGCACGCATCGGTTCCGCTGTGTCTCTGGGGCAGAATGTTTTTGTCGCAAACAAGGTGTTCATCGGGGATCGCTGCAAGATCCAGAACAATGTCAGCATTTATGACAATGTCACGCTAGAAGACGGGGTGTTCTGTGGCCCATCGATGGTCTTCACCAATGTCTACAACCCGCGTGCCCTGATCGAGCGCAAGAGCGAGTATCGCGACACGCTGGTCATGCGCGGGGCCACGCTCGGAGCCAATTGCACTATCGTCTGCGGTGTCACGATCGGTGCCTTTGCTTTTGTTGGGGCAGGGGCTGTCATCCAGCGCGATGTGCCCGATTTTGCGCTGATGGTGGGGGTGCCGGCCCGACAAATCGGTTGGATGAGCGCCTATGGCGAACGTCTTGATCTGCCGCTTGACGGGGCAGGCACAGCTACTTGCCCGCAGAGTGGTGATTTCTATACCCTGTCGGCAGGCAGTGTTGTCCGAAAGGAGGCCTGAGCCATGATCCCCTTCATCGATCTTGCCGCTCAGCAGGACCTGCTGCGGCCGCAAATTGAAGCGGCCATCGCCCGCGTGCTTGCGCACGGGCAGTATATCCTCGGTCCTGAAGTGGCTGAACTGGAGGCCAAGCTGGCCGCTTATACCGGTGCAGCGCACTGTATCAGTTGTGCCAATGGTACGGATGCGCTCCAGATCGCGCTGATGGCGCTTGGGGTGAAGCCAGGGGACGAGGTCATCACTCCCGGATTCAGCTATATCGCCACGGCTGAAGCCGCTGCTCTTCTGGGCGCGCGGCCGATATATGTCGATATTGACCCGGTCAGCTACCTTCTGGATCCTGATCTGCTGGAGGCCGCGATTACCCCCCGCACACGGGCGATCATTCCCGTGTCGCTCTATGGTCAGCCAGCAGATTTCGACACCATCAATTCCGTGGCCGCGCGCCACGGGCTGTGCGTGATCGAGGATGCCGCGCAAAGCTTCGGCGCTCTCTACAAGGGGCGGCGCTCGTGCAACCTGTCCACCATAGCTTGCACCAGTTTCTTTCCGTCCAAGCCGCTAGGCTGTTACGGTGACGGCGGAGCGATCTTCACATCCGACCCTGACCTTGCGCAGCGGTTGCGCCAGATCGCCCGGCATGGCCAGACGGAGCGCTATCATCATGGCTGTGTCGGGATCAATTCGCGTCTCGACACACTTCAGGCGGCCATCCTGCTAGCCAAGTTGGAAGTGTTTGACAGCGAATTCGCAGCACGCCAGCGAGTCGCCGCGGGTTACGCCGCTGGTCTGACGGATATAGGACTAATCCCGCCAAAGATCGGGCCGGACCGCAGCAGTGTCTGGGCGCAATACACAATTCGTGTCGGAAACCGGCCAGCGCTACAGGCCGCACTGAAAGCAGTTGGCATTCCGACAGCCGTATATTACCCGTTGCCGCTGAACAAACAACCTGCAGTGGCAGATACAGGCGTGGAGCTGCCGCAGAGTGATCTTGCCTCTCAAGAGGTCATGAGCCTGCCTTTCGGCCCCTACCTGAGGCATGAGGAGCTGTCACAGGTCCTTGCTGGATTGTATGCCTCTCCTGAACTTGTCGCTGCTCGTTCCTGATCCGAAAGCTCCCATGCCCCAGCAGACTCCCATCGTCATCTTTCTCTACAATCGCCTGTTCGATCCCCTGATCCAGGGCAATTTCTGGCTTTATATCAAGGATTACCTAGCCGATCCGGAAGCGCCTGTGCGCTTTCATGTTATCACCTATGAAGACCCATATCACCCGCTGAGCGGCGCGCAGAAGGCGCTTGTGGCCGAGTGGCAGGCACAGGGGCTGCACTGGACCGCGCTGACTTGGCATCCAGGCATGGGGCTTAGGCAGAAATTCCGCGATGTGCTCTCTGGGCTAGCCGCAGTCGCCCGGTTGCGCCTGAAGGGGCATCGCCATATCGCAGCATTAGGATCTGTTGCTGGGTCTTTTGCATACATGTGCGCCCTGCCATTGCGGATGCGACTGTTTCTCTATCAATACGAACCCCATAGTGAGGTATCGCGCGATGCAGGCGCTTGGTCCGCTGACAGTCGCCAATACAAACTGGCGCGCCATTTCGAACGCAAATCGGCTGAATATGCTCAAGTAATCGCATCGGGAACGCGATTCATGGGTGAACGGTTAAAAAACGAATGGTGCGTGCGCGCAGAGTTCTTCCGTTTGCCAACTGTCGTGAACGAGAACAAGTTCCACTTTGACCCCGCCATCGCCGCGCAGATGCGTGCTGACTTGGGTCTGGACCCCGACCAGCCAGTCCTTTTTTACACAGGCAAGTTCGGTGGTCTCTACTATGCATCCGAGATTGCCCGCGCCTTCCGCATCCTGCGCGAGAACGAACGGCGGCTTCACCTTCTGATCGTTACCCCTAACGAGGATGACTACGTCCATTCGCTCTTCGCGGGAGAGGGCGTCGACCGTGCGCATTATTCTGTCTGCCATTCGAGTTACAATGATATTGAGCGGTTCTACTATGTCGGTGATCTTGGGCTGATCACGATCCCGCCTGGGCCGGGACAGAAATTCCGATCTTCGATCAAGGTTGGCGAATACCTCTGCGCAGGGATGCCTTTCCTGACACCGACCGGGGTCTCGGAGGATTACATCCACGCCACGGAACAGGATGTTGGCGTTGTTGTCGCCGATTACAGCGATTCTTCGATACGCGGGGCATGGCCCGAGATCGCCCGCTACCTCGCTGAGGACCGGGAAACGCGCCGCGCCCGCTGCCGCACCTTCGGCATTTCGTATCGCGGCTTCTCGTCGCTCAACCCGGTCTTCCGCGCGGCCATAGACGCGCTGCGCTCAGCTTAATAAGGAACATCATGAAACAGGTTTTGGTCACAGGTGGCGTTGGCTCCGTTGGGCGCGCATTCGTCGAGCGGCTTCTACAGGCCCAGCCTGAGGTTGAACGCATTGTTATTTTTTCCCGCGACGAGCACAAGCAAGGCGATATGGCGCAGGAGCTGGCCGAGCATGCGGGCAGGCTCGATTTCGTGATCGGCGACGTCAAGGATACCGGCCGACTGCGCCGTGCGCTGCGGGGTATCGATACCGTGGTCCACACTGCCGCAATGCGGCTGGTACCTCATGCAGAGGCCAATCCCGAGGAATGTTTGCGCACAAATGTTGATGGCGCGATGAGCCTTGTGGCGGCTGTCGAGGGCACGACGGTGCGCAAGGTTGTGGCAATCTCCAGCGACAAGGCGGTGGCGCCCACGACGATCTACGGCGCCTCCAAGTTTGCGATGGAACGGGTGATGCTGCAGGCCGACCGCACCACAGACACCAGGTTCTCACTGGTGCGCTATGCCAATATCCTCAACAGCCGCTCATCGGTAGCGCCCCTCTTCATGAAGCAGCGCGAGACCGGCGTACTTACCCTTACTGATCCCAACATGACGCGTTTCTCCATCTTGATGAAGGACGGCGTCGATCTTGTGATGTTCGCGATCGAACATGGGTTGGGTGGAGAACTGATCTGCCCGATCTCGCCCTCCTATCGGGTTAAGGACATGGCGATTGCGATAGCGCCCGAGGCCGAGCACCGGATGATCGGTGCGCGCCCAGGCGAGAAGCTGCACGAGGCGATGTTCTCGATCACTGAGGCCCCCTATGTCGCGCGACTAGGCCGTCACTACATCGTGACCCCGAGGGTTGGACGGTGGAGCCTTGCTGACTACTGCCGAGAGGTCAAGGGGGTGGAGCCACTTAGTGAAGTGTTCGAATACGAGTCTGGCTCAAATCCCGACCGTCTAGACGTCGCAGCCATCCGCCGCTTGGTGACAGAGGTGTTCAATACTGGTGAATGACAAAATTGGCCAATTGCATCGTCGGGTTGAGCGTCGCGGACTTGCGACAACACGCAGCTCGATACTCAACCGAACTTTGACAAACGAACCTCGGCTATACCTGCATGAGTTCGACGGGTAGCATTATTGGCAGATAAACAAAGTCGACTACCTGATCAAAGAGATGCTTATTGACTTAGAGCAGAACCTCAAGGTATTAAAGAATTTGAGCTTATGGAAAGACCCCAACTATTACTTCTACATGCTAGGAAAATCCGAAAATGCTCAGTGAAAGCAGAGTTTCAGTCATTATTCCGACATATAACTCATCGCAATGGCTGAGCCAAGCGATAGAAAGCATTCTAGTTCAAGGCGACTGCGAAACGGAGATCATCATCGTGGATGATGGATCTACAGATTGTTCCAGAGAGATTGCCGCAAGCTATAATGTCGTGCGCTTACTCGAACAATCGCATCAAGGAGCAAACCGGGCCCGAAATTTGGGCCTTAACAATTGTACAGGAGAATTTGTCAAGTTTCTGGATTCAGACGACTTTCTGGAGCCTGGCATACTCTTAAGGCAAGTCGCGGATCTCTCGGGAAAAGACAAAAGGCTCATTGTATACAGCGACATTAGAAGATTTGATGATCGCTCAGGAAAGTCAAGGATTGAATCTGTCAGACTTCCATCTGACGAAGATCAGATTTATGGGCTCTTGAAGGAAAATATCCCAACATCAGCTCCGCTTCACCGCCGGGGGGCGCTCTTAAAAGTCGGTGGGTTCGATGAGCGTACTTCGCGGGCTGATGAGTATATTTTGCATCTTAGGCTCACGCTTTCTGGAAGCATTTTTTATCATCTGCCGGGCGTTGGGACACACGTCCGGGAGCACGACTCTCCGCACCGCATCAGCAATCAGCCAATTGATGAAATTAGCAAAGCGAACTCAACCTTGAGGTCGGAAATTTACCTTAAGATGTTTCGAGATAGGTTTGGGCCGGAAATCCCCTTTCAGGTAAAGCGCCATTTTATTTCTGGTGAGTTCGAAGGTGCGCTCATTGATTTGCGCAGAGGGCATTTAGATTCAGCACGCAGGCGGATTTCTTATGCGCTGCGCTATGAGCCGTCCTTGCTTGATTTTTTCATTGGTGCGACTAATGGAACTTCTAACGTAGTGCGGTCCCAGATTAATAAGAGATTTGCTGCCCTTCGTTCCGGAGCTTCTTGAAATGGTCCCGCTGGTCTCCATCATAACTCCCGCCTTCAACGCGGAAGGGCATCTGCCGGCGGCCCTTGCTTCGGTCCTCGAACAGACTTTTGTCGACTGGGAGTTGATCGTCGTAAACGACGGATCAACGGACGGAACGGCGGCGTTTCTCGACACTCTGGACCATCCGTCCATTCGAGTTATCAACCAGTCAAATGGAGGGGTCAGTGCGGCTAGGAACACGGGGCTCGATGCCGCTCGGGGGCGATATGTGACCTTCCTCGATGCGGACGACCGCCTGCCACCCGATGCTCTCGCGATCCGGACGCGCTTCTTAGACGACAATCCGTCGGTGGATATTGTCAATGGCGGGGTCAAAGTTACACGGGGTCGCAAGTGCATCCGACGTTATAGTCCTGACTTAGGCGAACGTCTGTTGATCGACAGCTTGGCCCGCCTCGAAGAAGGTGTTTTTTTCGGCGTGACCTACATGCTGCGCCGGGATCGGATCGGCGGGCATCGTTTTCCTGTAGGCTTAGGCCACTGTGAGGACCTAATATTCTTCCTAACGCTCGCGCAGTCGGCAGGGCTTCGTTACGGGGCGGTGGCCGATACAGTCTATGAATACCGCATCACTCCCGGGTCGGCGATGTCAAACTTAGACGGAATTGAACCAGGTTACCTAGAACTTTTGCGCGTTACTGCCATGCTTGGCGGGATTGATAACGCCACACGCCGATATCAGCTTCGCCGGATCCGTCGGATCCTGTTTCGCTCTTGGCTAAGACGTGCACGACCGATCCGTGCGCTGCAGGCAGTCTTTCGAGTACATCGCGCAGTCGCGCAAGGCTTGCCATGACTCCTGATCCGATCAACCTTGTGGGCTGGAACGGCTAGATGTGCGGTATTTGTGGATGGCTCGGCGACCCGGTGGGTGGGGACGAACTGCTAGGCCGGATGAGCGGGGCTTTGCTACATCGCGGGCCGGATTCTGCCGGGCACTGGATCGACTTCGGCCAAGGCATTGCCATCGGGCACCGGCGGTTGTCGATCCTTGACCTCAGTCCGGCTGGCGCGCAGCCGATGCATTCCGCTTGCGGGCGGTATGTGATTGCGTTCAATGGTGAAATCTACAACCATCTCGATCTGCGACGCGAGCTCGGCGCAGAAGGCGCGGCACCCGACTGGCGTGGGCACTCGGATACAGAAACACTTCTTGCCGGCTTCGCACATTGGGGGCTGGATGAGACATTGCGCCGCTCAGCGGGAATGTTCGCGATTGCGCTCTGGGACCGACGAGAAAGGCGGCTATCGTTAGCGCGGGATCGGTTGGGAGAGAAGCCGCTCTACTGGGGCTGGGCAGGTCAGGTCCTGGTGTTCGGCTCCGAGCTTAAGGCAATGCGCCAGCATCCGGATTTCCCACACGACGTCTGTCGGCAGGCAGTGGCTCAGTATCTGCGCTTTGGCTACGTCCCCGCGCCGCTCAGCATCTATCCCGGGGTCTACAAACTCGAGCCAGGATGCATCCTGACGATCGACGGCCCGCCGCCCGTAGCAGCCCCAAAATCACCCTTGCGTCCTGGTGAACACCACGGGTCGTTGTCCATCAGGCGCTATTGGTCATTGAACGAAACGATCGACAGTGGCGCGCACTCGCTTTTTTCGACCGAGGCAGAGGCACTCGCGACCGTCGATGCGGCGCTGCGCAGCGCAATCAGCCGACAGATGATCGCCGATGTACCACTTGGTGCGTTTCTCTCGGGGGGGATCGACAGCTCCCTGATCGTTGCCTTGATGCAGGCGCAATCGTCGCGTCCAGTCCGAACCTTCACCGTCGGATTCGAGAACCCGACCTTCAACGAAGCCCCGTTTGCCGCCGCTGTGGCGCGACATCTCGGCACCCAACACACCGAAGTAACGATCACCGAAGCCGAAGCGCGCAAGGTAATACCCTTGCTGCCTGAAATGTATGACGAGCCTTTTGCGGATTCGTCACAGATTCCGACCTACCTGGTCTGCACGGCAGCCCGTAGCGATGTAACCGTGGCTCTGTCCGGCGATGCGGGGGATGAGCTTTTTGGCGGCTACAATCGGTATTTCTGGGGGCCGCGCATCTGGCGGCAGCTGGATTGGATGCCGCCTCCGTTGCGCCGCGGGCTTGGCCGCGCGATTGCCACTGTTCCAGTGGCCGCATGGGACCGTATTGGTACCATGACCGGCGGCAGGGTCACACGGCCAGGCGACAAGGCTCACCGCCTTGCAGCCCGTTTGTACGATGTTCGGACGATGGACGATCTCTATCGTAGCCTTGTTTCTGAGTGGCCCGGAGAGCGGATGGTGACTGGGCTGGACGGCGTAGGTCAGACGGTGCTCGACGATCCTCTGCCCGAAGCTCTGGGCAATGACGCGGCGGCCCGGATGATGGCGCAGGATATGCGAAGCTATCTGCCTGACGATATCCTCTGCAAAGTCGACCGGGCGGCCATGGCCGTCAGCCTTGAGACTCGCGTTCCCTTCCTCGATCCCGACGTGCTCGCGGTTTCAGCGAGGCTCCCCAAGGAGATGAAAATCCGAGATGGACAAGGGAAATGGGCGCTGCGGCAAATCCTATATCGACATGTGCCGCGCGAACTCATCGAGCGCCCCAAGACTGGCTTTAGCATCCCGGTGGGTGAATGGTTACGTGGGCCGCTGCGTGGCTGGGCCGAAGATCTGCTTTCAGAAGAGACATTGCGGCGCGACGGCTTGATCGACCCCGCTCCGGTCCGCCGGGCCTGGGCCGAACATCTGTCGGGTCGTCGCGACTGGAGCAACCGCCTATGGATCGTACTGATGCTGATGGCGTGGAGGGCCCGTGCCGAATGCAGGCGCTAATGTTGACCCGCTACGAGAGGTCGGGCGCTTCCAGCAGACTTCGAATGATTCAGTACGCTGAGACTTTACAGGCGCATGGAATAGAGCCTTCACTCGACCCATTCTTCAATCAAAGATACCTTGAGCAACTCTATCGAGAGCGTTCCACCCTTGGCCCTGCATTAACTGCCTACGCCCATCGACTAGGGCAGCTATGGCGTGCAGGTCAAGCCGATCTAATTTGGCTTGAAAAAGAGGCGCTGCCCTGGTTGCCTTGGGGCATAGAACGCGCCTTGCTGCCGCAGGCTGTTCCAATCGTAGTCGACTACGACGATGCAGTCTTTCACCGGTATGACATGCATAAATCCACTTCTGTCCGACGGCTCCTCGGCAGCAAGCTCGATAAGCTGATGGCGTCGGCTTCGCTCGTCACGGCGGGGAACCGGTACTTAGCAGACAGAGCACAGACTGCCGGGGCAACCCGCGTCGAGATCGTGCCTACTGTTGTTGATCTGGCGGCCTATAGCCAACGTCCTGAGCCCTTCACTGCTGGTTGCCCAAAAATTGGCTGGATTGGCACCCCGAGTACCTGGACCGAGTACATGGCGCCGATGATGTCGATGCTGTTGCAGTCAGCCGAGGCCGGAGGGGCGCGACTCGTAGCAGTGGGTGCGGGGTCCGCGGCCAAGACGCATCCTCTCCTCGACAACTTGCCATGGACCGAGGGCTCTGAAGTCACATGCATCCAAGCGATGGACATCGGAGTCATGCCACTGACAGACACGCCTTGGGCGCGGGGGAAATGCGGCTACAAGCTGATCCAATACATGGCCTGCGGCATTCCCGTAGTCGCTTCGCCGGTGGGCGTGAATGCCGAGATTGTAGAGCATGGGGTGAACGGGTTTCTCGCAACGACAAAGACCGAATGGACAGAAGCGCTTCAGACCCTTCTCCAAGATCCCGCCCTGCGTACGCGGATGGGGCAGGAAGGGCGGCGAAAGATCGAGCGGGAGTATTCGCTGCAGGTCTGGGGTCCACGTGTCGCCCAGATGTTGTGGCATATTGCTGATCATGGCAGGCGTAACTGATGCTTTATGTCGGCTTGACCAATTTTCTGTTCCTTCTGAGGTATGCTCTCAAAAAGCAGGATGGAGCACGCACGCAGGTCTATCTTGTGGTCCTGCTCAGTCTCTTTATATTCTCAGCGTTCCGCTATAGGGTCGGCTGTGACTGGTCTGGATACTACCTTCAGCTTGCCGCGGCCGCCAATTTTGATTGGTCAACCATCACTAGTATTCAGGAGCCGATATCGTGGGCCATTCTTGCTTGGATCAATGCAAAGGATTTACCGTACCCGGTCGTAAATGTGGTGTTCAGCGCGGTTTTCTTTTTTGGAGTACATATCCTTGCGCGGCGTCAGCCTGACCCTCTGGGTTTCTTGGTGCTTTTGTTCCCGATCTTGATTATCAACATGCCCATGTCCGGCATTCGTCAGGGAGCGGCCATTGGGCTGATCTGTATTGCGTTCACGTCGTTCATTGATCGACGCCCCTTAAGGTTTGTTACCTGGGTTGTGCTCGCGGCCGGGATCCATTCCAGTGCTTTGATTTTCATGTTGCTGGTGCCCGTAGCAACGGGGCGCTACACGCGGAACCGTCTGCTTCTTGCAGGCGTCCTCGCACTTCCTGGCGCTTATCTTCTTGCCTCGAGCGAGGCGGCTGAAGTGGCGACCAGCCGCTACGTTGTCACGGGGATCGACGCAGCCGGTGCGGCGTTCCGGATCGGCATGCTCGGGCTCTCGGGGCTCTACTTCTTCGTGTATTTGCGCAAGAAGTGGCTGTTTACATGGCCAGAGGATTACAGCCTAGCCAGCATTGGAGCGATCGGAATGGGGATGTTATTTTTGCTCTTGCCCATCTCAAGTGTGATCGGGGATAGGTTTGGATATTATCTCATACCTATTCAAGCCATGATTTTTGCTCGCGTGCCGTACTTGGCTTTCCGCAAGAACGCAGCCTTGCATTCTACATTGCCATATTTGGGATTGCTCCTTGTCTTCACGGTCTGGTCACTGCTTTCTCTGCTTTTCGAGCAGTGCTACGTTCCGTACCAGACGTGGATTTTTGGTTTTCCTGGTGGCGATACAGTTGGATTCTGATCTCTGAAGGGCTCTGTTGATAGTTTGAATGTGCTCTCCTTCTGTAGCGCCTTTAACAATCATGACACTGGAAAATTGCGATGCGGTCAGGAGCGGGCATCCACGTCATCGATAGAGCCTGCTGAATTTTTACTTAGTCGTGGATTACTCGACCGTCTGGGTCTGTAACGTCCTCATCGAGGCAGCGCACCAATGGACATCCGGCGTTGAAGGCAGCCGGCAGCCGCAAGCAGGGATGCCGCACATTAGACACTTGATGGGCGTTTGGGCCCGGATCGAGACCGAAGCAGAGCAAGTCGACGGCGAGCCATAGGCTGTGAGGCTCCGGCGGTTGCGCCCGTACTGGCGTCCCCGCCGCATCGGTGCCGCCACTGGGACCGCTACCGCATGTTGCCACTTACCCTTTCGCCACCACACGATGAAGTATACAATTGGCGCTACCTTTAGGGAGAACGCCATGCCCCTTCAATCCTCGAAGACGCTTGACCTGTCCGGTCTGGACTACCTCTTGCCGGACGAAGACCCCGCCAGCTTCACGGAGTTTCGCGACGCACTGCTGGAAGAACTCGCCCCCCGCTCCGCCTATCAGAAATGCCTGGCCATGAACCTGGTCGGTATAGAATGGGATATCAGTCGAAATCGCCGGCTTCTTGCAGCAGCGCTCCGAGACGAGTTTCGTCGGCAGGCCACGTTGATCGCCATGCGGGAACTGGCGGGACGCGTCTACCTGTCCTCAGACGCCGCGGGTGGCTCAGAGGACGGAGAGGAGCACGAGTATGATAAGGACTACCCTCCCCCCCTCGGAAATTTCACTTACCATCGTGAGCGAGTAGATCCTCAATATCTATCCCAAGCGCCGTCGCCAATTTTCTGAGCGTGGCGACCGACCCCGTCTTCCTGCCCGCCTCAATGTCGATGATCTGAATGCGGTTCACGCCAGACTGACGCGCGAGGTCAGTCTGGGAAAGGTGCCTACAGTTTCGCCAAACTGCCAGTGGCGGTTCGCCGTTCAACAGGCGAACGACGATGTCAGATGAGATCAATTCCTCGGCCCCAGCCTTGATACGCTCTAAGACTTCGTTTGCAGTGCGCATGTCGGACATATCCTCCTCAATAGCCTTAAGGCGGAGGTACTCAGCCTTGGGAATGGTCACCAATTCATTCATAACATTCAGTCCTTATAGGCACTGCCGCGCGACTTGATGTCGAGCACTTCGAGTACGACGTGATCCCACATGATCACTCGCCAGGTCCCCGACGCGCAGTCGCGACAGGCCATCCACACCCTGCAGAGCCGTCACGTTATTCGCCTGCGCCGCGGGGTCATTCGCGTAGGCAGTGATCTTTTCAGTGATCCGGATTGCCCAGTTGCGTGGGATCCTCATCAGCGCCTTCTGGGCAGTCTTCGAATATTCGACCCGCTTCATGATGCTTTGTAGCTGGTGGCGACTATGTAGTCAATGGCTACTTCGTGGTGGCGCTGATAACGCGGCGGGAGGTGCGGCTTGGTGTTTAACTGCAACCTCCTCCTTTCCGTGGTGGGGGTGTGGCCACGTGAGTGGGCGCTTCATGCCTTCCCACAAGGGAAACGCAGCCTTCCTGCTTCATCAAAAATGCCATACCCTGGTCAGTATTCAAGGTCATCCATTGCAATTCACGCAACGGGACGTACCACCCCGCAAACGAATGAAATGTCTTCATTGCTGAATAGCAGCAGAAACTGAAACTGCAAAGCATCGGGCAGACTAGAAGCTATTCAATCAACAGTTCCGAGTGACGTTCACAAACATCGCGGACAAAAATTTCACGCGCTAGAGCTTCAAAACCTCCCTGCCATCGGAAGGGGAAACATGCCAGCGCAATGGCAAGTTCGTCATGGCCATGAGTGGCCAGACGCGCGTTGCGGTCGGGGGGGGCAGTTGCGGGCGGTGCGACGCTGCTTTCCGATAATTTGTGTCCGCAGACATCAATCTTGGGCCTTAATGGACCGACGCGAGACAAGGCTCTTGAAAATCCGTAGCCCTTAGGCTACAAGTGGCAAGGTTCGTTATAAGGCAAACAGACATCTTCTCTTCATGGCTGCGCAGTTTGCGTGACCAACGGGCGAAGCAGAAAATCACCGGCCGGCTGCAGCGACTGAAGTTCGGGCATCTTGGCGATGTGGAACCTGTAGGTCATGGCGTAAGTGAGATGCGCATCCACGAGGGAAAAGGCTATCGCGTCTATTCTTGTCAGCAAGGGGAAGAGATCATCTTTCTGCTCTGCTGAGGAGACAAGAAAAGCCAACAGCGAGACATTCTTAAGGCGCAGCGCATCTGGAAGGAACTTGGAAATGAAACATGAAGTCACTGATTTCGATCCGGCCGAGTATCTCGACAACGATGAAATGATCGCGGGCTACCTGTCGGATGCGCTGGAAACGCGAGATCCTGCATACATTGCTGATGCGATCGGTGTTGTTGCGCGAGCCAAGGGCATGAAGCGCGTCGCCGAAGATGCCGGTGTTAGTCGCGAGAGCCTCTATCGTGCGCTGAGCGCAAACGGGAACCCTGAGTTTGGCACTGTGCTCAAAGTATTGGCTTCGCTCAACATTAAGCTGATTGCAAAACCTGATGACGTGGGTCCGCATCAAACGGCTGCGTAAAGAAAGCCGTTTTTTGTGTCGGCGCGCGCGCCTGTGTGGTTCTCCTAGACCGCCCTCTTGGAGGCGCCATAGGCATTGAGCGCTTTGCTCATCAAGCACCACGCCGTCCTGATCGCCGTAGGTTGCGCAGGTTGAAGAAAACACAATGTGCCTGGGCGTAGCATTGCCGCCCGTGTTGATCTTTGGCTGCTACGACGTGCTGAAGGCGGCGGATGCAACACGCACAATGAGATTGGCTTGGCAGCTGCTTGGTTTTGAGCAAGTCACGAGTGCGAAAGGCATTTGCGGGAGTTGAGTACATCCTAAAAGGCTAGAATTAATGATTACAACGGCTTAATGGGTTTAAAGAGTTGGCGACCGGTGGTTATGCGGTGGCACCCTGCCATGGGTTGATAAGGGGCACACCTGTCGCTGTGAAGTCTGCCAGGTTGCGTGTGGCGACGGTCAGGTTGTGCTCTAACGCCGTCGCGGCAATTAACGCATCACGCTCGGATTTTGGGTTGGGAACATGAAGCCGGGCACAGCGTCTGGCGATGGCCGCATCGACCCTGAGGGTACGATCTTCAAATTCGGGACAGACTTGGGTCTCAAACCAAGCCCGCAGCCGTATGCCCTGTTCCGCATCCCGCCGCTCAACACGCAAAATTCCGATTTCCAACTCCATCAATGTCAAAGCAGAGATGAACATTTCGCCTGCATCAATCCCACTGACCCAAGCCACAACGGCATAATCGGCTTTGCCGTCCCCGACTTTCCTAAGCTCGGAGATCACATTCGTGTCGAGAAGGTACATCAGTTGAATTCAGCCTCACGGGCCTTCAGCCCTGATTTTTCTGTCTCGAAAGGAATATCGGACAGAGCCGGTGCAGCCAAAACGGCAGCAAGGTTGCGGGGGCCACCGCTTAGGCGGCGGTACTCTTCCCAGCTGAGCAAGACATGTGATGGACGTCCGCGATCGGTGATCACAACGGGACCGTCCTGTGCCGCGCGTTTGGCCCGACCAACATCTTGATTGAGTTCTCGGCTCGAGACAGTGTGCACGCCCATCGCATCCTCCAAAATTAATGAAGGCTCATTACTACAATTTGCGTGGCGCTGCAACATGAACGGCGTTATCCATCCCGCTGCCGGATGGATTGACCTTCGATCCTCAACGGATGTTGTTCGAGGCGCAGGCTCCGGCAGCAGCTTCTTTGGCATTGCCTTGGTGGCTGGAAGGGGGCGCTTCTTGCTTTCCCACAACGGAAACGCAGCCTTCCTCTTATATCAAAAATGCCATACCCTGATCCAAATTCAAGATGATCCATGGCAATTCGCGCAACGGGACGTACCACCCCTTCAAATGGCTGAAACCGCTCCAATGTTGAACAGCAGCAGAAACTGAAACTGCAAGGCGTCTTGCGAACCAGAAGCTATTGAATGAACAGTCCCGAGTGACGTTCGCATCGGGAGCCTAGGCTCATAGCCAGAACATGACGATTGCGGCGAGGGCGCAGGCCGACAGGAAGATGTCGGCGCGCCTGTCAAAGCGCATGGCCACCCTTCGCCAATCCT
>Ga0114958_10001365_pt1 | contig 19327 bp, 18 predicted proteins | sample C_130208_EF_Meta_FD_89577 | JGI IMG/M metagenome (GOLD analysis project Ga0114958, IMG submission 89577) | Freshwater microbial communities from Lake Croche, Canada to study carbon cycling - C_130208_EF_MetaG | ecosystem: Environmental > Aquatic > Freshwater > Lake | place: Lake Croche, Canada...
CCTCCCCGCAAGAGGAACGGATGCTGAAAACCTATTTCGGCGCGCTCGATGCCAGCCTTTGTCGGCGCTATCTGGCGATGAAAGCCGCCGCCGCCCTGCGTGAGGCGCTTTGGTCCATGGTGTCGGAACTGCATTCCACGCTAGACTTTGATTTCACGGCCTATACCGCCACGACCCTGTCCACCTACCGCTTGGCGCAAGACGCCCTGCGCCACGTTTGAGGATATCATGGACCTACCCACCACCGCCAAAGCCGTCATCATTGGCGGGGGCATCGTCGGCTGTTCAACCGCCTACCACTTGGGCAAGCTGGGGTGGACCGACACCGTTCTGCTGGAACGTAAAAAGCTGACCTCTGGCACCACGTTTCATGCCGCAGGCCTTGTCGGCCAGTTGCGCACCAGCGCCAATATCACCCAGCTTTTGGGCTATTCGGTAGACCTTTACAAACGGCTAGAGGCCGAGACGGGCCTGCAAACCGGCTGGAAGATGAACGGCGGGCTGCGATTGGCCTGCAACGCCGAGCGGTGGACAGAAGTAAAACGCCAAGCCACCACCGCCCATTCCTTTGGCCTGGAGATGCATCTTTTGACCCCGAAAGAGGCGCAAGACCTGTGGCCCTTGATGACCATCGACGATCTGGTGGGCGCGGCCTATTTGCCCACCGACGGGCAGGCCAACCCGTCCGACATCACCCAAAGCCTTGCGCGCGGGGCGCGGATGGCGGGGGTGAAGATCTTCGAAGACACGCCTGTCACGCGGATTGTGGTGGAAGATGGCCGCATCACAGGGGTTGAGACCCCCTTTGGCACGATCCGTTGCGAAAAGGTCGTGATCTGCGCCGGCCAATGGACGCGCGATCTGGCGGCGACCGTGGGGGTCAACGTGCCGCTGGTGTCGGTCGAACACCAATATATGATCACCGAGGCGATCCCCGGTGTCACCAGCACCCTGCCCACGCTGCGCGACCCCGACCGGCTGACCTATTGGAAAGAAGAGGTCGGCGGGCTGGTCTGGGGCGGCTATGAGCCAAATCCGAAATTATGGGCCAAGGGTGGCATTCCGGCGGGCTTTCATTTTGAAACCCTGACCCCCGACTGGGACCATTACGAACAGTTCATGGACAATGCCATTGCCCGCGTGCCCGCCTTGGCCAAGGCGGGGGTCAAACAACTGCTCAACGGGCCGGAAAGCTTTACCCCAGATGGCAATTTCATCTTGGGCGAAGCGCCAGAATTGGCCAATTGCTTTATCGGCGCGGGGTTTAACGCCTTTGGCATCGCCTCGGGCGGGGGGGCGGGGATGGCTTTGGCGGAATGGGTGGCCAAGGGCGAAGCCCCCTATGACCTGTGGCCCGTCGACATCCGCCGCTTTGGCGGGGTGCACCGCTCGCTGGAGTATGTGCGCGACCGCACGGTCGAGGCATATGGCAAACACTACACCATCGCTTGGCCGTCAGAAGAGATGACCTCGGCCCGGCCCACCCGCCGCTCGCCGCTTTATGCGCATCTGAAGGCGGCAGGGGCGTGTTTTGGCGAAAAGCTGGGCTGGGAGCGGCCGAATTGGTTTGCAGCGCAGGGTGAGGACCCCAAAGACCGCTATTCCTATCAACGCCCCGGCTGGTTTGACGCGGTCAAGCGCGAGCATCTCGCCGCGCGGGGGGCGGCGGTGCTGATCGACCAATCGTCTTTCGCCAAATTCACCCTCAAAGGCCCCGATGCCGCCAAGGCGCTGAACTGGATCGCGGCAGGCAATGTCGATCGGCCCGTGGGCAGCCTGACCTATACCCAGATGCTCAACGACCGTGGCGGGATCGAGGCGGATGTGACCGTGGCGCGTGTAGCGCAAGATGAGTTCTACATCACCACCGGCACCGGCTTTGCCACGCATGACGCGCATTGGATCACCAAGACCCTGTGCGGCGATGCGCAATTGGTCGATGTCACCTCGGCCTTTTCGGTGCTGAGCTTGATGGGGCCGCAGGCGCGGGCCGTCTTGGCGCGGGTCTGCGATGATGACCTATCCAATGCAGGCTTCCCCTTTGGCCGGGCGCAGCGCATCTCGGTCGCACGCTGCCCCGTGCTGGCGCTGCGGGTGACCTATGTGGGCGAATTGGGCTGGGAGTTGCATCTGCCCAGCGAAATGGCCGTGACGGTTTACGAGGCGCTGATGGCCGCAGGCCAAGATCTGGGGCTGGTGAATGCAGGCTACCGTGCGATTGAAACGCTGCGGCTGGAAAAGGGCTACCGCGCTTGGGGCTCTGACATCGGGCCGGATCATACGCCGGTGGAAGCAGGGCTGCTTTGGGCGGTCAAGATGAAATCCGGCCTGAACTTTCGCGGCCGCGAGGCGATTGCGGCCCAGATCGCGGGCGGCGTGAAAAAGCGTCTGGCGACGTTTGCCGTAGCTGACCCCGAGGTGATCTTGCTGGGCCGCGAGACGATCTATCGCAATGGCGTGCGGGTGGGCTGGCTGTCGTCGGGCGGGTTTGGCCATACGCTCGGGCATCCGGTCGGCATGGGCTATGTGCGCCGCGCGGGCGTGGATGCGGCCTATCTGGCAAGTGGCGATTGGGAGCTTGAGGTGGCCGCCGAGCGCGTGCCCTGCACCGCGACCTTCGATCCGCTTTATGATCCTGCGGGCGGGCGGGTGAAGGCTTAAGGCCGGGTTTGACAGGGCAGCGCAGGCGTTTTCAGTCGCTGCCCGCGTCGATCACCTCGAATTGGCCTTTTTCGTTCACCTGTAGCTTGGCCGGGGTAAAGGGGATCAAACGGCCTTCGGCTTGCATCCTTTCTAACCGGGTGCAAAAATCCTGCGGATCGTGAAAGTTCAAGTCGCGTAAAATCCGTGGCGAGATATCCCACCATCCCAGCGCCAAAAGCCGGGCGCAAAGGTCGGGCGCGAAGCGGTAGCGGATGAGTTTGGCCGGATTGCCCCCGACAATGGCATAGGGCTCTACATCCTTAACCACATTGGCCCCGCCGGCAATCACCGCGCCGTGGCCTATGGTGACACCCGCCTTGATCACACAATGCGCGCCGATCCAGACATCATGGCCCACCCGAATCGGCCCATATCTTTGCCCGACCGGGTCACGCAAACCGCGATACACAAAGTCGCGCGGGATATGGCCTGCTTTGTAATGGGGGCCATAAAAATACGGGTTGGTGGTCACCGCTTCAAGCGGGTGGTGAATATCCAAAAGGCGCAAGCCCTTGGCCACGGAACAATAGCGCCCCAGTTGCACAAGCACCGTGTCGTCGGTGTTTGGACCCGTATAGCTAAAGGCCCCCATCTGCGTGAGCGTGCCATCAGAATGGCGGGTAAACGATTCAATTATGCTGGACGGGTTAAAATAAAGGCGTTCGCCTGCCGCAAAGGGCTTAAAATCAGCCGCAGCAAACTTGCTGATCTTTAAACGTTTCAACACTTGGGCTTGCGGCGCTGTCAGGGTCAATTGCATGGTCAAAAAGGTCCAGTAACGCAAATAACAGGGTGAAATTTCAACCTCAGCCTAACCCGCGCAGCCTGTGCGTCAAGCCTGATCTGCGGCGCAAAACCACTGTGCAGAAGGGCAAGGTGTTGACGGTTGAGCGGCTAAACAAACACCATTTGGCCCTTGTCACACCCGCAAGCGGCGCATCTTGCCCACTTGGCGAACCAAGCCCAAGGGCGGGACGGCGCGCATCAGGTCGCGCAACATCAAAACATCGCCCCAAAGCCCGGTCCAAAACCCGTATTTCGCTGATTTCAGGGGGCTTTTCACTCCGGGCAGGCGCACCACAACCAAAGGCGCGCGGGCTTTCAGGATCAGGCCATTCAAAAACACCTCAAAGCCAAACTTCGGCAGGCGCGCCAAAGCCTCTTCCTGCCCCGCCAGCAAATCACGCCGGATCGCCCGCTCGCCCGAGATATAATCCAGCCCGATCCAGCGCCACAGGGCCGGAGCATTGTCGCGCAGCGAGATCGACATGGCGGCACGCCCCTGCATCACCGGCGCAATCAGCGCCGTCAGGTGGGCAGGCGATAGACCGACCAGATCGGCATCGATCAGCAAGATTACCTCGGACTGCGTCTCGGCAAAACCCCGCGCCAAGGCGGCTGTTTTGCCGCCGTTTTGCGCCAAGGTGATCAGCCGCGCCTGAGCAAAGCCGCGCACCACGGCAGAGGTGCCATCGCGCGACCCGTCATCCACCACCAGAACATCGTCGATCAGCGGATGCCCCAGCACAGCCGCAAGCACCGCGCCGATGCGGGCCTGTTCGTTATAGGCGGGGATGACACAGGTCAGTTTCATGGCCGTCTGCGCTGCCATATCGCCAAAAGCACCACCGCCAGCCCCACAACCAACCCCAGCGAGATGCGCCAGATCCACGTATCCACCGCCGCATAGGCCGATCCGATGAACCAGCCGACCAGCGTGAACAGGGCCGTCTTGGGCAGGGTGCCCAGCAGATTATAGGCCATATAGGCCGAAAAGTTCATCCGCGCCGCACCCGAGGCCAGCATGATCGGCAAGCCCGCCGAATGCGTCCATTTGCCCAACAGGATCGTCCTGCCGCCCTTGCTGGCAAAATGCCCCTCAAGCGACAGCTTGCGCGCCTGCGTCATGCCCAGACGGGTCAACCAGGGCTCGGGCAAAAGCGCGGGGCCTAGGCGGCCGATCCAGTAATACATCGCATCGCCGATCAGATCGCCCAGCACACAGACCGCATAAACCGCGAAAATCTGCATATAGCCCAGCTTGGCAAGATAGGCCGCAATCACCGTCACAATCGGGCCCTCGATCACAGCCATCGGGCCGACCAGCCACAGGCCGTGGGCCTGCATCAGCGCCAAAGCAGTATCTTGCGCCATCAGGGCTTGTCCTTGGGGGCGGCGATTTCGGCGGCGGTCATGGCATTGCCGCGCCATTCAAAGGAATTACCGCGCCACGCGGCAAACCACAGGGCGGGCAGCAAGGCATCGCGCGTTAGCCAAGCTGCGAGATCGGCAGGGGCGCGGGGCCAATCGCCCGCTGCGGCCAAAAGATACTCGGCCCCGTACCACAGCCCCAAAAACGCCGGAACCCACCACAGCGGCGCGCCCATGGCGACCAGCGTTAGCAGGGCCACAAAGGGCAAGGCCGCGCCCGCCAGCAGCTCTGGCAAAAACAACGCCAGAAAGCCCAAGCGGCGCACCTTGGCCCAGCGCACCTGACGCCGCCAGACCACCGAACCTTGCCGTGCTCCGATGGGCTGGGCGAAAAACTTCGCAGGCAAGCGCACCACCTTCCCCTGCGCGCGCACGGTTTTGGTCGAGGCGACATCTTCGGCCATCTCGCGCCCCAGCACGGCGATGCCGCCCGCGGCCTCTAGCACAGTCCGGTCCCAAAACAGCATCTTGCCCTGCGCATAGCCCTGCCCCAACCGCGAGGCTGCCATTTGCCAGCGTGCCTGAAAGGTGTTCAAAAACGCGCATTCTACACGGCCCCAAAACCCGTCCGGCCGAATGCCGATGGGCGGGGAAGACACCAGCCCCGTCTGCGGCGTAAATTCGGCCATACAGCGGCGCAGCGCGTCAGGCGGCAAGATCACATTGCTGTCTGACATCAAAATATGGTCATAGCGCGCCGCCTGCCAGCCTTTGACCAGATTGTTCAGCTTGGGGTTGCCTGAAACCTTGTCATCGCCGGTCAAAACCCGCGCCGCAACCGACGGGTGCCGCGCCATCAGCTTTTGCACCAGCGCCACGGCAGGGTCGGCGGGGTCGGCTGCGCAAAAGATTAGCTCAAAGCGCGGGTAATTCAGGCGAAAGGTGGTTTCAAGCGTCTCTTCCAGAAAATTCTCGATCCCGCAAATCGGGCGCAACACCGTGACAGGCGGCAAGACCGCAGGTCCGCCCGCAGGTTTGCGCCACAAAGCCGCCAGCGCCAAGCCTAGGCCCGCGCCTTGCACGGCAAGGCAAACCGCGATGAACAGTTCCAAAAGAAGGGCCAAGCCCATAGTCACGCCCTTGCCAAAATCCCGCGCCGCCCGCTTAGCTTTGCGCGGATTGTGCAAAGCCCATATGCACCGGGTTGGCTGCCATTTCCAGAGGAAGCCGCGGGGCGCCAGCATTTTCCGCGCCATGTGTGGCCCAGTCGATCAGCACAAGCCGCCCGCCCGCCGTTTCGGCCAAAGCGGTGGCGTTTTCCACCCAGTCGCCGCAGTTGGCATATTCCACGCCGTGATCTGCATGTAGGGCGGGCTTGTGAAAATGGCCGCAGATGATGCCGTCGGCTTCATGCTGGCGGGCCACATCCGACAAACGCTCTTCAAAGGCATCGCAAGCGCGGATCATGTCGTTAAAGCGTTTGACCAGCCGCTCGGCCAGATTGGATTTGGGCAGGCCCCGGCGCTGGCGGCGGGCATTGATCCAGCCGATCAGCCCGCGCACACCGCTGTCAATCCGCGTCGAGAGGCGCGAGAGTTTGGGGAATTTGGCATCAAACAGATCGGTTTCATCGCCGTGCACCACCAGATAGCGGCGGCCATCGGCGGCCTTGTGCAGGACGCGGTCGTGGATTTCCACACCCAGCATCGACTGCCCGATAAAGCGGCGAAAGAAAGCGTCGTGGTTGCCGGGGGTAAAAACCAGCCGCACCCCGTGACGTGCGCGGTCAAACAAGATCGCCAGCACCTGTTGCTGCGCCGCTGTCCAATGCACGCCCAAGGGCAGCCATGTGTCAATGATATCGCCAACCAGATAAATCACATCAGCCGTATGGGCCTGCAAGAACGACAACAGCAGATCATCGCGGCAAGCCCGCGACCCCAGATGCAGGTCTGACAGGAACAACACCGGAAAATGCCGCGCGGGATGGGGGCTTGGGTCCGGCGTGATCAAAGCGCCCGCAGGCAGAAAATCGGCTGGGTGCAGTCTCATCTGATCGTCCCCTTCCGGCGCGCCCCTTGGCGCTTGGTTGTTATAACGTCGCCCTGGCGCGGTTGCGTCGCAGCACAGCCGATCTTTTTGCCAAGGTGTTAGGCAGTTTCTGCAACGGCGATGTGACACTTGGTGTACAAACCTCCACAACAGCTTGCGTGACGCCAGAAACCTGCCCCTAGCGGTGCCAAAGGGTCTGTCACGCTTGCTGCATGTGCATCCCTTATCGCCCTTTGCCCGTGGTCTGGCTTACCCAAATCAGCTTGGCGGACGGCTCTTTCAAAACTGGGTTAGCGATGCAACAAGCCTTCTGCCATCTGACAGGCCAAGGTGACAAAGCGGTTTTGGCGCGCCGGAGCGCCGGGTTCTGACAGGCGCGGGATGATCCAGCCGACATAAGAAAAGGCGCGTATGGCTTGGAACAGCGGCAGGTGGGTCAGGTCAATGGCGCGTGTCGCCAGATAGCCTTGCACAAAGGCCGCTTGCAGCGGAGCGGGATCAGGCTCGCGCAGGATAAAGTTTAAAACGGTGGCCATGTCGAACAGCCGATAGCCAAAGCCGCCATCGTCAAAGTCGATCAGATGCGGCCCGCCGGGGCCGATCAGCACGTTTTCTTGCACCAGATCGGCGTGGATCAGGCCATAATCGGCCCCCTGAAGGGCCAAAAGCTGCGCTAAGGCGCAGTCTCGCGCTTGGGTCAAAAGCGCGGTTTGCGCCGCCGTCAACAGCGGATTTTCCCAAAAACGGCCCCAAAGCGGGGCCTGACCGAGAAGCCCTTGCGCGTCCCAGACAGGGCGGTCAAAGGTTGCAGGCGGGGTCCAATCGTCGCTATGGCGGTGCAACAACGCCATGGCCTGCCCCAAGGACCGATAGGCGGGCACCCCGTCGACCTGCGGGTTCAGGTGGCCGCCGATGCACATGGGCACGCCGTCCAGCCAGCCCAGCACATCAACGATCTGGCCCTCTAGGTCGTGACACAGCGCCCCGTCCAGCGCCACTTGCGGGCGCGGCACCGACAGGCCGCGCTGGGCAAGGGCTGCCATCCAGTCCAGTTCCGACAAAAGCTGCGCAGGGCTGCGCAAGCCGCGCCGATGCAGGCGCAGGGCCAAAGGGTGCGGGGCAGCTACCCGATACACAAGGTTTTCGCGCGCGGCCACCAGCGGGGCAGCGTAAGACTGCAGGCCCCAAAGCCGCAGCGCTTTGGCCAAAACATCGCTCATCGGCGCGCTTTGGGTCGGGGGCGCAAAGCGGTGTGCATGGGCTTTCCTTTCAGCGCAAAGCCGCGCAAAGACAATCAGGCGTTAACCTTACCCCGCTTTGCCGCTTGCGCAAAGACAAGCGGCCCATTGACGCTGCCTTGCGGGAATGCGATGCGATTGGCCACAGGTTTGGGGACATTATGTACGACATACTGCTTGATCTGTCAGAGAGTACGTTGCTCAAGACGATAGCCGACCTTCAGGCGGCCAAAGGCTCTGTGCCGCGCGATACGCTGTCGGTGGCAACGCGCGGGCGGGGGGTGGAATTCGGCCGGTCTTATGCGCGGATCAAATCCTTCGGGCTGATTGCCGAGATCACGCGCCGCCCCTTTTGGCTGCGCCGCCTGTTGGGTGCGCCAAGTGTCGTGCTGGTACACCTTACCGAGGCGGGCCGCATGGCCCTTGCCGAAATGGCCGCGCCGCGTGCGGCCCATAATCTGCCCCTCGCCCCGCTGCAGGCTTTGGACCCCGCACCGCCCGCGCCTGAGGCGCTGCAGCCCGTTGCCGCGCCAAACCCTGTTCTGGCTGCGCCGCAAAGTGCCCCGCCCCAACCCAAGAAACGTCGCGCCGTTGTGGGTTTTACCGAAGACTTGGGCGGCACGCCTTTGCAGCCCGAGCCGGTCGCCTCTGCCCAAAGCGGTCACGCGCAGGCGATCGAAGCGCTGCGCGAGGTGCTTGCGGGCCTTGGTATCGATCTGACCATGGCGGGGGAAATGCTGGCCTCTCACCGCATGGACCAAGGCTATGGCGGGGCCGAGGCGTTGATGCAGGTGATCGTTTTCACCTTTGCCCATGCCGTCCACCAAGATCTGACCAATGGCCGCGAGACAGCGGCGATGGGGCTGGGCGAATACGCCATTGAGGTGCAGCGCGAGCTGCAAAAGCTGCGTGACGCAGGGGCTATCAGCGCGGCGCGGTTCGATGCGGATATGGCGCAACTTAGGGTTTTGATGTCGGCGACCGCTGAGGCCGCCCGCCTCGCCGCAACCTTGCTGCAGGATCCTTTCGGCGGGGCCGCCCCCCCCGCCCTGTTGCCCGAAGACTTGCGCAGGTCCGATTCGGGTGATGACGCGGATGACGACAGCTTTTAGGGGGCTGGTTAATCCTCGTCCTCGTCATCGGCGCGTAAAAGGCTCATAATCTCGCGCTTCATGGCGATAAAGGCCGGGTCCAGCACGATGTCGCCCAAGCGGGGGCGGGGGAAATCGACGCTCAGAACCTTGCGGATCTGGCCGGGCCGGCCAGACATGACAAAGACACGGTCGGCCAGCAAAATCGCCTCTTCGATATCATGGGTGACAAACAGCACCGTCTTTTGGCTGTGATCCCAGACCCGCAGCAACAAACGCTGCATCGCGTGGCGCGTTTGGCTATCCAGCGCGCCAAAGGGTTCGTCCATCAGCAAAACCGCCGGATCATTGGCCAAGGCGCGGGCAATCGCCACGCGCTGCTTCATGCCGCCCGAAAGCTGGGCGGGGTAGTGATCGGCAAAACCTGCAAGGCCCACTTCGGCCAGATAGTGGCGCACCAGACGATTGCGCTCGTCTTCGCTAAGGCCCCTGCGGCGCGGGCCATAGGCCACGTTTTGCGCCACGCTCAGCCATGGGAACAGGGTGTAGCTTTGAAACACCATGCCCCGATCCGGCCCCGGCCCTGCAACGCTTTGGCCGCCCACCGTGATGGCCCCACCTGTGCGATCTTCCAGCCCCGCGATCAGATACAGCAGGCTGGATTTGCCGCAGCCCGACGGCCCCACGATCACCGCAAATTCGTTGGGCTTCACCTCCAGCGATAGTCCGTCCAGCGCAAGAACGGTCTTTTCGCCCGACCCATAGCGCAGCGTCACGTTGGAAACTTTGATATCGGCTGATTGTGTCATCTTACACCGCCCACGGGGCCACAAAGCGCCGCAGCAAACGGAAGCCCTGATCGGTGATCAGCCCCAGAATGCCGATCATTGCGATGGCCAGAAAAATGATATCGACCTGAAAGCCCCGCATGGCTTTAAGTGAAATATACCCCAGCCCCGACTTGGCCGCGACCAGTTCGGCCACGACCAGATAGGTCCAAGCCCAGCCCACCGTCACCCGCAAAATATCCAGCACCGCCGGAAGGCTGGCGGGAAAGACGATATGGCGCACCGTGGTCGACCGCTTGGTGCCCAAGGTGTAAGCCGCATTGACCAAATCGCGCGGCACCGAGCGCGCGGCATCGGCGATCATCACCAATTGCTGAAAGAAGGTGCCAAAGATGATGACTGACACGCGCTGTTCAATCCCGATGCCGATCCACAGAATGAAAAGCGGCACAAAGGACGTGACGGGCAGATAGCGGATAAAGTTCACCAAAGGGTCCAGCGCCGCCTGCACCGCTTTATAAGTGCCCATATACAGCCCCAAAGGCACCGCCACGATGGACGAGATCACAAACCCCACCAGCACCACTTGCGCCGAGGCTGCGGTGTGCATCATCAACGACCCATCGGCAATCAAGCGCCCCGCTGTCATCAGCACCTTGCCGGGGGCGGGCAAGAACATCTCGGGCACCCGCCCGCCGTAGGTCAGCCACATCCACCCGCCCAGCACCAAGGCCCAGACCGCAGCCCCCAAGCTGACGGCCAAAGCGATGGGAATGGGTTTATAGGGCACAAAGGCCATGGACAGACGCGATTTTTCGGACACCTTGGACACCTTATGTAAACGGGCCGAAGCTGAATGCCCCGACCCGTTGGCTGTGGTCAAACGCGGTTACTGGGCCAGAAAGGACGTGTCGACCAACTGATCGTAGGTCACATCCATGTGCAACTTGCCCAAGCCCCCCCAAATCTCGCCGCCCAAGGCCACCAGCTTGCCCGATTCGCCCGCAGCACCGTCTTTGAAGAATTCGGCGTTGCGGTCCTTGCCATAGAACTGCACGCCCGCGGCAGAGGCTGCGAAATCCTTGGGGTCCGACAGCCAGCCACCCACGCCTTTGGCCATGATTTCATAGGCTTTGTCTTGGTTGGCCAACAGATACTCATGCGCTTTTTGCAAACCTGCAACCAAGGCTTTGACATCCTCGGGCTGCTTTTCGATCACATCGCAGCGCAGCGCGACCACATCGACGATCAGGCCCGGCGTCTGGTCAGACGACACCAGTACCTTGCCGATCTTTTGTTCCTTGGCCAGCGTCAGATGCGGCTCCCATGTCACGGCGACGGGGATTTGCCCTGCCATAAAAGCGGCGGCTGCATCGTCGGCGGTCATGTTGACGATGCTGACGTCTTTTTCGGTCATCCCCGCCTGTTTGAGCAGGATGTTGAACCAGAACTGGCTGACCGAGCCTTCGTTCATGCCCACATCGCGGCCCTTCAGGTCGGCGATGGTCTTCTCATCGGCAGGGGCCAGAATGCCGTCGCCGCCGTGGCTGTCATCAAGGGCGTAGATGGCCTTAAAACACATCTCGTCCGAGCGGTATTTCATGATCTCGTCAATCGTGGCCGCCGTGCCTTGCAGTTCACCGCTGGCGACACCCGCCATGGTCAGCGAGGCTTCCTCGATGATCTGCGGATCGACGGTCAGGCCTGCGTCGGTGAAATAGCCCAGGTCCCTGGCCAAAAAGATCTCGCCGTAGCCAACCCATGTTGTCATGCCAAGCTTGATTTCACCTGCCGATGCTGCGCCTGACAGGCCCAAGATCGCGGCCAGTGTCAGGCCGGAAACGATAGATGCTTTCATCGTTACATTCTCCAATAAGGTGGCCCAACCGGGCCTTTTTGCTGGTGTCAAGCAAACACGCTTTGACACCCAGATCAATCGCGGATTTGTCTGGGATCGGGTGTAATTTAGGCTGTGATGTGGACAGATCGGGTGCGGTGGGTTTCACCCACCCTACGGGGTTTGGGGGTGGGGTTTGGGGATGGGGTCTGGTGGGTTTCACCCACCCTACGGGATTGGCTCTTCCGCTTTGGGTGAAATCCTCGCAAGGTGGCGTTGGAGGTGATCATCGTGCAGATATTCTCACTTGCGGGGCGCACAGCCCTTGTCACAGGGGCCAGCCGTGGGTTGGGCGCGGCGATGGCTTTGGCCTTGGGGCAGGCGGGGGCTGATCTGGTGATCACGGCGCGCAGTTTGGCCGCCTTGGACGACACAGCCGACCAGCTGCGCGCTTTGGGGCGGCGCGTGACGCTGCTCGCACTGGACCAAACCGATACCGAGGCTTTGGCGCCTGCCTTGCAAGGCTTGGCGATTGACATTTTGGTCAACAATGCCGGTGTGGAACAGGTGGCCCCGTCCACCGAGGTGACGCCCGCCCTGTGGGACCATATCGTTGACACCAACCTGAAGGGCGCGTTTTTTACGACCCAAGCGGTGGCCAAGGGGATGCTGGCGCGGGGGCGGGGGGCGGTGGTCAATCTGGCCTCGCTGACCTCGTTTGTGGGGGTGCCGACGGCGACACCTTACGGGTCGTCAAAGTCGGGATTGCTGGGGATGACGCGCGCTTTGGCCGCCGAATGGGCGGCGCGCGGGGTGCGGGTGAATGCCATAGCGCCGGGCTATTTTCGCACCGATCTGACCGAGGTGTTCTATCAAGATCACGCTTGGGCTCAGGCGATGCTGGCCAAGATCCCGCAGCGCCGCTTTGGGGCGGGGGCGGATCTGGCGGGGGCGGTGGTGTTTTTGGCCTCGGATGCGTCGGCCTATATCACGGGGCAATGTTTGGGAATTGATGGCGGGTATTTGTCATCTATTTGAAGGGGTTAAAGAATGACGCATGTAAACGTGGTCAAACTGGCGGGCCTGTCGCGGCCTCAGCGTGACGCGCTGTTGCAACGCTCTGCCGCCGATCTGACGGGGTTTTTTGACACGGTGCGCCCGATCATCGCGGCTGTGAAGGCCGAAGGCGATGCGGCTTTGGCGAGGTATGGGGCGGCGCTTGACGGCGCTGTCGGCCTGCGGCCAGACGCGCTCAAAGCCAGCGCTGCGGAATTTGACGCAGCCTTTGCCACGCTTGACCCCGACCTGACCGAGACGATCCGCTGGTCCATCGCCAACATCCGGTCGTTTCATGAGGAACAACTGCCCGACCCGATGTTTTTGAAAGAAATCCGCCCGGGTGCCTTTGCGGGGGACAGGTTCACCCCGCTGCGCTCGGCAGCGCTTTATGTGCCGCGCGGCAAGGGCAGCTTTCCGTCGGTGACCATGATGACCTCGGTGCCTGCCGTGCTGGCGGGGGTGAGGGATTTGGCGATCTTTACCCCGCCGACGGCGGATGGCGGGGTGGATGCGGCAACCTTGGTTGCGGCCAAGCTCGCGGGGGTAGAGACGGTCTATAAGGTCGGCGGCGCGCAAGCGGTGGCGGCGGCGGCATACGGCACCCAAACCGTGGGCCGCGCGGTCAAGATCATGGGGCCGGGGTCGCCCTATGTGGTGGCGGCCAAGCGGCTTTTGGCTGATGTGATTGACCCGGGCCTGCCGGCGGGGCCGTCGGAATGCATCATCTTTGACGATGGCACGGTGCATGGCGGCTTGGCGGCGCTTGACTTGCTGATCGAGGCCGAACACGGCCCGGATTCCTGCGCTTGGCTGGTGACCACATCGCAAACGGTGGTCAATCAGGCGCTGGATGCCTTGCCCGCCCATTGGGCGCAGATGACCCCGCAGCGCCAAGGGTTTTCGCAAACGGTTCTGACGGGGCGCTTTGGCGGGATCATTATGGCCCCATCCCTTGCCGCCGCCTATGACTTTATCAACGACTATGCCCCCGAACATCTGGAAATCCTCTCGACCCGCCCGTTCGAGCATCTGGGCGAATTGACCGAAGCGGCTGAGGTTTTGCTGGGGCCCCATACGCCTGTCAGCGTGGCCAACTTCTGCTTGGGGCCGAACAATGTGCTGCCCACCTCGGCCGGGGCACGCAGCCATGGGCCGCTGTCGGTGATGGATTTCATGAAGCGCAGTTCGATTGGCTATGTCACGGCCAAGGGCTGGCCGGCCATGTCACAGGCCGCGCGGAAATTGGCGGAGTATGAGGGGTTTTCTTCGCATGCCAATGCCGTCGGCCCGATGCGCACGCCCTATCTGGGGCAGGGTGATTGACGCCGTGGGGGCAATAGCGCAGCATCGGCCTCAATCCATGTGAAAGCCCGTGCCATGCAACCGACCGCTCCCACCCAATCGCTGAACCTTGCTGCGACACTATATACCAGCGCCGCGGTCTGGCAGGACGAACGCGCCCAGATCTTCCTGCGCACTTGGCAGTTCATGGGCCCCGCCAGCGCGGTGGCCCATGCTGGCCAATATCTGACGCTGGATATCGCGGGCTTTGGCGTCTTTGCCATTCGGGGCAAAGACGGGGCCTTGCGCGGCTTTAAGAACATCTGCCGCCACCGCGGTGCGCGGCTTTTGCACGGGGCGGGGGAATGTGGCCTGATCGTGTGCCCCTATCACAAATGGAGCTTTGCCGACACTGGCCGCTTGGTCCAAGCCCCGTGGTTTGGCCGCGATCCCGCCATCATCCCGGAAGATTGGCCGCTAGAGCCTGTCCATCTGGCCGAATGGCGCGGGCTGCTTTTTGCCGCTGTCGATCCGCAGACCTCGCTTCTTGACCAACTGGGCGACCTGCCCGCCGAATTGGCCGACGAGCCTTTGGAAACCTATCTTCCCACCGACCAAACGACTGTCAGCTTTGATGCCAATTGGAAGGTTTATACCGACAATTTCGTCGAAGGCTACCATATCCCCGGCACGCATCCGTCCTTTTATGCCGCCATCGACTTTGAGGCCTTTGAAACCACCGCCCATTCCGGCTTTGTCCGCATGACGGCCCCGCCGAAAGAGGGGCTATTTTATCGCGGCAAGTGGCTTTGGATGTGGCCCAACTGGACGCTGTCGCTGTTTGACGGCGGCATGAATGTCAGCCGGATTGATCCGGTGTCGGTCGACCGGACGGATCAGCATTATACCTTTTTCTTCGCTGACACCTCTGCGGCCGCAGCCCCCGCAAGGGCGCGTTCGGTCAATGGCACCTTGGCCGTGGTGCGCGAGGATTACGAGGTCTGCGTCTCGACCCACCGCAATTACCAAGCGGGCGGTTATAGCCCCGGCCCCTTGTCGGGGCGGCATGAAAAGGGCGTGCAGTATTTCCAATCCCGCGTTGCGGCGGCTCTGGGGCTTTAGGGCCGCCTGTGATAGTTTGACTGTACCCCCCTTTTCGATAGGACCCCCCATGCAATACCGCCCCCTTGGCCAATCTGGCCTATCTGTCGCCCCCGTGGTTTTGGGGGCCAATGTCTTTGGCTGGACGGCGGATGAAGCCGCCAGTTTTGCCGTGCTGGATGCCGCCACGGATGCCGGCCTGAACGCCATCGACACCGCCGATGTCTATTCGGCTTGGGTGCCCGGCCATAAGGGCGGGGAAAGCGAAAGCGTGATTGGCCGTTGGTTAAAGGCGCGGCCGGGCAAGCGCGATCAGATCGTGCTCATCACCAAAGTGGGCAGCGACATGGGGTTGGACTCTGCAGGCCACCCCGCCAAGGGCCTGTCGGCGCGCTGGATCGAACAGGCGGTTGAGGGCAGTTTGAAACGGCTGGGGGTCGAGGGGATCGACCATTATTTCTCGCACCGCCCTGACGACTCCGTGCCCCAGACCGAAACCTTGGCAGCCTATGATCGCTTGATCAAGGCGGGCAAGGTGCGCTCGATCGGGGCGTCGAACTTCAGCGTGGCGCAGTTGCAAGACGCTTTGAGCACCGCCGAGCAAAACAATTTGCCGCGCTACACCTCGATCCAGCCGGAATACAACCTGTATGACCGCGCCGCGTTGGAAGGGCCGATGCTGGCGCTGTGTGTCGCCCAAGGCTTGGGCGTGATCCCATACTACGGCCTTGCCTCAGGCTTTCTGTCAGGCCTGTACCGCACCGCCGCCGCGACCGAGGGCAAGGCGCGCAAGGGCAGCCTTGACGGCTACCGCACCCCGCGTGGTTTGGCGATTTTAGATGCACTGGACAGTGTGGCGGCCCAGCACAGCGCCACCTGCGCGCAGGTGGCTTTGGCTTGGGTGGCGGCCCAACCGGGGCTGACGGGGCCCATCGCCTCGGCCACCCGTGCGGCACAGGTGCGCGATCTGGTGGCGGCTGCGACCTTGACGCTGACGGCGCAGGATTTGGCGCTGCTTGGGGCGGTGTCGGCCTAGGCGGTTTTCGTATCGTCGACGATGTTCATCTGCGCTTTGCCGCTTTGACCCAGGCCCACGGCGGCAAAGGCCCCGCCGTGGCAGGTTTGGGCAAGGTCGGTGGGGTCTGGGCGGGGGGCTTCGGCCAGAATTTGGGTAGCAAAGACCTCGGCATTGTCTTGCGGGCGATAGCCCAGATGGCTGGCTTTGGCATTGTCAACCGGCGCGCGGTCGTTGTTGGACACGCCGTAGACCACGCTAAAGCCGGTCGTGGGCGTATCTACCGCGCGGGTGACAAGGCGGATCAGGTCGTCATAGGACAGCCACGTCCCCAAGGCCCGCGCCGATGTGACCCGCGCGCAAGACAGAATGCGCAGATGCACCGATTCCAGCCCGCGCTTGTCCCAATACATCCGGCCCAGATCCTCGGCAAAGCACTTGGCCAGACCATAGAACGTGTCGGGGCGATGTGGCACATCGGTGCCGATAAAGTCGGCCTTGGGATACATCCCCACCGCATGGATGGACGAGGCATAGACGACCCGCCGCAGGCCGTGTTGATAAGCAGCCTCCCACACATTGTAAGCGCCGATGATATTGGGGCCTAGGATGTCTTCAAAGCTCGCCTCGTCGCTGATGGCGCCAAAATGCACCACCATATCCGCCCCCGCCAGCAGATCGTGGATCGCGCCCTTGTCGGCCAGATCGGCGCGTTGATACCGCTCGCCCGCATAAAGCGGCCCCAAGCTTTCGGCCATGTCAGACGATACCAATTCCTCTGCCATCTTCGAAAGCGGTTCGCGCAGGTAAGACCCAAGGCGGCCAGCGGCCCCTGTCAGCACAAGGCGTTTGAGTGTCATGGTCAGTCCTTTGCAAAGGCCCCGAAGGGCGGGATAGGCTTAGCCCTTCATCGTCGATACAATCGCATCGACACCTTTGGACAGGATCACCGTATCCACCCCGCAGGCGACAAAGCTAAAGCCTTCGTCCAGCAGGCGGCGGGCCAATGCTGTGTCGCCGACCAAAGTGCCCACCCGAATGCCCTGCGCAATCAACTTGCGCGCCACGGGCAGGATGAAATCCCAAATGCGCGGATCGCCGGGTTGGCCCAGAATGCCCATATCGGCCCCAATATCGGCGGGCCCAAAGAACACCCCGTCACAGCCCTGTACAGCGCCAATCTGATCGGCCAAAAGCACCGCCGCTTGGGTTTCCACCTGCAACAGCACCGCCAGTTCCGGTTCGGAATTGGTGAAATAATCGCTTACCCGGCCAAACTTGTTGGCCCTTGTGCTGGTCGATACACCCCGAATGCCGTGCGGCGGGTAGCGGGTGGCGGCGACAGCCTTTTGCGCCTCTCCCACCGATTGCACCATGGGGAACAATAGCCCCGAGGCCCCGATATCCAGCAAGCGTTTCACCAGCACCGGATCGTTCCATTCCGGCCGCACCATGGCCGTGGTGTCATAGCCCGCAAAGGCCTGAAGCTGGCCAAGGACCGAGGTCAGATCATTGGGCGAATGTTCCATATCGACCATGGCCCAGTCAAAGCCTGCGCCTGCGATGATCTCGGCGGCGAAGGGCGAGGACAGGCCAACCCAAACGCCGATCTGCGGTTTGCCTGCGCGTAAAGCGGCCAGAAACTTGTTGGGCTGCACGTTCATATGATGGCACCTTCGATCAGTGGACGGTTGGCGGTGATGCGTTCAAAGCTAAAGGGCGTCAGGTCTAGCGTGCGAAATGCGCCGTAGGTCAGCCATTCGGCGGTGCCGCGCCCCATGGCGGGGGATTGCTGCAAGCCGTGGCCGGAAAAGCCGTTGAGGAACAGGAAGTTGGTTACTTCCGGATGCGGGCCTGCGATGGCGTTCTGGTCCAGCGTGTTGTAATCATACTGCCCCGCCCATTCGCGCAAGACCTTGACCGCCTCAAACTGCGGAATACGGGTGGCAAGGATTGGCCAGACATGGTCCAGCCAAAGGCTTTGATCCATGGCGAAATCGTCAAAAGCCACGGCGGGGTCATGGTCGCTATGCGCACCGACCAGATAGGTCGCATCACTGTCGGTGCGAAAATGCACGCCTGTCGGGTCAATCGTCAGCGGCAGATCGCGCGAAAGAGGCTGTTCGGCGGCGATGATCCACGAATAGCGCTTGCGCGGTTCGATCGGGATCGTGATCCCCGCCATTGCCGCCGTCTTGGCCCCCCGCGTGCCCGAGGCGTTGACAAGGTGCCCGCAGGCCACAACCTCGCCACTGGCCAAGGTCACGCTGTCGATCTTGGCCCCGTTGCGGGTGATCGCCACCACCTCGTTGCGGATATACTCCGCCCCGCCGGCACGGGCCTTGCGGCGCAGCCAGTCAAACATCGTGTAGCCGTCAAAATAGCCTTCGTCTTTGCAGTTGATGCTGCCCAAAACCAGATCATCGACGGCATAGAACGGATATTCGGCCTTGATCTCTTCCGGCGTCATCAGGCGGGTCTGCGCCCCCAAAGCCACCTGCACCTTGGCCTGTGCGCGCAGCACTTGGGCAAAGGCGTCATCTGCCGCCAGATACATATAGCCGAAATTGCGGATCTTCAGCTTGGGCGCATCCTCGCCCAGATAGCGCGGCAGGTTCTGGCTGAACTCGGCCCCGAATTGCGAGATGCGGATGTTCAGCTCGGTTGAAAACTGCTGGCGGATGCAGGAATTGGACAGCGAGGTGGCGGCGAATTCATAAGACGGGTCGCGTTCGACCACCAAGACCGAGCCGTTAAAATCGGGGTTTTGCGTCAAAAACCACGCCGTGGCAGAGCCGGTCGCCGCCCCGCCGATGATCACCACGTCATAGGAGGTGCGTTTTGGTGCGTCTTTCGTCGTCATTCAGTCCGTCTCCCCTAAACGCGCCTGCGCGATGACTTGGGCAATCTCTGCCTCGGGCAGGCCGTAGATGCTGCGGGCTGCCGCTTGGGTGATATACCCCAGCGCCAGATCGCGGCGGATGGCCGCCCTGTCGCGATCCGCCAGCGCA
>Ga0114958_10001368_pt1 | contig 19314 bp, 22 predicted proteins | sample C_130208_EF_Meta_FD_89577 | JGI IMG/M metagenome (GOLD analysis project Ga0114958, IMG submission 89577) | Freshwater microbial communities from Lake Croche, Canada to study carbon cycling - C_130208_EF_MetaG | ecosystem: Environmental > Aquatic > Freshwater > Lake | place: Lake Croche, Canada...
ACAGGAATAAGGGATATACAAAAGATAACGTAGTGTTAACTTGTTATTCTGCAAATATTGGTAGAAATGAAAATGACGTTGAAACTTGGCAGAATTTTATTTCTTTGTTATTTAAAAATTAATGAAACGCTTTAAGAGATTCTATTATAATGTTCTCTTAAAGCGTTTTTTATTGATTCTCTAAGAGATTCATTTTTTGGCTCGTAATGAGTCATTTTTGGTTTGTTACCAGTACCACTTTTTGAGTGTGTTTTTTCAGCTTTTCTTTTTTGTTGACATGCAGCTTTCTTTTGAGAATCACTCATTTTACTTGCAACACCTGCCGCACGACATTTAGGATATCCCTTATCACTTGCTTCAGGTCTACCACATGGAGGATGACCACCACCTTCTTTTTTACGACAAATATTAACCCAAGGTCCTTTAGGTTGTGAACTACCTTTTGGTTTTTTCTTAGTCCCAAACCAAACTGCCAAATCCTCTTTAAGAAATCCAACTGCTTTATCTATCACATCTTTAGGATTTTCAATATCACCAATACTACTACCTTCATCATCATTTTGGTCGGTATAAAATTGTTTTAAGTACGTATCAACTCTTGACAACAATTCAGTTTCTTTTTCCATCTTTTCTCTTTTTTCAGGTGATTCTTTGAAGTCCCCATCGGCCTCTTCATATGCTAATTCTGCATTAGTGTATCGATAAACAGGAATATTAAATGGTCCTAATTGGTCTTCAGTCCACTCCTGAGGTGCTAAAACAATTGGTACTTTAAAATGACCCGCACTTCCAGACCCTGTTGCTTCACTAATTCTTTTATTTTTCATATTATTATAAATATAACAATAACACATTATGGAACAAGAAAAACAACCATTAGGATTACTTTTTAATAGTGTTGTATATTATAAACCTGAAGACATTGAGCTGATAGTTGACAACTTAAATTTTGACCAGGCTTTTTATATGTTAATACAGGCATTAGAATACGCTCATCAACATAGTGTATATTCTCTTCAAGAGGCCGAATTAATTTCCAAATCAATTAGAATATTAAATTCAACAAAAACTGAATCATAAAATTTTATTTGATTTAATAATATTTTCACTACCCCACATAGGTTGAAGATTATTTAACTCCCAACACCTCATAAACTCATCATCACCCACCTCACGAAAATTAAATGATGTAATGGGTAATCTGTGGTCAACATGCCATTCACCGTAATTATCCCACTCCATACCTTCTGTAAATTGATTCTCCAAATGAATCGCCAACTCCTCAGGAGAATATTTTAATATATCAAAGTAATGACCATACTTATTCATATTATTTTCTTTTAATACCGTATAAATAGCTGTCCTGAAATTAGCTATAAGCTTATAGGTGGGGTCATTGTGTTTACGGTTTCTTTCATAGTTACGTTTAACTTCACGAATTTTACCTATATTTTTTTCTCGGTATTCTTTAAGATATTCTTTACGATTGTTTTTATTTTGACTATTCCATGTTTTAACATACTCGTTAACTCTTTCTTTATTTTTTTCTCTCCATTTTTTATCGGCAATTTTTTTACCGCCAATATTTCGTCTACCTGACGGACCTAATTTAACTCCATTTTCTTTAAGTATTCTTAACACTTGTTGTTTATTTAATCCTATTTTTTCCGAAATTGTTTGACTCCCAATTAAATCCTCATTATACATTTTAAGGATATCATCTATTTCTTTTTGTGATGGGATATATTTTTTCATAATTATAAATATACAACATTCATCCGAAAAATCTATAGTATTTACAATAAATAAAAAAAAGGGACAATTTCTTGTCCCTTTAGTGTTATTCTTCAAGATTTTGATTATCTCAATTCTCTTAAATCGAATGTTCTAACACCATCTACGGTAATCCTACCATAAAAGCGGTTATTTACCATTTTTTTCGCGTATCTAGTCATGATACCCTTAATCGGTGTAAAGTTAAACGGATTGTACATTGTTGGTGTTAATTGTAATGGTACGTACGGTGCGTAGATGTAACCAGTATCTAATAAAGATGTACCTTTGTGACCCATTAACACTTGGTTAGCAGGGAAGTAAGGGTCTCTATAAACTTGGTAACGACCAGCTAAAGTACCTACTCTTTCAATACCCATGTTGTATTGGTCTTGCTCAGGAGCTGCGTTTGATACGTGGAAGTACTCCAAGTCATCAAAGATAGCACTGATTTCAGAAGAAACAACAATCCAGTTAGCTCCACCTCTTAAAGTAGACTTGTGGATTTGAGCTGAAATTTGGTTGATAGCTGTAATCAAAGTTTGATTCCAGTCTTTTTGAGTGTAAGGTACTGCACTACTGCCCAATCTCTTCCATCCATTGTAATCCCAACGTAAGTTCCAAGCAGCTCCTTTACGTAAATCTCTTAAGATTTCACGGTCAATTTCAGCAGCAACTTGCTCAGATAATAAAGCGGTTAATTCAGCCTCAGCATCAATGTTGTGGAATGCTGCAACGTCTTGAGCCATTTCTGGAGACCATTGAGCTCTTAATTTTCTCTCAGTTACAGAAACTGTTACTGACATTAAATCAAATGAAACCTCACCAATTTTATCTTCAAATTCTAAGTTCTTATAAATTCTATAAGTTGCAGTGAACGCATTGTCAGTAGCAGTAGAAGAAGAGAATGTAGAACCTGTGTAACCGTCCATTGAACCACCACAAGTAATACAAACAGGTACTTGTAAATCAACCTCTAAGTAAATTTTACCTTGAGCATCACATAAGTTGTCGTATTGACCACCGTCAGTTTTACTGTTAGGGAAAATTAAAGTTGAGTTGTTGTTACCGTATTGTACTATACCTTTACCATATCTTTGAGTTACAACTCTAAATAAGTAAGCGTTAGAAGTGTTTGCAGAAGTTGTTGTGTTACCAGCAGCTCCGTAAACAGTTAAATCAGATAAGAAAGCTTCGTTATCCATTGGTTGACCATCTGGACCGATTAATTTACCCGCTCCATCAGATGCGAAACCTGACATAACGATAAGTACTTTTCTGTAATCAGATAAAGTATAAGCAGAAGGAACTAATTGGTCAGCTAACCATGCTACAGTAGCAACATTTGCTGTGATAGCAGAATATTGTCCTTTAGAATAGTCAAATAAACCTGGTGGGTCTAAAGCTGGTTCGTTACCTTCATAGAATCTATCGTAAAGGTCTTTAGTGTTGTTATAGTCATAACCACTATTTGGAGTTTGGTCCGTGTTAGCGTTTGGTGAACCATAAGGTGCGTAGTGTGCCCCACTGTTTGCGTTAGAATACGTTGGGTCATACGACTGAATGTTTGGTACAAAGTAGAATAATTTACCGATAGGTAAGTTCATAGCTTGTACTGAAACGATATCATTCGCTAATAATTTAGAGAATACACGTCTAACAATTGGGAAAACAACTGTTTCAAATGCACCTGTATCAGATGTAGATGATGCTTCGTTAATTAAATACGATGCTTGGTTTTCATATAATTGTGCAACGTTTTCTCTCATGTGACCTTTAAGACCCTCTAAGAATCCTAATTTGTCCCATTTACTAATTGTGTCTTCTTTGATAACTTTAAGGTGTTTTAATCCGATGTTACCTACAAGACCTGAATCTAATAATGCTCCCATTTTTAGTATAGTTTGTTTTTAAGTTTTATTTTAATTTATTTGTTACTTTATCGTAACTTACTCATTAAGTCCTTCATTCTCATGAATTGAGGGTTCTCATAAGTTTTAGATTCAATTAAAGTCGTAGATGAACTTGTAGAAACTGTGTTATTAATTTTTTGTCCTACTGACTCATTTATTGATTTTGAATCCACTTTAGTTAATTCTTCTTTGATTGATTTATAAAGACCTTTAGATTCTTTAAGTGTATCAACATCGTCAAATCTTCTAAGAATATTAATTTTTTCTTTTTTTGTTGTAGAGTGTTCAGTAAACAATCTTGTTGCGTAAGCTAAATTTGAATTGAATATTGCCACTTCAGTTAGTTTTTCTCTAAAAACATTTAAAGCTTTTCTATACTCTTCATTTTTATCTCTTAACATAGAAACTTCCGATTCTAAAGATTCAACAGTTACACCATTATTACCATAAACATAATTTCTGTTGTTTGTAATACCTTTTCTTAATCCTCTACCTTCTTTGGAACCCATACCATAAGTTCTAGCAGCTTCTTTGGTTTCTCTTTTTTCAAAACCTGCGTCATCTCTACGAGCTTTAGTAGTTTTTAAGTCTTTTGAAGCAATTTTACCATGCTTCATTGCCAACTTTTCATCTTCTTTGTCATCGTATCCTTGACCTTCTTTTGTTTCTGCTTTAACAACTTTAGATTTACCTTCCATGTTAGCACCTTTCTTGTATTCAAATTTAGCTTTACCAGTACCAACTGATTTTGGACCTTGTTTTTTGTCCTCATCAAATCCTCCTTTTGCCTTATTGTCATAAGAGAATTTTGGTCCTTTACCAATTCCAACACCTTTAGGTTTAACTGAAGATTTAGATTCATTAGTGAAGTATTCTTCATCTAAATCCTCTTCTTCGGACATGTTTTCTTCATCGTACATTTCTTCGTCCATTTCTTCATCTAATTCTTCTTCTTCATCTTCGTCTAATGAAATTTCATAAACAACTTCTTCTTCGTCGTCTTCTTGTTCTTCCATTTCGTACTCTAAGTCAGAAGAATCTACATCTGAAGTATTGCCATCAAAAATAGCTGCAATAACATCATCAACTGATTCATCAGTTTCATCCATTTCATTCATTGTTTCTTCGTCTTCTTCTGATTCACCAAGTTTAACAAGATATTCTACATCGTTATTATCGTCTGATAAATGAATTTCGTTACCATCTTTTTTAACAATGATTCCGTCATCTTCACCCATCGCCTTAAATACTTTTAGAATTTCTTCGTCAGTAGCGTCAGTCAAATCTATTGGACTGTCAGAGTCAATGTTCATGTCCATATCAATGTTCATTCCCATATCGTCATTATCAGCTGCATCTCCTTCATCACCTAATGGTGGGATATCAGCATCTATTTCAACCTCATCTTCTTCATCTTCTTGTTCAGATAGAGATTCTTTTACTAATTGATTGATTTCTTCCTTCATTGTTGAAGCAAGTATTCCTTTTGCATTTTCGGCAATAGCTTCTTCAACGTTTTTCATTTGAATGAGTGCCTCTTGAACTAATGATTTATTTTCTTGCATGAAAAATTAATTTTTTTATACCTAATAAATAGTATCAAAATTTAAAAAGTTTATTTTTAGATAGTAATAAATGACCTTTTTTGATATTGGATGTTTACAACTTCTTTATTTGATTGGTTCTGAGCCCAAATAGATGAATTTTCAAATGTATCATAAATGATATTATTTGATGTTTGTGATGTTGTTATGTCTTTTAACACAATTAAATAAAGACCATCTAATGATGTGTTATTTAATATAATGTTATCAACATTTGACAATAAAATTAATTCAATTTCTTTTCCTGTACCTTCAGCGTAAGATAAACAATTAGACCATGATGAACCACTTACAACAAATAATTCTATAGATGAGTCAACATTTTTAAGAGATAGATTAAATAACATATTCTTTGTGTTTACAATAAATATGTCTAAGCAAAAAAAAAGTGGTCAGAGACCACTTTTATAATTATTCAATAACTTCATCAATTTTACTTTCAGATACTGAAGTAATTCTCCAATCGTGTGTAAAACCTTCATACTTTTTTGTGACTTTAGCTTCCACATCTGTCACAGAATAACCTTTAACAAGTTTTTCCTCTCTGATTTTTTTAATCTTTCCTGAATTTTCATCAGGTAAATCATACTGAACTTTTGCAACAAAATATTTTTCTTCCATATTATTAATTTATTTTCCTAAATAATCGTTCAATTTTTTCATTAAGTCAAGAGATTTGTTTGATGATGAAGTATCCATTGATTGTTTCATTCTTTTTTCTTCATCTAAATTTTCTTCATACTTATTTCTATCTTCAGGGTTTGAAAATAAGTATGCTCCAGGTGTTGATGGTGAAGATACCAAATCAAAACAAATTAATTCAAAATCATCTTGTACTTCATTTCTTTCTCCTACTTTTTTTAATGACCCCACTCCTCTTGAAGAGACTCCCATTGTTACTCCTTGTCTCATTAAGTTAGCCGCTTGGTCTCCTTTTGTTGAAACAATTCCACTTTCATGAAATCCTGGCGAAGTTAATAGTTTGAGTTTACCCATCAATATATTCTTATCCCACCATATATCAGTAATGATATGAGATACTCTGTCTAAATCAATCAATGACGACTCAGGGTGGTTAAGTTCTGATGTTGATAAACCTTTAGAAATCGCCTTTTTATAATTGTCTGCTTCTCTCTTTAAAATTTTTTCAGGGTAAAATCTACCGTTTCTGTTTGGGGTATCATACTTTTGTAAAACCGCATAAAATTCAAATGGATTTCTATAGTCAAGTGTTGCAGATTCTTTTAGAATTTCAAAATTACGATGGTCTTTAGGGGACACCATACCTGCATCCATTTCAATCAATATTCCATGGCCTAATTCGTTGGCCTCTAAGATTCTTAAATTTTTCATTAATTCTTTTTTAAGATAAATATATCAAAAAACTATCTTTATTAAATTTCCTCGTTTTTTGAAATTGAAAAATCAAAATATTTGTTATTTTCAACGGCATTATTAAATATATTTTTAATAATAATTTTAACAGATTCTTTAATTTCTTGAGATTTAAAGTCCATTTCTTGATTTGTATATAAATTAACTTCAAGATTTAAAAATGATTTTTTACCATACAATAAACCACTTGTTCTTAAATCTAAGTCAATAATACTCCTTTCTTTGAATATTGACATATCGATAGAATTGAATACCGATGTTTTAATATCTCTACTTAAACTTGATACAACTCGGGTCCAATTATCATATTCTTTTTTTGGGGTTACCCAAGATTGAATATTTATATATAGTGATTTTAAATTTTTAGAATCTACTGTCCCATATGTTGATTTGATTGGATTATATAGATTTAATTTTACGCTTTTACCTTTTTTCATTAACTTTTACATTGACAATCTTTTATTTTTTATATATAAAATAACACATTTTATATTGATTGTCAAAAATTTTTTAAAAAAAATAGATATTTGTATTATATGTTAATAGTAAAAATTAAAAATAACGAGAGCATTGAAAGAGCTTTGAAAACTTTAAAGTCTAAAGTTATCAAGACTAAGCAAAATCAAATACTTTTTGAAAGAAAACAGTTTGTTAAGAAATCACTGACAAAAAGAGTAAAGAAATTAAAGGCAATCTATAAACAAAAATTAAATAACGATTAAAGACTTTCCTCTAAATTTTTTATTTTTAAAAAATTCATTTGGTCAAACTTCTCGTTTTTAATTCTATCAATTGTTTCTGATAACTTTGTTTTCATTTCAAACTCCTCTTCTTTTTCTAAAATTGTTTGAAGCTTAGTGACTGCGCTCTCACGAATAGTTTCAAATTTAATTTCAAGTGAGGCTGTGTCTTCAGAAATGATTAAGAAAAATTCCTTTTTAGAATTCTCATCAAGAGTGTCAATGTAATTTTGTAATGTTTGGTTGGCAATCTTAACCATAGATTTTAATGGAATGTTAATAGACTCCTTTAAAGTACCATTAGTTGACGATAAAATTTTAATAATATTTTTTTTAGATTGAATTCTTTCGTGAATATTTAATTTATTTAGATAAACTATAGAATCAATATCTGAATAATTATTTTGAACATTTTTGGATAATGTTGTTGGCAATTTAATACTAGGTAATAATTTTTGAATTAAATTAATACCTTCTTCTAAAAAATCTTTAGCGTCTGATTCGGATAAATTTTGGGGTTTACTTAACTGGTCATACAAAGAATATATCTTTGACATATCTTTATTACTCAAAACATTGTGTTTGAATTCTTTAAGTGACTTTTTGAAATCTTTTTCATTTTGATAAGATTCAATTAATCTGTTTTCAATTATGGATTTGATTTGTCCGAACGTCATTTCTAAAGGTATTTTGAATATAAATATTACGAGTTTAGTAACTTATCCAATTCTTTTGAAATTTCTCCTAAAGATTCTTGCCCTTGACCTAAATCTAAGAAAGTTGACCCCCTGAAAATACTGTTTTCCAATAGTATATTCATGTTAGCCGTTTTGGACTCTGGCGTTATTTCCGCCTCAGGACCTGTAGGTAATTCAGGTGCTGTTGTTTCCTCAGAACCTGCAGCAGTTTCAAAACTAGATTCACCACCGCTTAATGATGGAGTCCCACCAATTTCAGGTTCAGTACCCGCAGCAGGAGTTGCTGGAGTCGCACCATTTGCACCATTACCATATAATTTATCAATATTGTCAAATAACCCTGTTTTAGTAATAACTGTTGGAGTCGCTTTAAGTTCTTCTCCAACCGCTCTTTCAATTCTTTGTTGTTGTAAATCAAGTCTGATTTCTTCATCAGAGAATCCAAAAATATGTTTCTTAGCCCATGTTGAAGAAGTTGGTTGTATACCATTTCCTGGGTCAGATACTAAATCTTTATATAATAATACTTTTTCTTTCCATACATCAATTTTTAATAAATCGGCTTGTGTGGATGGATTTGTAAGTCCTAATGTAAAGTTTTGTAATTCATCTTCAAATCCAAGTAAAAATAAGTGAACGATTGCAATCTTATTCAATTCTGCAATCATACTTTTTTGAATTCTGTTAATAGTACGAGCAAAACGAATATCTTGTAATGATAAGTTTTTACCATCACCAACAACTTCTTCAAAACCTAAGAATGCTTTAGGTACACGAAGTGCTGTTAATAATTTCTTTTGGATATATTCAATATCGGCAATCTCAGAAAGGTTAGTAGCACCAGGTAATGTTGTAATTGGGTCTGGAGCTGCTGGGTCTCTAACAGGTATAAAATAATCTTGGTCAACAGCCATTTGATTGAATCTCATATCTACGTTACCTGTTTTATTATCGACAACTTGTTCTCTTTTAAATTTGTTGGCAACACGGTTTACATACGCCTCAACATCATCATCGTTCATATTACCCACAAATACTTTAAACATTCTTCTTTCAGGAGCTCTTGATGTACGATAAATTAACATTGCATCTTCAGATAACAATAATTGTTTCCAAATTCTTCTTGCTTTTTCTAACATAGAAGTACCATAAGGAAGTTTTCTGTCGTCACCTAATAATCTAAAGTGAGCAATCTCCCACGATTGGAATTCCATATTTTTGTTTTTCCAAGTAAAGTGTAGAGATTTTTTATCTTTATCAGGTTCTTGGGTAATGTCTACTGTAATTTTTTGGGCAACACCAACTTCATGACGTTCAATTTCAATTGTTGGTAACTGTTGTACACCGACAACACCTTTTTCAGGGTCTAATTTTAAATAAACAAAATTGTCACCATACTTACAAGTGTTTCTTGTCCACATTGGTAAGTTAGTGTTAATATCTAAATTATTATTAAATAAATCAGCTAATACCGATTTAATTCTTTTTGACTCAGAATAAATTTGAAGAATGAATCCATCTTCATTTGTTGTTGTGGATTCTTCAGAATAGATATCTAACGCTGCGGAAATCTCAGGAGTATACTCCATAGATTCATAATCATATTGCGAAGACAATCTTGATGGTTCATAATAAATTGCTTGGGAGTATAAGTTATTTTCAACCTTAGACCATTGATTAGACAAATAAAACGATTGTTGAGCTTGTAGTTTTTCTTTCTCATATTCATCACGATTTGTTGTACGCAAAAGTTCTTTCTTATCAAACTTAAAAGTTGGATAATCTTGCTTTAATAAAGAATTTGGGCCAAACGTTTTAGAAAGTCTTTGCCATACCGTTAAATTATTATCATTCATAATACAATTTTACTTAAAACCTTGAAATTATAAATAGTTACCTAGCACCAAATAACCACCCATATTTTTGGTAATCCTCTTTTGAGCTACTTCTATTATGTCCCATACTATCTCTACCCATTTGAGGTATCATTGGATTAAAAAACTCAGAAGCGTTTTTATTTTCGTTTACCGCTGTTGACCATGAATTAAGCATAGCCTTGGTATGATTAGTTACTTTTTCTAATGACTGGAATGATTTTTCTGCAACATATATTGCCATAGATAATCCCATAATACAGTCATCATGGTGTCCTTTTTGATGGTCAGGTCTACCATGGATATAAATAAAAGTATTCATTTCATTGTATGTTCTATTTGAATAGATTCTAAATCCATGTCTACAAGCTTCCTCAAGAGATGATATAATTTGAACTCTTTTTGCATTAAAATTAATTCCAGGAATTTTATCATTAATTTTTGGGTCGTATTTCCATTTATTAGTGGTATCAACACCATCAATATAAAAACCACCTTGATAAGACAATTCTTGTAATTTTCTAGCAGTTGCAACACCCATACCACCAGTTAAATCAACTACACAATAGGCATTATACATAGTACCCCATTTGTAGGCAATCTCTGCCAAAACATCTGGTGGTACTTTTCCCACATATTCCAGTACTTGTTCTCTTTCGTCAAAATCAATAATTTGGATAGACGAAAAATCTTCAGAGTCTCCTCTTGAAACGTCAACTCCCATTACGTACTTATGACCATTAACAGGCTCTTTAAATATCCATAATCCACTACCCATCAATTTAGCTTGAGGTTCTCTAAGTTGATTTTTGGCAATGTTTTGCATTAATTCAGAATCAAATACGTTATCACCTGAACCCAAGAAATTACACTCTAGTTCTTGTGCGACTTTACGTCTATCGTATTTCAATTTTTTAACCATACCTTCAAACCAAGCAGAACATGGTTTGTACCCATCCTCAATGTACTTCGTTACTATAGAGTGGTCTCTGTCATATGGATTGTCCATAGATAAATCTATTACAATATCTTTAGGATAATCTTCTCTATATCGTAGATAGTGAACCAAATCATTGGTTTTAACCATATACAAATCTTTTGTATAACGAGGGTCACGATGCCAATACATTTCAGAGATTTTGAAATCATTCATTCCTCTTAACGCTTGGTCGTAAATTTCATAATAGATTGCATCATAACCGTTTGGCGTGGATACAACAATTACCTTACCACCAGTAGATAGTGAGGCCATACAGGCAGACCAAAAATCACTATCAGCTTCAATAAAAGCCGCCTCGTCAAATATAAGAATAGTTGGGGTATATCCACGAAGTGCATCCTTTGAGGTTGCAACCGCTTTTACTTCACAGTTATTATTTAATTTAAAGTGTCTTTGTGAGTTTTTTTCTTGAGAGAATCCAATACCCACCCATGATGGCCATTGTTCTACAAACCCTCTAACTTTATTCGCCATCTCCATTGACGTATCAAGTTTGTTGGCGATTATTAGAATTTTTTCAGGTTTGGTTTTTTTAGCAAAGGCTAATTTTTTGGACGCCCAAGCGGCAGTTACTGTTGAAACCCCTGCCTGTCTGTATTTTAAGGCAATGTTTTCATTGTAATTGTCGTAATCTTCTATTAAAGATACTTGGTCTGGAAAAAGGTCCAAAGGGACATACTTCGATACCGTGTTATCGTATGTCTGTAAGTAAGTACGAAGTGCGTAAGGTGTATTCCTCATGCACTTCGTAACTTCAATTATTAGTTGTTCTTTATTCACTAATTAAGTTATTTAGGTCTTGATATACCTAAACTACCTAAGAAATCATCTAAATCGTCATCGTCATCTCCAAAGTCATTAGAATCTGAAGAATTGGAAGAATCACTATCTTCTTTATAATTTTCAAATTCATTTCTCATTTGAATAGCTTCTCTCATGATTTCTTCAAATCTTGAAGTTGCTTTCTTAATTTTTGACTCATCCTCAGAGATAGCATTTCCAATAATATTCAAGAATTCTTGGGCAGGTACTTGGTATAGCAAAATTTGAAACCAGTTTATTAAACCTTTATTTGAATTTTCAAACATTTGGTCAGGTAAAGCATGTCTTAATTTTTCGGAGATTTCAGGCCCGATTCTTAATTGCATTGGTTCGTTAGGTAATATATCAACAGCGCCTTTTACTCTATCACGCATTGTATCTGACGAAGGTAAACCGTGTCTTCCTTTTGATTCCTCAATACCTTTAATAATCTCATGACAAAGAATTGGAAAAATCATACCTTGAGCTTTAATCACCGTGTCACTATCATCTTCTTCAAAACTATCGTCACCATCATCTTCATCCTCGTCATCAGGGTCTAATTCTACTTTACCAGCAACACCATTACCTGTTTGACTCATCATTTCAATCATTTGTTCCATGGTAAAATACATGAAATCATTGATTGTCATAATCCCTAAGTAAGCGGAATATAATCTTGGGTCAATTTCGTTTAATTTTTCTTTAATATTGGGTTTTTGGAAAACATAATGTCCTTTTTTTGCTGCTCCTTGTATAATTGCATTAATAATATTTCTTTTATGTTTTTCCAGTTCAAATTCTTCCTCATCAGTTAAATCATCAACATCGAATGATGGAATTTCTAATTTAGGTTTGTCATCTTCATCTTTTTCTTTCTTTGGTTTCATTTGAAAATTTGAAGTATCAACTCTTGTACCTAGTTCAGCAATAATTTTTACCCACCCTTCAGGAATTTCAGTTTCTTCCATTGAAGCTTGTTTTGCAAGTTCCTCTAACTCTTCTTTATGTCTAGATTCAATTTGCATAATCATAGGCAATTTGGCCATCATTTCCTCATAAACCATTCTTTGAACTTGTTGAGAACTGAGATTTTCAATACCTGTTACTTGTCTTAATTTATCCGCCACTTTTTGGAATCTTTGACTTACCAATCTTTGTACATCAGCAGGACCTTTTTTCATAGCAGGGTTTGAACCATACAAACTTTCAGGACTAGCTAATTTTTTTTCTAACCTTGGGTCCATTCTTTCAGGTGTGTTACCGTAATTTAATTGTTCTTTAACATTCTTAGCCATAATTATTTTTTTAAAATGTTCATAATAGTATCAATCACCTTATCCTTTGCAACCTCAGGAGATATTTTTTTTGCCTTAGGACTTGGTTTTTCGCCAGGGTGAGGGTTTTTCATTGGGTGAGCAGGTTTTGGTCTAACATCAGGTTTTGTTCTTGTTGGAGCAATTGTTGGTGCTTTCTCAGGTTGAGCTTCATCCACATTAGTTTTTGCCTTTGGACTTGGTTTTTCACCAGGGTGAGGGTTTTTCATTGGATGTTTAGGCTTTGTTGTAGGTTTAACATCAGGTTTGGTTCTTACAGGTGCTGTTTTAGTTCCACCATCTCCTTCAGAAAGATATTTTAATAATTCACCTTTAGTCATTTTAGCGGGTAAGTGTTTTTCCACAAGTTTTGTTATTTTATTTTCTAAGAACAAAGATAATGGATTTTTTCCTTCTTCCAACTGTTTTTTTACAGATTGTACACATCTTTCAAATTTTCTTGTTTTTTTAGGTCCAACCTGTGCATGGCAAATAGCCCATGGATTAGGTTGACCTGGCTTAAGGTCTGCCTCACTTTCAAACATACCCATACCATCATCCTCATTCCCAAATCCATCATCAGACGATGGTCCAACTTGTTTTGGGTCTTGAGTTTCGGTTTCTTTGTTTGGGTCAACAGTAACTTCTTCCTCTTCTTCAAGTTCTTTTTCATATACTTGAAAAGGTTTTTTCTCACTTTTTAATTTAGATATTGTTGTAGTATCTGTTTTAGATACGTTAATTTGTTCATTAACTAACTTTTTGTGAAGAATATTGATTTGTGATTCAGTTAATTTTGAAACAGTTTTTGAAGATAAACCGTTTTCTATAAGTTCAAGTGTTTTTTTGTTAATTTTCATATACTACTTTCTGTTCAAATTCTAAAATTAAATCTCTTTCATAGAGTTTGTCTTTTATTTCTTTTTCGGTATTACCATATCTAAATACCAATCTTTTTTGGTTGTTTTGTTCATCTTCCTCCCACGCTAATGCAACCACATCGTCAATTGCATCTATTATAGAAAAAAAATCGGAGTTCTGAATCAATTCCAATTTTATATTAGTATTTCTCAGAACTCCAACTTTTTTAATGTATTGTAGTTCAGGTGGTGTCGGATAACTATTTGATGGTTTGTTATCCCATCCATCACCCCACACATCTTCTAAACTATCAGAAAATATAAACTCGTAAAGATTGTCTCCCTTATAATTAGGGCCTAAACCATTTACGTAAGTTAAATAACTCATAATATATTACCCTCTGGTGAAATCTTAACTTGTTCACCTTTGTTTTCAAATACTAAATTTTTCTTATTTGTAATACCTACAAATTTAGAGTTAGAGTTTTCTTGTAAAAATTTCTTAGCTGCCATCTCTTGTTCAAATGTTTCAGTCATTGTTACAACTCTTTCCATAACTTTTTTAACTTGTAAGTTTTTTTGATTTTTCTTTTCTTTGTTTTCTAAAATTTCTTTTTTAGAACTTTCAAAGTATTTTGAGATTACTTTGTCAACTTTAGATTCTCCAAAAATACTATCTAAGATAGCTCCGTTATCAGATTTTCTACGTGTTCTAACTTTAAATGGTGAACCATGTTTCTCTTTGTATGAGTTGAACATATTACTACCATGGTCTCCTTTAGCAAACCATTGGTGTTTTCCTTTGTATTTTTGGTCAAACGATGGAAAGTCTTCAAACTCTTCTTCATCATAATCAAAATCAAAATCACCTTTGTGGTGTTGACCAATATCATCTACCCAATTATCGTCACCAAATGAACCATACATTTTTCCTGGACGAGTTGGAACATGCCAATCAGAACCTTTTCCAAAATGACCTTCTTTTTCATATTCATCATCATCTTCACCCATTTCACCTTCTACAGGTAAGTCCATATTAGCTTGAATATCTTCAACTTCACTATCATCAGTCAAGTCTTCTCCACCCATGTCATCACCACCTAAATCAACGCTATCTTCGTCAAATTTGTTAACAATATCTTCTTTATCTTCTTCAGATAATTCTTTCAAGTTTAATGAAGATAATACCATGTTGATAACATACTTAATATCTTCAGAAGTCATTCCTTCGTTGTTATCCAGAACTCTAATTTTTTGTGTTAGTTTTCCAGTTAATTTTTGAATAGTCTTGAATGTAACTTGCTCATCATCCTCCTTATCAGTTGCGTCAACATCAATGTCTACATCAACGTCATCTACTTCAGGAGCCAATTCATCACCTAAACCCATATCATCTCCCATTGGTGATGCTGGCAATTCAGGTGAAGGTACTGCTGGAGGTGCCACAGGTATCTCAGCAGCTGGTGCTGGAGCCTCAATAGCAGGCTTTGGAGTTTTTAATGTAAATTTTTTTTGTTCACCATATAATGAAACACCTTCGTCATTTTCATTAATCCTATTTAATTCTTTAGCAACTAAGTTTAATCTTTTTAATGCTTGAGAATATGAAGAATAGTATTTTCTATTTTTCATAGGTTCAATGTAATCTGTATCAGATTCAGAAATAGTTTTTTTGATGATATATCCTTGTCTTTCTTTAACAATTTGATAGTTGTTACCATCGGCCAAAGAAACTGAAAACTCAGACTTTGAAGTTTCATTAATAGGTTGTGGAAGAACTTCGTTGAAACGAGCAATTTCCATGATTCTATTTATCTTATCTTGGCCTTGTAATTTTTCACTTCCGATTGGTTTTAAATTTGCCATATCTTATATTATTTATTTTTAATTGTTTAGTCCTTGAAATCCTCCTAATGATATTGCGTTTAATTGTATAATTACTTTATCACCATCTTCACTTGTCATTACTTGATAAGGTACAGTTGCTCCTGAAGGAACCATATAAGTACCACCACTAACGTTACCTAACATTCCTATAGTATATTGATATTGTTGGTTAACATATTTAACAAATCCGATAGTTACACTAGGCGTTGGAGTTTTAGTTGGAGTTGTATTTGGTGTGCCTGTTTGAGTATTGGTGGGGGTATTAGTTGCCGTTTTTGTTACAGTAGGGGTATTGGTTGCCGTTTTTGTTGGTGTTATAGTATTTGTTGGTGTAACCGAAGGTGTTGTTGTATTTGTTGGTGTAACCGAAGGTGTTGATGTATTTGTTGGCGTAACCGTAGGTGTTGTTGTATTTGTTGGTGTAACCGTAGGTGTTGATGTATTTGTTGGCGTAACTGAAGATGTATTAGTTGCAGTATTTGTTGGTGTTGACGTTTTGGTTGGCGTTGGTGTTGACGTTTTGGTTGCAGTATTTGTTGGTGTTGATGTATTAGTTGATGTTGGAGTAATAGTATTGGTTGCAGTGTTAGTTGGCGTTGATGTGTTTGTAGTAGTATTTGTTGGAGTATTAGTTGGCGTTGATGTATTTGTTGGAGTAACACTTGAAGTTACTGATGGTGTTGGTGTTGGTAATGGACACGAGCCTATTGAAATATAGTAACCGTTTCCTTGAATTACAAACACTTCTTTTGCACATACAATCGTTGTACTATATGGTTGAACTGGTATATTAAATGTAAAACCATTACAATCTTTACCAACAAATGATGTACCATCAGTTCCACCATATAATTCATATGTTTTACAAACATTAGGGGTATTACTTGGAGTAACAGATATAGTTGGTGTATTACTTGGTGTAGAAGTTTTGGTTGGAGTATTAGTTGTTGTTGTAGTATTAGTTGGTGTAGGTGTTGCTGTTTTGGTTGCAGTATTAGTTGGTGTAGGTGTTGCTGTTTTGGTTGCAGTATTAGTTGGTGTTAATGTTTGTGTTGCAGTATTAGTTGGCGTTAATGTTTGTGTTGGAGTTTTTGTTGCAGTATTGGTTGGCGTTAATGTTTGTGTTGTTGTCACACTAGGTGTTGGAGTTTTAGTTGGAGTTGTTGTTACTGTTGCTGTAGGAGTTGGTGTTGGATTAGCGGATAAACAAGTTGCGCAATCATTATAATCAACTGACATAGTTGACACTTTATCAATTGCCGTTGCAGGTTCTACATTATCAATAATATCGTAACATCCCTGAGTTGTTCCGCCAGTAAATGTTAAATAATAGTTTCCATTAACCGCAGGTAATGATGAACTATCAAAATCAACTAATATTGATGCCCCTCCAGCACAAGGACCTATAAGATATGTAACTAATGCCATTTAATTTTTTCTTTATAAATATATGATTAATAGGAATAATTTAATTATTATTCTATAATTCTCTCAATTGAAAGTTCTTTATCTACCTCTTTATTGGCGGTGTCAAATAATTTTTGAATGTGCCCTGACCTTCTCAAGAATTTAAAAACTAAATTTTCATACGATAATTCACCGTCTTTTTCTAATCCAGATTTTCTATAATCTTTAAGTTTAGTTTTAATTTTTTCCAAATCTTTACCTTCTTCAATTGCGGTATCTATTTTTTCAGTCCAGTTTTTAATCTTTTTTTCTAATATTTTTTTATCAACATTATTTTTAAATTTTTTAGGTTCACTAATCCATTCATTATTCATTATTGAATAAACTCCTGAACTATAATGTTCTTCTTCCGCATCTTGAGCATACAACTCAACATCATATCCATATATTCTAATATTATGTTTATCGTTGAATACTTGTTTTTTTAAATTAAATAACTCTTTATATAAATCCGTTTCATTTTCATACTGTTGTAAATCAACAACAACGTGTAAATCAAAATCAGAAAACTCAGACCAATTGTAGTTAGCCAAAGAACCTGTTAAAACAATGTCTTCAACAAAAACATCATCACCCAAATATTCTATAAATTTTTCTGCAATGCGTAAAAGTGTCTCCCTAACTTTTGGTATCATAACCGATTTGTCAGGGTTTTTGGGATTTTCCCAAATTTTTGGATTTAAAGTGTCTTTAACAGAAAAACTATCAAGAATTTTTTGGAAATTACTCATACTATATAAATAGTATAAATACTATACTTTTTTGTATGAATATTTTTTTGATATTTCTGTAATAAAAAATTTGCCTTGTGATTCGGCTTTTCTGAATTGGGTGTAGATATTATGAGGTACGTCACTGTACTCATATTTTAAACCGTTATTGAACTCTGTTACTAATTTTTTTGTTTCAGTATCGTATTCAGTTCTCTTAATGTTTGACGATTTAATTTCATTCAAAATTTTCGTCCCCTTGATTTCCTCCTTGGTAATTGACATCGCTTAATGGTGTTAATTCGTTAATTTTTTGTAATAGTGGGTTTAAGTATTTTGAAAATTCTTTACGACCCACATCAAAACCATAAGCATTAACTTGATTTAATAAAGCGTTTATAGTACTTTGAAATTTTTTTTGTAACATAAACATTTCATTAGTATACATTGGAGGTTTTTCTAAATCTTCTTCACTAAATCCTATTTCTTGAAAATGTTTTCTTAGTACAAGATAAACCTCAAGTAATTCTTTTGTTCCTAAACTATCGTTTAAAAATTTTTCAAATGGCTTCATGTATATAAATACAAAACCCCCACCATTTAGGTGAGGGTTCTTGTTTATTAGTTACTGTTTATTTTTAATATCATTTACAGGAATGATTGTTCCCACAGGATATGTTGACCCTACAGGCGCTTGTGTTACAGACGTTTGACCTGGATGAGCTCTAACAGCCCTTTTCATTGGAAAAGCTAATTCGTTAAGTGGTCCAAAGCATTCTGCAATTGTTACACCATTAACTTTATTTGGTAATACCTTACAAGGCATACACCACATATTACTCATTCCACCTTCAGGTCCTTTTGATAAAACAAATGTTCTACTCACCGTTGGTAAATTATCCCAAGTTGGAGCTTGAGGAACACTATCATAATACCAAAAATAAGACCATACAGTTTTATCCGTACCATCAGGTGTAACTGAAGGGTTGGGAACTAAGATAGTATTTGCAAATGAAGGACCATCCATTACAGGACATGTTGAAACTCCTTCAAAAAACTTTCTACCTTCTACAGTTATTACTTTTCCAGTTGGTTTTGCTGATGATGCTCCACAAAAAGCAAACTTTCCTACAACAATCGTTAATGATTTTTGTTTATGATATTTTTGTGCAAATGCAGTTGTTGTTAAACCTAACAACATCAAGAATAATAATATTTTTTTCATAATTTTTTTTTACTATAAATAGTATTAAATTATGATTTTAATTTTTTTAAT
>Ga0114958_10001373_pt1 | contig 19296 bp, 13 predicted proteins | sample C_130208_EF_Meta_FD_89577 | JGI IMG/M metagenome (GOLD analysis project Ga0114958, IMG submission 89577) | Freshwater microbial communities from Lake Croche, Canada to study carbon cycling - C_130208_EF_MetaG | ecosystem: Environmental > Aquatic > Freshwater > Lake | place: Lake Croche, Canada...
CTCCGTTCAAGCCAGGCTTTCCACAGGCTCCCTTCTGATCATCTGGTCCAGACTGAAGCTCTTCATACGTGGAATTCTGTGTAGGGAATACGGCCATCTGACCCTTTACCCAGCCGTAGTTGCACCAATCAGCGCCCTTTTGCCACGCCTGCTTCACCTGCTCGTAGGTGGCCAACTCAGCACCAAGTGCCTTGCAAAGAGGTGCAGCGTCGTAGTATGTATAATCATTTTTGCTCACCGTGAAGACATCCTTCGCCGGAGGCAACATCTTCTCAACCATCGCATTCATTCCCGTACCCTTTGAGCTGTCATCATCTTGTGGTGGTACAGGTGCAGCCGTAGGTATATTTGAAACTGGTGCTTCTTGAGGAGGCGATCCAGTTCCAGTGAACCAAGTGTTAATGCTATCTGTCCAATTCTGGATTGAATTCATAAAGGAATCATAGTAATATACAAAGATTCCTAGAAAGATAAGAAGTAACACTATAAATATTACAAGGGGGGAGCTCCAGGATGACTTTGAGTTTGTGTTTACACCAGAGGATGAGCTAAACATTGATCCAGAATTAGAACCTGATGAACCGTTGTTAGTAAGACCAAAAATGCTTGAAGATGCCTTGCTATTGTTACGTGCAGTGCTTGCAAAAGGAACCATGCTATTCAGTTTCTGAATCGTACTGTTCATATCTAAATGTGATTTATATCTTAGGTTGCCGGAACATTAACGTTATATTTTTCAAAATATAACGTTTCTGATATTGTTAAAGTGTTGAAATTTTTAGAGAGAATCCTCGGGCGTCGTGCGATTTCCACCGCGTGAAGCGATGACCTGGCGCTGGTCAGGGCTGCTGCAAACGCATCCACCACTGCAAGTGTAGGATGAAGGGCAGCACTCAGGCTTGCACTGATTGTTCTTGAACATAAAGAGCGCATCTGTGCCGGGCTCAAACTCAGGGCCATTGAGGGGTTCATTGGGCGTTCCGCACTTCCAGCTGCTCACGCCATCGGGGCACTTCAAGGCAACACCGTCAAAGGGTCCCATCTTCTGGTAGGCACCCTTCGTAGCTCCAGCGTTTTCAAGATAATACGAGGTAAATCCCTCAGGCGTTACACCCTTGATTAGATTGCTACGCGACAAAAGTAGCGCGGCAATGACTAGTAAAAGCATTCCTCCAAGGAACATTGCACGCTTCATCTTCTTCTTTGCACGCATCTTTTTTATAAGGCTGTTAGTGGTGTCATAACGGATTCAACCCGGGTATATGTTTCTGGTAAACGGTCAAAGCCAACCTCCGTAAAATCACGCACAAGGTGACTGCTGTGTGATGATTTAACAAGAATCTGGAATGATGCAGAATCTGTAATAAGTGTCATACCTGACCACTCGTAGGAATCCTCTTTCTCAAATGGGTGCTGCCAGCTGCCATCAGCTGTTCGTAACCAGGTTCCACTTGTCATTCTGGAGCCCTTTGACCCGATACCCCCTTGTACAGTACGTCTACAGATTCCTATGACCCGTGTCCATTTGGAATCACCGAGAATCCAGTCCCCGCGCTTTATAGATATCATTGGTACCCATCCACCTTGGTATTTCTTGACTAACATATTCATATCAAAACAAGGTGCAGAATCTGGTGCCTTAATAATTTCAATGGTCTCAGAAGGATTTAGAATATGTCTCGCAATTTCTTCCCACAGCTTGGATGATTCATCTGTATCAGGTATTTCCTCCCAATCTGCAAATCGGTGAACCTGCTTACTTTCACCCTGAATTGGGATGCAGCGACTTGATGTTATGAGTGTCCAGATGACATCTGTCTTTCTGCTGCTAAAGGATGACCCCTTATAATCCTTTACGAGTGACCATTTATTCAAGGTTTCATCCCAGATGCGATGGTCACCTGTCACATAGATACCGTCTATCACATACAATTCATCGGACCCTGGAAGTTCAATGACAGATTCTACAACTTCACCATTGGCTAGGATATCTCCCAGATTGATTTTACAGATTTCCTTTACAGATCCATCTTTCATAGATATTTTAGTCTCTTCAGCGAAACATCCGAAAATTGCCCCCATATCTCCTGTACGCCCTGGCATTGCCGCTTCAATTCCAGTCACTGTTATAATGACGAAAGCCAGAACAGGTAAGATAGGTAAGAAGAAAATGAAGGCTAGAGCAATCAATATATATAAGATTATCATAATCGCATTGATAGCTAAATCAATACTATTCATAAAGGCCGTCTGCAAGGATAAGGCTACGAAGATGGATGCGATTCCAGTGGCCGCCGCCTTTTTCATTGCCATATATAAGTGCTGAAATACACGAGAACCGAGAGAACCAATCTGTTTGAATTTATTCCAGAATTTCGCCATCATTTTTGAGAAGGGTGCATAGATGGAATTCAGCTGGATTCTTAGAACCTTCATTACATCCGTCATTACATCTGCCGCCCCCATTTGTTTCCGAAGAACTTCAAATAAGGCGCCAAAGATACTATTCAGATAATCGGTTGTCTTTGATGTCACACAGAACTTGAAATTGTCCGATGCAAACTCAAAGGCCGAGCGTGAATCTTCAGGCGGCTTGTAATAAAATGATGCCATTAAAACATCAAAGTCACATCGGCGCTCAGCCCAGTGTTCCATTGTGTCGACTTTTGAGGATTCACCTAGGATAATGGCAAAGCCTATTGTGAATCCTAATATAAGTATTATAAAGAGGTATAATGCCTCCATCTAATCTATGTTACCCTTTCATCCTTTGAGGCTAAAACCGTACAGGTTTTCCAAGAAGTGCCTTTGTATATGGTTCTTTCATTTCGGGGCTATAGATTTCCATTGCATCACGTACAAGAGTACCATCCAGAAGTTCATAGGATGCACCGGGGCTCACAAATAAGGCAATCACGGCCACTGGCTTCGTTTTCACCTTGTAAATAGGGTATATCATACAGGCTCTTAGCCACTGGGATGATTGTTCATACCAGACTAAGGTGCCCGTAGCTACCTGTTGTCCCGAGGGTAAGACACAGAACTCAGTTAGCTCAGTGGTTAGCATACCCACCACAGTATCTTTCTCGGATATTCGATCACCCAAGTGAATCTCATCAATTCTCTTATAGCCATCTTCTGTCTTAATCTGACTGGCCAAGGGCAAGCCAACTTCATAGGAGACTTCCTTATAGGGTGTATCTGCTTTTAGACCATTGAGAGAACTATGCACATATTGTTGGGCGAGTTGGTTGCCTTTCTCGGTTTCATCGTAATCTGCAAATGTATATTGCCCGATATCTAATATGTGATCGTGAGTTGTTAGACACATAAGGGGTCTATAAATTCCACCGGCCCAAGGTAACACTGGAATCGCATCAGGATGATCCTTCGCCATGACCCAAATTCCTTTTGATGCAACCAAATGATTGGAACTTACTTCAATTCCATTTAAATTTACCATTGTTTGCCCATCGGCAGCAAACATATATGTCGTTTCAACACGATGACCACCTACTAGAACATCTCCAATCATTACATCCGAGATTGCTATAACAGATCCATCTTCAAGGGTAATTGCTTGCTCGGGAGGAAAGCAGAAGGTATCAATAAACTTGAAGATGAAGGTATCTCCGAAATTCATAATACCCGTCTGCGCCGAGAGACCCATATAGATGACGGCAAACATTGTTCCGTAGACACGAAACATCATCGCCTTCATACGGGACGCAGTCATCTTCACACGACCCATTAAGGCCGTCATACGTGCCTTGAATTCATTGACAATCTTAATGACACCTCCAACCAAGGTGGCCAACATTGTGCGAAAGGAATTTGCGGAATTCATCAGATTTGTCAAGATACCGGTGAATCCGAACATACCTTGGGCAAATGGACCCGTGACACCCTTGGTGTTTTCCTGAATAATCTGTTGCAAACAGAACTGGAAATTCTCATTGATATCGTAGCCGAAGAGGCCTGCAAGAGGCATCATTTGCGGCTGGCATCTGTACTCGGCCCAATTCTGCTGGATATTTGAGAAATCTGCAGAATTCTCCAAGGCAATATAAATACCAATGGCTACACAGACCACCAGAAGAAACCAGAAGTAGGGAACCGGATAGAGCGGCTCAGTGATTTTATCAATAACAGGAGTGCTTTCCATCACTCTTCTTATTTTCGTATAAGACTATAATTAAGGGGCCTTTAGCGGAAATTCTCTGCGAATCCAATCACGATCCGCCTTGAATACTCTCGCCGCAGCAGGAACTGTGCGCTTAGAAAGCTTCGAGACGATATCGAGCTTTCTGAAGACTCCTAGGGCTCCAAATTCCTTTACGGCCTTTCTCAAGGCACTGTGCCTGGATTCTTGAGAATGCTCAAAGACGTAGCCGTGCTTCTTCAACTCACCTCTGTGAAGAGCTCCAACACCTTGGCCGGGATTTACTTTACCTGGAAGACCACGGTCCTTCACGCAACTTGGTTTTACATAGACTCCCTCTTTCTTTGGATGAACACGATATATCTTGCCTGAGGCTCTTTTCACTGTGTAGCCACGTTGTATAATATCTTCTCCGAACTTGCGCACATATCCACGACGCTCCACCTTGCCTGGAGGACACGGCTGCTTACGTGTGGCAGAGCGACCGATAGCTCTAAGACGTGCAGTTTGTTTACCTAGGACACGGCGTGTGAAATTCTTACGTGACTCATTGTAAATGGACTGTGATTTTACGCAGCGAGGGCCTACACGATGACCCTTGCGTGATGTATAAGATGAACGTTTATGGAATCCTGTAGGACATCCTCTTTTTTCATCAAATGGAAGTGACCCCATCCTAACTATTTATACCCGCATATTCTTTTTCTAGTTCTTCCAAATGCTTTCGTGTCTTTACAAATGGGAAGCGTATGAGCCATTGCTCAATTTCATTCAGGACAATAATTTTCGTATTAGGGTCACGAATACATTCCATAAGTTCTGGAGGCCATCCTAAGGCCTCTAAGACTTGAGTATTCTCTCGTTCAATTGCACTTACAATCTTGAAGGCGAACCCTTCTAAGATATTTTCATAATTCGCTAAAACATTCTGGTCATTGCTTGGACTCTTAATATTTTCATCATAAATCTTGTCTTTTTGTGTCTTTATCCATTGACCCAATGCCATTAAGCATTCTTCTGGTTCCTTAGCGGTAAGTTCCATTTCTATAGATGGCTAAATTAAAAAGAACGAATGATTAATACGATTCCAGCAATGCCGGATACAAATGCAAGCAGGTCATTCCTTGATATCCCTTGGCTATAATGACCCGTAAAACCTTCCTTTTTAGCATCATATAAGGTATCCGCTACTGCCTGGTCAGTCATCGATTGTAGCTTCGCGCCGACACTTGCAACACTCTTAGGATCCTGGAATGATTTCGGGTTTCCGGAAGAGGGTCCAAGATTGGGTACACTGCTTACAGGCGGATTAAAGGGTGGCTGAGGTGGAAAGCCCATTCTATAGTATGCGCTATTTTAAGACTCGAAGAGTCTCATTTATAAAAAGATGAGTAAGCTCGGTGTAGATCGTGAATCTGTATCAACACTTTCCGCGAAGGCTTCCGTGGAACCCACACGCTTTAACGCGACAGAACGCAGTACGTATATTCGTATGCACGTCAATCAGATAAATCGTATGATCACGGAAGGTCGCTCAAAGGAGGACATCAAGGAAATCTTCCCTGTATTCGCCGAAGAATACCCAGGACTTCTGGAGATGCTTCTAAGACCGGGTGGCTTTGATGAAAAGTCACTTGCTCTTATGATTGCGATGCTGGATAAGATGGGTAACGGAAAGGCCTCTCAGCACGAGGCCTCTATTCAAGTGGGTCAGTACCTACTGAACTCATATGTGAAACCCCAGATATCTTAATGGGTATCTGAAACTGCCTACACCATTGAACGGAATTTTCTCTGATTGCCTTCCATATCACTTGTGGATGCGCATTCCATTCTTCCTTGTGTGCAATACTGTAATTTAGAGCAGCAATTTGCTGGTCCAAATACTCTTTTTTAAGAGACTCTATATCTTTTTGAACAGAATCTGGAATTGAGGCGAAAATAGTATGTATCACCTTATGTTGATTCTGATTCATTTGATATGAATCACGCAAACCAGAAAGTAGATTAATAATCCAAATGGGAATGACTTTGCATCCACGACCAAGGAAATACTTTTCAGCATTGCAAGGTCGGCTGAGTGCAGGTTTGTAGAGAGTCCAGTGGTCAAAACACGATGCGAGAATGGCAAGAAGATCGCGCGTGGAACTTAGCTCTGTATCAAAGACCTTCAAGATAAAGTCACCTCCCTTCACCATTGTCTGTAAGCCGATTAAGGCAGATGAAACAAGGAGTGGGAATACTTCCTCCTCCTGTGTGCTATAATGCTCGCTAAAGTCAAAGCCGCCATCCGCCGTGAAAATCTGACACTTACCACGTGTTTTTTCCAGGAAGGATAGTTGATTCGCGGCCACCATAATATCTCCAGTGTCATCTGCACCGTATTCAATATTGACCATTGGCGACTTCCGCAAGAAATGATAGGCTCGTTTCCATCCAGGAATATTCGTCTTTGTTGGCTTGAGTGTCATCGCCCAGGCATTTTCAACTGAGAAGGAATTCTTAGAAGAAACGTATAACAGTGCTTCTATGAATCCACCGGGTCCCTCACATACGTGCGCACTACGTACAATCTGGCGCTTATTTAGGACAGTATGCCGTTTAAAAAAATCCAGGACATTTAAGATTTCAACCATCTTAAAAAAGGAACGACTCAGTGGCCTCAGACTGCAAACAGAAGACGGAATCCGCTGATCCTGAGACTGAGAAAATACGAGTTCATATGGATTGGACGAGCGCTTCAAATACTCCCATTCATTGGTTCGGTCGAGATCCTCGATTTTTAACTTCAACGTATCAAGCTCATCTAGCGTTCTTTCAGGTAGACTTTCTATAAACTGGGGCATAGGTGGAGATGGCCATTGATTATCATTCCACGAGCGCCAATTTACGTGCTTCCACGGTGGCTTGTTGGCTGGCCACGACATACTTATAGTTATGACTTAGGTGTTTAGCCCTGCGCTGCACTTTTAAAAAAAGTGCGCAAAATCTAAGGGCGTGTCTTGTTTAGCCTTTTCTAAGAGTGCATTATAATCCAAGTAAATATGTCTGGTATCCGTTAATTTACAGATTCGTTTATACATATTCGGCTGTGAAATTCCATCCGGCCCCCCACCTATCTCAAAGACAATAGAATTCTGGGGTACCCAAAGTAAATTAATTTCACTTGAACCGTGTCTCATAATAAATGCAGATGTCTTGGAGAAAAGTTCAACCTGTTCCTTGAAACTCATTCTATCCAGGCAGAAGGTTCCCTTAAAATCATAGCTTAAATTCGTTGTTACCTCCTTTACAAGGCTCTGAAATAAGACTGAATCAAATCTACGGTCAGATCCACGTTCAATGATAATCAATGATTTAGAATCGCTAGGTAACGGTAGATTTAAGAAAGAAAATACATTTAACCTAAATTCATTGAGTTTTCTGTAGATTAAGGTATCACTAAATACGACTTCATCGTGCGGTATTGGACGATGATGTGAATAATTAACAATTGAATTCCACGGACATCTTTGGTATTTCATTTGGTTCTTTTTATAAAAAAAGAGGTGTTTAAATCTATGCGGTCTTTCAAGTAAATGCTCAAACAAGGGTGGAGAATCTATTAATAGGCTCACTAGGGTATTCCAAGTCGGTATGTTAAAACACTTATTTTCACTATCAATCACACTTGCAACATTGTGATCTGAAAAGACTTCTTCCTTTTCAAATAAAATAATGAATTTTGTAAATTCCGGATACTTCAATCGTATCTCAGAAAGAAGCCAGAAGTATAAGAAGGTATAATCAAGAATTGCGTGGGCATAACATACGTGATAAGATGGGACCATTAGCGTAGGAAGGTCTATCACAGTTGCATCCTCATTCGTAGAAGGCCCATATGTTACATTTTGTAAATAGTTAATATCTGGTAATAAATCAATATCAGATGGCATCTATAGACTTTTAGAAAAAGTCTGCAAAAATTCTACGCACTGCACTTTTTAGAAGATCTGCGCAAGAATTATACGCACTTTTATAATGTCTACAAATAAAATACAAGATATGAGCGATTCGGTCATATCTTTTATTTTTCACTATACTAAATAGGTATGCCAAAGATTAATTCAAAGAGAATGACTTTCAAAAATAAATATCTGAATGCGAATACACTTGCTGCAGAAGAGCGTAAGGCGAAGGTAGAAAGAATAAATAATCTATTAAAGTTGTATTTAAAATATTATGATACAAAAATAGAAAATAAAGAACTTCACGAAATATTAGATAAACTTTTTTTAAGAATACGAGTAATGCTAGAACCAGCTGAAGAAAATCCAGGTGTAGATTTATATGAGTATATTGAAGATCTAACCGAGTATGTTGATGAACACATAGATACCCCTACCAACCAATCAAGAGCAAAACTTTTACTCTTTGCAAGAATAAAAAAGGTCCTTCGTCAATATTCTAAAGAGATTTTACACGCTCTTCGTAATAAGAAAGAAGCTCTTGCAAACGCAGAGGCCTTAATGGAAAATATGAATAATGATGACTCAATGAGAAATTTAATATCAGGAATGAGCCGTACTGGAATAAGAGGAGGCACAAGAAAGATGCGAAAGCATTAAATTTAAGTCCTATCATTCCAGCACATTGAACTCCACATCCGGTTCTTCCAGATCGACATCTCCATCTGGCATAACCGCATTCATACGCAGACGCACCGTATTACACTTGTCATCTCTCGCAACCATAAGTTCCTCTGCGATATCCTCCTCATCGATATCATCCACGTCCTCCTCCTCGGCATCCTGCACCGGTGGCAAACCCTTCTGCAAACGAAGCAACGCCATCTCATCCAGCAGCAGCTGCGAGAATGTCGTGCCTCCACGGATCGGCTGACCCGTCATAATCTTCGCCGAAACACCCGTCACTGGGTCAATCTCACCGAACAAGGCTGCGCGAAGCAAGATCTTCTCCGTCTCCTCAAATGATGCCTTCGCCAATGGGCCAATGTTGTTCTTATTGATACCATAACGGTCAACTGACATCAGGCGACCATTGCGCGTCATACTGTCAATGAGGAGACCAAGGTGTCTGTAATTCACACCCGCATCCGCAAAGAGCGACTCAATCTCCGATAGGAGGATATTCCGCGCTGCCTCAATGCCCAGCACATCGAGCACATCGTGCACGTTCGTCGTATAGAGGCGCGTCGGATCAACCGCAGGGTGATTCATCACCTCAATGAAGTTGCTGCCATCCGTATCAATGGAATACTCCGAAACCTTCTCAGGCTTCCCCTCTAGAATCTCCACGCGGCTATCCATCTTCGTGAAAGAAGCCGCCTTGATTCCAGGAACACCACGAACTGCAACGGTCATTAGGAGCTTTGCCTGTAACTTCTTGAAATTCGTGTAATCATCCAGGCCCGCTTGCGGGTCAGGGGCAAGACGGATACGCATAATGAGTCTCTCTGAATTGAAGTCACTGTAGACCATACCGATGGTATCATTGAACTTCTCGTTGAGAACGAAGGCCACATCGTCCATCGTAATGTTGCGATTGAACATTGACTCGCGATTGAACTCCAGGCGCAGCATCCAAGGGCTCAACTGCTTGACGGCTTCAGCTGTTGTAGTGGTGTCCTCATTCGCCGCATTTTCCGAGGCCTCCGCGCCATCCGTAAGCTGTCTCTGCTCGAATAGCCGGTAGAACGCAAGTAGATCACGATCCTCTGGAATAATCGTATCCGTCTCCTTCGGATCGTAGTACAGGCCCACCGTCGTAACAATGTCACGGAGCATTGTGAGTTCTAAGTCCTGTGCAACCTCACGCGCCTTCTCCTTGTCCGCGCGGTACTCTGGCTTTAGGAAGATGCTCAACGACGTGGCCTTCGGTGACTTCGTGGCCTTGAAGAGCTCCTTGAGTCGCGGCACACCACGCGTCATACCTGACTTCGCTGCTACACCTGCCAAGTGGAAGGTGTTGAGCGTCATCTGCGTGGCCGGCTCACCAATGGACTGCGCCGCGATGATACCCACCTGCTCACCAGGCTGAGCCCACGAAGCCCAGTTCTTCATTAGAATTTGGTTCATCAGCGTATTGAAAGCGAGCTGCGTCATTCTGTGCTTCACCACTGAGTTGTGGGGACCGAGATGGAAACGCAACATCGCCGCCCACATCTTGTGGAAGGGTAGTGTTCTCTTCTGGAGATCCGTGAGACGCTGAATGACATACTCAGGTGTCAAGTCTGTCTTCGCATTGGCATCCAGGCTGAACTTCACCTTCAGATTCAGAATCATACGATCCAAGTTCATCGGACCCATCAAGCCCTTGGCGCGACCATTGCGGAAGACGCCATCCACCAGCATTGCACGGTCAGCGATAACCTGATCAACGAGAGCATTGATTGCCTCGGCATCCTCTGTGCGGCTCACCGATAGAACCGCCGACCAATCGACACCCTCCAGGCCAATGAGTTTGCGAATCTCCTCATCGCTCATCGAGTGAATCGGGAGACCCTGAGTCTCCACCTTTGTGCAACTGAGACCATCCTCACCATAGTGGAACTGAACGATGTTATTACGCGCATCACGAACGGTGCCGTCGTGCTGGGTGACTAGGTCCTCCATCGCCTTCACCATCTGTCTCTGGATATAGCCCGTCTCAGCCGTCTTCACTGCCGTATCAATGAGACCCTCACGACCTGACATCGCGTGGAAGAAGAACTCCTGCGGTGTCAATCCCTTGACGAAACTGTTCTCAACGAAGCCACGTGCCTCCGCACCGTCGTCGAACTTCTTGTAGTGGGGAAGCGTTCTATCCGTGAAACCATAGGGAATACGACGACCCTCAATATTCTGCTGCCCAACGCAAGCCACCATCTGTGATACGTTAATCGTTGAGCCCTTGGAACCCGCCTTCAACATACTGATGAGGCGATTCTCCTGTGCAAGAGCCTGCTGACCCAGCTTACCTAGCTCCTCAATTGCCTTATTGAGCTTACCGAATACCTGGCTCTCGAACTCATCCTGGTTGGACTTACCTGTGTTGTTATCGAACAAATCCATATGCACCTGAAGAACAATCTCATCGATCTCCTTCTTGCGCTGCTGTACGATGTCATTCATCGTTGATAGTGTCTTGTCATCAGCAACGAGATCCGACAAGCCAATGCTGAAGCCACTCATCACGAGGTAGGCCTCAATCGTGCTCTGGACTGAATCTAGGAGATCCACCGCCGCGAAGGCACCGAAGTCATTGTACGTCGTGTGCACAACTCCAACACCCGTCTTATTCAGTACATCGTCATCGACGATGCCACCCTTCTGAATCATTCCATCACGAATCTTTACCATATTATTTGGGCTCTGGTCATCATCGTATGACTTGTTCTTGAGGTCCGTGTTCATCGGAGAAATCAGCATACTGAGAACCTGCTGACCCGACCAGCGCGTCGCACCATTGATGATTTCAGGCTCTGGGAGTTTTCCGTCGAAGCGTCTGTTCCACATCATCAAATTCATATACTCGCGGCGAGTGAAGGTGTCTCCCTGCTTCGTGATACGATAGGAACCAAGGAGCGCATCCTGAACCACCTTAATCACCGGCTTCTGGTGTCTCGGTGAAATCATCTGATAGGGGACCGCCGCGATATCCTTGAGTTCCTGGATAGCCTCGCTGCTCTGAGGAATGTGCGCATTCATCTCGTCACCATCAAAATCTGCATTGTAAGGGGATGTAACGGACACATTCAGACGGAAGGTGTTTCCAGGAAGAACGCGGACACGGTGACCCATCATTGACATTCTGTGGAGCGTAGGCTGTCTGTTAAAGAGAACCATATCACCGTCCATCAAATGACGATTCACCATATCACCATTGTAAAGCACGATTTCCTTGGTATTGACGTGAGCCAGGGAAATCATACGACCATCCTTGCGTACGAGGGTCTTGGCACCAGGATAGGTCGCCGAGCCGTTTTGCACGAGCTTGTAAATCTTGTCACGATTGAAGTCCGTGACGCGCTCCGGTACGGTTAAGTTCATCGCAATCTTAATCGGAACACCAAGCTCCGCAATGGAGATATTCGGATCCGGTGTAATGACTGAGCGCGCTGAAAACTCTACACGCTTACCCTGCAAGTTATAACGGATGCGACCCTCCTTGGAACCCAGGCGCTGCTGAATGGACTTGAGAGGGCGACCACCACGCTGAGCAGAAGGAGCCACACCAGGAATCTGATTGTCCACGAGGGTGGCAATGTGGTACTGTAAGACGTTAGTGAGTTCATCAATGTAGCCCTTGTTTGCCTTGGAACCCTCGGCCTCCATTTTGACAAGAAGCATCTTGTTCGTCTTGATAATCTCAAACAGCTTGTGTGTCAAGTCATCCTCTGAGCGCTGGTTATTCTCCTGGACGACAGAGGGGCGAACCTGCGGAGGAGGAATGGCAAGAACGGAGCAAATCATCCAATCCGGACGGCACCACCGGGGGTTAAATCCCATAAAGCTCACATCCTCGTCCGTAATGCGGCGAAAGAGACGCTGAACATATTCCACCTCGAGAGGCTGCTTCATCGCCTCGTGGGATGCCTCTCGTGTATTGACGCTGTCCCACTCAGCTACGATACGTGCGATGCCCTCGCGCTTGTAGCGGTCTGGCTGTCTGGAGCCGCAGCCATCCTCCGTCTCCTGGCCGCAACGGCTGATATTCCCAGAGACCTCTAGGAGCTCCTTCCACCGAGCCTCACCCTTCTTGCTGCGAACACTGTGACGCATTTCCTTGTCAACGAGCAACTTGCTGCAACTTACACAGACACAGCTGAGTACATTGAGAATCATTGGGAGAAACTGAATGTAGTAAACTGGGCGGCCGAGGCGATAATGGGCAAAGTGGCCAGGGCAACCGTTATTTGATTGGCCGCAGGAGCGGCACTGCTTTCCATTTTCTAGAACTCCCATACGCGGGTCAAAGAGGCCGCCAATCTTGGGCTCATTTCCTTCATATGTGTTATTGGATGTGATTTCTACTACGGAACGTCGCTCAATCTCCTCAGGGCTGAAGATACTGAACTGAATTCCTAGAATCGGTTCAATCTCAGCAGATGTGGCGACCGGCATCTCTGAATGTATGTGTGTTCCTTTTTAACCCGTATTTTCCATCAATTTTTGAACCCCTTCAGTTTGGGGCCCCTTTTGGATTAAATTAAAGTGGTCTAAACTGGAAATTGTATATTGAATACAATGAATGATATAAAGGCAATACAAGAATATCGCGAAATCGATACAGACCAAGGGGTGGAACGAATCTATCTATATTACAAGTCATCATCGACACATATATATACCGATAAACAGGAGATTGACCTCATAGATTCACCAGTATGGGGTCAAATGCTCTTTCTCGATGGAACCTTGCAAAGTACAACCAGAGATGAAGTTATTTACCATAATGCTCTTGTTCACCCATTGATGGCAGCCCTTTCATTAAAAAAGAATATTCTAATTCTCGGAGGAGGAGAGGGTGCAACACTAAGAGAGGTTCTTCGTTGGCCAGTCGATACAGTGACAATGGTTGATTACGATAAGGAATTAGTTGAACATATGAAAAAACATGGTCAAACGTGGTCACAAGGCTCCTTTGATGATCCACGAGTTGAGTTACTTTACGATGATGCCTGGGCTTATTTAGAATCTGAAAAACATTACGATGGTATAATTATTGATTTGACAGATCCAAAGCCAGATGCTGAGAAATGGAAACTATTGTTACTTATGGTGATGGAAGCGATTCAGGTGTCAAATGGTTCCTTTGTAATGAATGCAGGACTCTATGTCCCTTGGCAAACAAATACTCTGAAGGATCTCATTTCCATTATGAAGGCACTTATGATAATTTATCCAAGTTATACATATTATACCTATACCTCCTATATCCCAAGTTTCAATGGAGAATGGACCTTCATTCTGGTCCATCCTAAATCAACGGCTATTACGCATCCAGATAAGCTCTCCGTTATTCCGGCGTGGATTCGTAGAACAATTAAGCCACTTGATGATGACTTGATTTATTATAGTATTACAACAATGCCATCGGTCTTAAAAATTAGAACCTGATATTCGGTACGTAAAACCATATCTAAAGTTTATGCTATCTGCTATTATATATGTCAGATACCATAAAGAAGAAAACAATTTGTCTAGGGATGATTGTGAAAAATGAGGCACATCTCATTATTGAAACATTCAATCACCTAGCAAAATTCATTCAGTTTGATTACTGGGTGATTAATGACAACGGTTCAACGGATGGTACCCAGGATCTCATTCGGAATTACTTCAAGGAAAAGGGAATTCCAGGTGAGCTAGATGAGACACCTTGGAGAGACTTCGCCTACAATCGTACGATTGTCTTTAATGTTGCCTTCAAGAAATCTGATTATGTCTTTGTATGGGATGCAGACGACGAAATTTACGGAGATTTTGTTCTACCATCAAACTTAATCCACGATTCATATAAGTTCGTGTTTGGAAATGAAAGCGGCTTGCGTTATTCTCGTTGCCAGCTTTTCAAGAATACTCTAAAGTGGCACTACGTCGGTGTTGTGCACGAGTATCCAGCCTGTCTTGAACACGCTGGTGAAGTTGGCGATGTAACAGGAAATTACTATTTTATTTCAGGTCGCAGAGGCGACAGAAGCAAGGACCCCCAGAAGTATCTCAAGGATGCTCTCACTCTGGAGAAGGCCTTCTACGAGGCCTTTGAAAAGAAAGATGGAATCTTTCACAGATATGCCTTCTATACAGCGCAAAGTTATAATAGTGCAGGAATGTACGAGAAGTCCATTGAATTCTACAAGAAAGTTCTAACGATTGATAGCTGGTACCAGGAGAAGTATATGAGCTGCCTTGAAATCTACGACCAATATGAACATTTACATAAGCAAGAGGAAGGTCTACGATTTCTCGTTGAATCATTTAAGTACGATAGGAGACGCTTAGAATGTATTTATCGCCTAGTAAAATACTATTGCATTCAAGGAATGAATGAGGTAGCCTATGCATATTATACTCTTATACAAGATTACTATGAAACCCAATATGTGAAGGATGACATTTCAAATCATCTGTTTGCCAAGAAGGAGGAATATGATTTCTATTTACCGTATTATATGATTATTGTTTCTGAGCGTCTCAAGCGCTTTGAGACATTCAATAAGATGTATCAAATGATTTTCACACAGCAGTATCTACATTCTGGTGAATGGTGGGTTCATAATCTATTTTTTAATATTCAATTCGGTATTCAGACCTTGCCCAAGGACCTTGGGTTTCTCGAATCGATGCTGAACTATGTGAATGTTTTACGTAACAAGGGTATGAATCTTACACCAGATAATTACAAGTTTATTGACCAGATTATTGCGTATTATCGCCCTATGCTTGCAGCCGTTTCTGATAGACAACTTATCAATGGGCCTACATTACTTGGAGAGAAGAAGCGTATCAATGTGATGCTTACAGTCACCACGTGTAAACGGTTTGACCTCTTTGAGCAGACCATCAATTCAATGAAGAAATGCTGGAAGGATTTAGAATCTGTAGATTATTTCTTTTGCGTCGATGATAATTCTTCGCCTGAGGACCGTATGAAAATGCAAATCCAGTATCCCTTTTTCAATTATTATATGAAATCTGCAGACGAAAAGGGTCACCGAGAAAGTATGAATATTATCTGGAATAAACTCAAGGAAGTCAAGCCAACTTACTGGGTCCATATGGAAGATGATTGGCTCTATTTCAAATCTGAAAACTACATTAGCCGCGGGATCCAGATGCTTGAGAAATACGAGGCTCTCAATGTGCATCAACTAGTCTTTAATCGCACCTATGGTTTAATGATGACGGATATGAATCGCGTAGGTGGTCGTCGAATCGAACCAGGAATCTGGCTTCACGAGCAGAAGGAAGTGCAAGGGCCGAACTGTGCGTATTGGCCCCATTATTCCATTCAGCCATCTATCATACGCACGAAGGTTATCTTGGAACTAGGAAATTATGATAGCCCCAATACATTCTTTGAACGCGATTATGCAAACAAGTACGGAGCCAAGGGATACCAGACAATCTTCTTTGATTCCATCTATAGTCTCCATATTGGTAAGCAGCACTGGGAAACCGATGGTAAGAACGCCTATGCTCTGAACAATATCGGACAATTCAAGGTTGATGAGCCTACAAATGAACTCATTCAGAATAAGGTCAAAGGGAGCAATGAGCCCCTCAAGGGAACGATGAAGGACCATCTGGAGCAGATCCTAGAAAAGATTGAATCTGGAACATACTTTGGTCTAATTCGCCCCAGTGACGGTGAGCACACGATTCTTAAGGGCACCCAGCTAACCAATGTAGATGGATGGACATTTAATGAGGGTAGTGTTCTACAAGAGCATTTATTGGATGCAATTCAAACAGTCAATCCGAATCTCTACATCGGTATTCCCTGCAATACGTGCAATAAGCCGTGGAATTGCACAGATGCAATCTACAATGATTTTATAAACTGGAAGATTCCTCTTGGACAGCGTACCTATGCAAATCTTGTTGGAAACTCAAACTGGCCGAGATTCTCGGAATTTATGAAGTCCTATTCCAAGGGATTTTTCTTAATCACCAGTGGTACAAGCCCATCCGTTTTACCGATTAAGGAGCGATTCATTATTGATTCCAAGTTAGTGAATGAATGGGACACCAAGGGAATCAGTGAGACCGAAAGACTCAAGCGGTTTCTTGCAGATAAGAAGGACCAACTCATTTGCTTCTCAGCAGGGCCTTTGTCAAAGTACTGGATCCCCTTGTGTATGAGTATAAATCCAGAAAATATGTATTTTGACGTGGGTGCATCTCTAGATAGTTTCACAAAGGGTACGACGAACCGCTTTTATACAAATCCAGATTCGCCTTTTTCAAAGGAATCTTGTGCCTTTAAGGATTCTATCAAATCTCTTATACTCAAACCAAGGTCTAAGAATTTAGTGTATATGGCTGTCTTCCATAATTCACAGTATATTGAGCTTCTCAAGATATTAATGACAACCATTAAACTGTTTTCTAAGGTGGATACGATTGATTTTCTTGTGTTTACGACCTACGAATTTTCGAAGGATATTAACGATATATCTAAGACCTTGAATATTCCTATTTCTATGAAATTCTTCACATTCACATCAATGCACGAATCATCGTGTGCTAGACTCTATATCTTTGATTATGAACATGTTTCATCCTACGACAAGATTTTATACATAGACACAGATATCATTGTGCAGAACGACCTTTCCGTGCTCTTTGATGTTTTAACTGAGCTAGATGACAAGGTATACGCCTTGGATGAAGGAACCATTGAGCACGAGTATCACGGCGGTTGGTTCTTTGATTTTGCAACGATTGATAAGGATACTCGTGGAATGAATGCAGGTATTATGCTCTTTAAAAATACACCCAGGACTTGCAAAATCTTCCAAGATGCCATTGAGCATATTACAAGGATGAGGTCTGAGGGTGCACATATGCCCGAATGCCTAGATCAACCTTTTGTAAATTACCACGTGATTAAGGAAGGAAAGCAGAATACAACCTTCCTCGCCAAGTATGCTCTCATTTACTGCATTGAACCACCGCCCCCTCCTTCAGAGCCAACGACCATTGCCCTCTGTCATTTCGTATGGCCGGTTGGCAATGCCTCACACAAGAAGACACGGATGATTCAACATATGGGAAGTGTATTCCAGAAATACAATGATATTTATACAGACAATAAGAAGATACCTTCAGTAAATCCTCTGCTTGGGCGTGAATGCAAGTGGGCGAATACGACTGGAAAGATACGCTTTGATGCGAATGGAATCCTATATACATCCTGGGTTTCAGGGACGTACAAATGGCTTGATTATAATACAGTTGAAGCATCGTGGTCTATTTATTCGCACATCTTGCGATTTGATGATACATACAGTTCATTCCTATCAGTTCGTAAGGAGGACTTTGATATTTCAATAAGTAAGCTACGGACATAATTTCTGAATGCGCAAAACAATATAAATTATTATGATGATTCTTATAGAATGAATAATCATAACAATCATTTAGTCTATATGGCCGTGTTTCATAAAAAAGATTATTTAGAACTTTTAAAAATATTAATGGTCACAGTTCATTTTTTTTCTAAAACAGATACTCTTGATTTTTTAGTTTTAACAACAGAATCATTTGAAGATGATATTGTAAATATATCAAATCTTACAGGTATTCCTATTTCAATGAAATTCTTTACATTTACAACGATGTATGAATCTCTTTGTGCCAGATTATTTATATTTGATTATGAAAATATTGATATGTATGAAAAAATATTATATATAGATACAGATATTGTAGTTATAAATGATATAACCAAGATATTTGAAATACCAATTGAAGATAAAGTATACGCCTTAGGAGAAGGAGGAATCCAGTATGAATCCTGGGGTTCTCAGCTGTTTGATTTTAATCAGGTGAATGCAGATACACTTGGAATGAATTCAGGTATCTTATTCTTTAAAAATACCAATACAATTCGTACAATTTTTAAGAATATTATGAATCATATGAAATTCTTTGAAGACAATCATATACCTATGCCCTGCTGTCCTGACCAGGCCTTTATTAATTATTATTCCATAAAGGATGGAAATCACGATACAGATTTAATGAGAACGTATGCCGTTATTTATAGTAAGGATGCTCCCTTGCATCCCGTGAATCCATCTGAAATCATTTTCTGTCATTTCACTTGGCCTATTGGAAATGCTATGAATAAACGGATAAGAATGATTGATCATATGAATCATATCTTTAATAATTATGCAGCGATATATCCAGGAGTTTTAAAAAATAATCCAGTTTTAAATAAGACCTTTTCCTGGGTCGATACAGATGCAGTTATACACTTTGATGAACATCGGCTACTTACAACTTGGGATTACGGTGAGTATAGATGGCTTGATACCTATTTATTAGAGGCAAATTGGTCAGGTTGCAATCATATTTTATGTATGAATAACGACTATACATCCTTTATATCCATTCGCAAGGATGATTTTAATATAGCCA